>Ga0210396_10003482_pt1 | contig 15673 bp, 16 predicted proteins | sample IncBWH17OmetaG_FD_155466 | JGI IMG/M metagenome (GOLD analysis project Ga0210396, IMG submission 155466) | Forest soil microbial communities from Barre Woods Harvard Forest LTER site, Petersham, Massachusetts, United States - Inc-BW-H-17-O ... | reverse complement strand
TGACTGCGCCGCAACAGAACTCGAGAGGACCAGCCATGCCGAGCGCTGATCGCGCCCGTTCCCGCACGTTCGTCGTAACGGGTGCGGCGTCTGGCATCGGGCTGGCCACCGCCCAGCGCCTGCTGGCCGAAGGCGGCAGCGTCGTCGGCGCCGACCTGGTCGCCGCACCGGACCTCGGCCCTGACTTCCGATTCGTGACGGCGGACGTGACCGACGAGGCCGCGATCGCCGCCGTGCTGGCCGCCGTCCCCGACCGGCTCGACGGTGTCGTCCATGCCGCAGGCGTTGCCGGCGGTGGCCCGGTCCACCTGCTGGACCGCGCCGAATGGGAGCGGGTGATCGCGATCAACCTCACCGGCACATTTCTGGTCGCCAAGGCGGTGCTGGCCAGGATGATCGACCAACCGCGGGTCAACGGCGAGCGAGGCTCGATCGTGACGCTGGCAAGCATCGAGGGACTGGAAGGCACGGCGGGCGGCAGTGCCTATAACGCCTCGAAGGGTGGCGTCGTCCTACTCACCAAGAACATCGCGCTCGATTACGGCCCCAGCGGTATCCGGGCAAACGCCATTTGTCCCGGTTTCATCGAAACGCCGATGACCGGCAGCGTCTTCGGCTTGCCGGGGATGGAGGGTCCGAAGGCCTCGATCACCAAGGAGCACGCGCTGCAACGGATGGGTCTCCCGGAAGAGATCGCCGCCACGGCGGCGTTTCTCGTCTCTCCGGACGCGTCATTCGTCAGCGGCCAGGCCATCGCCGTCGACGGTGGCTACACCGCCGGCCGCGACCATGGGGTGGTTCAGCTCTTCGGCCTTCCCCAATAAACAGTCGAATTCGACTCTCTCAGAACCGGAATGACGGAAACGGGAAGTTGAAATGCGGGAGTCCGGGCATCGTGGGACCGGGCATCCGGGGAAACATCGGACCCGGCATGCCGGGGAATCGGGGACCCATCGGACCCGGCATCATCGGACCCGGCCCGCCGGGGAAGCGGGGACCCTGGGAGAACCCAGGACCCCCAGAGAACCCGGGACCTCCAGGGAACCGAGGGCCTTGAGAGTACCGAGGGCCTTGAGAGTACCGAGGGCCCTGGGGGCCCGGGAAATTCATTGGCGGCTGGGGATTCTGCCCACCGAACTGCGGGATGGACCCGCGCATCGATGGCATGTTCGGCAGCAGCTGCCTGGGGACGCCCAGATTCATCCGAGGTTGACTAAACGGGACGTGGACAGGCGCCGGAACACCCACATGCATCGGCACCGGGACGGGCACCGGCACGGGTGCGGCGGGAACCGGCAGGGGCAGTGGTGCAGGGGCCGCGATCCGCGCCGGAGCGGGCAGGCGTGGCGGAAGCGGTGCCGCATGAATTGCGAGCGGGTGCGGCGCCGGGATAAGCGGGGCCACCGCTGGTAACGGTGCCGACTGGGCCGGCGCGATGAGAGCTTGGCCGGGAATAGGCCGCAACGCGACCGCCGGTCGCATACCCAGTGCCAGCGCGATCTCCAACGCCAACGCGGCGCTGACAACGACGACCGCCAATGCGCTGCCCACCAACATGAGCGGTCGACGGCGCTGGCTCGTGTCGAAATCATGCTCGGTAGCGACCTCGGCAATGTGCGCGACACCGGTTTGCGCATCGGCGTCGTGGTCGGGCGCAGCGCTGTAGGCGAGATCCTCCTCGCGGAGCTCGGCACCGGAGTGGTGAACGGGCACCTCGAGGTAACCGGGCGAGACGGCGAACGGGTCCACTTCACCGGTGCCGGGATCTTGCGCGTAGGCCAACGCGGCGGTGGAGGATGCGAACAGGGGCGCGTTGGCGGATGCCAGCGCTGCCCCGCGGGCCAGCGCCATGTCCGGCTCCTCAGGGGCGCTGACCGGAAGGTATGACGCCACCTCCAGCGCCGGCTTGATCGGCGCGATATCCACGTCGCAGCCGACAATGAACAAACCCTCCGCGTAGCTTTCCGGCGCGTTGAGTCCGGCAATCATCGCGGCCAGTTCGGGCACCGGGTTGGCGCCATTCAGTGGACGGCGCCGCACATCGGTGATCGAACCGTCAGCGGAGTCGATGACAGCCAACGTGGCGGTGTCGGGTTCGACGAACAGCATCGCCGTGTATTCGTAACCGATTGCATTGCCTACGGTTTGGGCCAGCGCAGCAGCAGCCAAAAATGCCGACACCAGCATCACGTTCTCGATCTTGCGAGCGGCCAGTGCTGTCGCGAGCGCGGCGGCATCGCGTGGATCGGTCCACGTCACACCGGCCGACGTCAGTTGGTGGCCGCCTTGGCCCGCGCCTTCACGGGTACCGAAGATGGCCGCGATCACCTGGTCCGGTGCGCTCAACGTTCTCGGGTCGTTGGCATCGCCAACATCGAAGTAATCCTCATCGACAGTGACGCCGTCAGCGTTTTCCCCTTCGACCAGCACCATGCGGATGGTTGCTGGAGCCATCGATACCCCGAGGACGATGTCCAATACTCCTCCAAGTCGTTCGCCGGCTCGCCGAGGTGAGGGCGGATTTAGGGATGCACCCTGGCTACCGTCGAACTATTTCGGACTACTTCGCTACGGCGGCGTGTGGCGTTACAGGTGGTTTCAGATCAACCGTTAGTCATGACGGCCCGTTGGCAACTACCTACTGTTCCTTCTGTAAGGCTGGCTTACCAGTCGCCGGGGTCGTACACCGACAGCGCAGCGTCCACGCTGTCATCAATCGGCAGCAACTCGCCCAGGCCGCACGCGGCGACGATCCGGGCGACAAGCGGCTGATTGCCCACGAGTCGTACGTCGACGCCACGCTGCCGGCAGCGCTCCGCCTCCTCGGCCAACGCGGCGTAGGCGCAGCACCCCATGAAGTCCAGCCCGCCGGTGTCGACCACAAGCGGTCCCGGCGGGCCTGCTGCAGCCGCGGCCTCGCTGAGCAGGCGTCGCCAGGTGGCTTCGTTGGATGCGTCCAATTCACCTCCGGCGGTGACGATCACCGCCAATCCGATCCGCTCGGTGGTCATCCGCAGCGTGCTTCGCGCCTGCGCCAACTCGGAGATGAGGCGGCTGCTCAGCATCAGGTGATTGCAGGATGGCTCTGCCATGGCAAAAGTGCCCATGTGGTCCTCCTAATCGGCGGCGCTGTGCGTCGCGATATGGATGCCCGCCCTACGTGGCTTAAGACCGACGTCGATTAGTAGATCTCATTTTTATAACAGAAGCTGTTACGCATGTCCATGAAAAGCTGCCTGAGAATTCACTGAGCCTGCGGCTGCGATGGGGGCCACGCAGCAAACTATCGGATCTCGCATCTGCATAGTTCATCCACCCCGCTCACAATGGCGGTTGGTCTCGAGATGATCGCGCGCTCGCGTTACCAAAGATCAGAATTATCAGTGTAACTCGGTTGAGCGCGGAGGGTGTCCCCGTGCGGCCGGCAACGCGGAGATGTCAGCTCGTCGAGACGCTCAGATGGCCTTCTGGCAAAGCTATTGAAACGTCGCCGCGAAGATTTGAAGCGCCGATTTTGCCGGTTTCGAAAAACAGGGCGGGATATGTGCTAACGCCCGCCTCGGCTCCCTCGGCGAGCGCCAAAAAGACGCGTGTTCTTTGTCGGTGCCCGCGATATTCACGCGGCGCCGTGGCCGGATTCGCTCGAGTGTTCGGCCGCGAGTTCGGCGATCGTGCGGGACACCCGCTCGCGCAGCAGGACTGCGGCGATCACCCCGCACACGACAGCGACAACCAACGCAATCCATGAGAAGCGGGTCAGCCACCGTTCGGCGGCCACGCCCGCGTAATAAACCAGAGCGGTAGTGCCGCCCGCCCAACACACCGCGCCCGACACGTTGGCGACCAAAAACCTTGCGTAGCGCATCTTTAACGCCCCGGCCAGTGGCCCGGCGAATATCCGGAGCAACGCGATGAAACGGCCGAAGAACACCGCCCGCGCGCCCCAACGGTCGAACAGTCGCTCGGCATACGCGACGTGTCCGGGGCCGAAGTGGTTCGGAAAGCGCCGTCCCAGCCGGTCGAACATCGGTAGGCCGAGCCGGTGGCCGATCGCGTAGCCGGTCGAGTCGCCGATCACCGCCCCTATCACCGCGGCAGCACCGACGCCGATCGGGTTGACCGCCAGCTCATGCCGCGACGACAGCAGTGCGGCGCTGACGAGGACGATCTCACCCGGCAGCGGGATGCCCAGGCTCTCCACCCCGACAACCACGCCAACTACGACGTACACAGTGAGTGGGGGTATCGACTGCAACAGGGCATCGACCGTCATGGGTTAAGAATGCCTCACGCGTCAGCGGCCGAAGGACGAGGCAACATTTTTACTTGATTGCGAGCGCGGAAACCGGGCCGCCGGATGCGCCGGTCAGGGGCAGGGGTGATGCTGAGAACATCAACTCGTAGATCCCGTCCGCCTTGCTGTCGGCGGACAGCGCGTCGAGGTCGAACATTTCGCCGAAGGCTAGCCCGGTGTGGGCGAGGCTGACCACGTGCAATGGCTGGAAGCAGTCAATCTCGTTGGGCAGCACCTCAATTCCCCAGGTGTCGGTGGCGACGGCGGCGATGTCTTTGTCACGTATCCACGGAGCGGAGTGCAGCGACAGCCCCGGCGAGGGACCGCCGGCGTAGTCTCCCCAGTTCCCGCGCCGTGCGGCCATGAACCCGGTGCGGATGATCAGCGCGTCGCCGGGCCGGATCTCCAGATTCTTGGCCGCAAGGTACTCGTCGAGGTCGTCGGTGGTAATGGCGTAGCCGGGCTCGAGGGTGTCCACGCCGCGGTATTCGGCCAGGTCGACGAACACCCCGCGGGTGACGATCTTGCCGGTGTAGTTCTGTACGCCGTTGCTGCGGCTGCCCGCCGTTCCGGCGTCACTGGCCGGGTGCCCGTTGTACATCTGCCCGCGCCAGAAAAAGTGGCACAGCGCATCCCACTGGGTGCCGGATTGGGTGGGCATGACCAGGACGTCGTCGTAGTAGCCGAGGGTGGGTTGCCCGGTGGGTTTCCTCAACTCGGTCAGGGTTCGTGTCTCCAAGTTTTCTTGTTCGCCGACGAGGTAACCGGGTCCCGAGGCGAGTTGGTACAGATGGGGATTGGCTCTGCCGAGGTAGCCGGTCTGCGGGCCGTGCTCGTCGTAGGGCATGGTCAGAGAGATGGTCTTGCCGACCTTCACCAGTCCCGCGGCTTCGCGGATTTTGTCGGGTGTGATGAGGTTGACTGTGCCCAGTTGGTCACGCGGGCCCCATCGGCCCCAGTTGGAGCAGCGCTGGATGTAGTCCTCTAAAAGCGCAAGGTCGTTCGTCATCTACCGGCCCTCCTTTTTCATGTAGGCGTCGGCAGCGGCCCAGTCGACGGGTCCGTGATCCAGGGGCACCTGCAGCGATTTGAGGAATGTGGCGCATAGGACGTAGGTGCCCGCCAGTAGGGTGATCTCGGCGACTTCGTTGTCCGGGAAGTACTTCCGCACCTCATCGAGAGTGTCTTGTTCGGCTCCGATATTCGTGACTAACGAGTCGACATACTTGACCACCGCCGTCAGCGACGGATCGTCAAACTTCCGGTGCTGCGGGTTGATCAGGTCCGCCAGCAGTTCTGGGTTGGTCCCAGTCCGCAAGGCTTCCGAATTGTGTTGAACCAGTTCGTATTCGCAATCAGAGACCGCACCGACCCGCACGATCACCTGCTCGCGCAGCAGTGGCGGGATCTTGGCGTTGCGAAAGCTCAACCCGTACTTCCAATACGGCACCGTCAGCCCCTGCGTGTGGAGCATCATCCGTGTCAAGTTGATGGGAAATAGCTTGTATTCGGTTTCTTTTTCGGCGTCGAGCTCTGGGTATGGAAAACCTGTCATGGCACAACCGCTTTCATGCATTGGGTGAATTGACTATTCGGTAATGTGGGTGAGGCATCGCGCGGCACCCGTCCTCAAGACCCGAGGGTGTCATCGAGCCAGTCGAACATGCGCTGATGAAACAGTGTCAGCGCTCCGACATGGCAGTGCTCTTCGGCGCCCTCGGCGGCAGTAAACGTCACAAAGGTTTTCGGGCAGTCCAGGGCCTCGTAGAGCATGCGGGGCTGCCCGGAGAAGAACTGGTCGTTTTGCGCCTCGCAGACCAGCGTCGGACAGGCGATCTGATCCGCGACGTGGGCGAGGTCATACTTGCTGAACTCATCGAGGAACTCTTGGCCGGTGGCGAGTCCCATTGTCCATATGGCGTTCGACACTGCCCACCGCAGCTGCGTTGGCGCCTCGGCCCGGTGGGCCATCAAATTATCCAGCGCCGCGACTCGTTGCGTGGCATCAAGCTGTGGTCCAGGCAGGGCCGCCGCAAAGTTGAACACACCGTCATAGGCGATACACGCCGCGATCCGGTGCTCGAAGGCCGCCGCGCGAGGAGCCAGGTAGCCTCCCATGCTCATGCCAAGCAACGCGATGCGTTCGGGGTCGACCCCGGGAAGGTTGACGGCGAAGTCCACCACAGGGGTGACCACGGTCTCCCAATCGGGTCGGAATAGCAGTTTGTTGTGCCGTAACGCCGACCCCTGCCCGGGGCCCTCGAAAATCAGGCAGTTCCACCCGCGCTGCCGCGCGGCCTCCCCCGCGGTAAAAAACAACTCTTCGACCGTGGAGTCATAACCACCGTGTGCGAGCAGGGTACGTCCGGGTTCCTCGCCGCTGGAATTGAGGTAATAACCCTCGAGTTCGATTCCCTGGTAGGGGATCCCGACCCGTGTCCACTTCGCCTGAATTTCCGGCGCGGCCCGAAACGTCTCGATCGCGCGCGCCGAGGTGTCGGCTACGCGCGGGTCGTTCCATGGATCGTCGCGAAGGAAGAACTCAGCAGTCCGGTAGTAGTTGGAGGCGCGCAAGTAGGCACTATTAGCACTGGCCGTGTGTCCGTCGGCAGCACACTTGTCGGCGATGGTCGCGATCCGGTCTGCCAGGGCGCGCCATTCGCGATACCACGACTCCGTGTCACCGGGCGTGATCCGTTCCGCGGTGGCGATGACCTCGCCGATATCGGCCCCGCCGTAGACGGTGTAGCCGACCGCGCGCAGCGTCTCGAACGAGAACGATTCGTCGGTGTCGAAGATGAATTTCATGTCCGGCTCCTTGCCTGAGTTATAGCAACATAGCGTTGCTTTAAGCTACAATGACACAGGCGAGTCATTAAAGCAACTAGTAGAGGCGATTAGTGTCAAATCGGCAGGTCGTTCAGGGTGTTCGGACCGGCGGTCGGAGCGCGCGGGTCCGTGACGCGATCCTTACCGCCGTCCTCGACGAGCTGGCTATCAACGGCTACGCAGCGCTGAGCGTGGAGGCGGTGGCCTCCCGCGCCGGCGTCAACAAGACCACCGTCTACCGACGGTGGCCCACGCTCGACGACCTCCTGGTCGATGCGCTCACGACGTGGTCCTACGACGCCATCCCAGACCTGGACACCGGCAGCATCGACACGGACCTACTCGCACTCGGCAAGACATTGGCCGACCAACTGAACGCCGGCGTCGGACGCCAGATTGTTTCGGTCGTCCTTACTGCTGGCCTCCGATCGACTCAGCTTCGCGACGCAACCCGACGCTACTTCGACCACCAGGCTGAACGCGCAACCCCTCTCGTCGCGCAAGCTATCGAGCGCGGTGAGCTTCCGGCAAACACCGACACGAACGCCTTGCTCACTACCTTTCGGGCACCGCTGTTCTATCGCATGGTCACCACCGGCGACCCCATCGACGAGGACCTCATCGCACACTCTGTGCGCATCACCTTGACGGCAGCGCGTGCCGGATTGTTATCGAGCTGATCTGTGATCTGTCCAAATACCAAGCAAATCCGACTAAGTCGGCATCAACACTGAAGGTGAGTCCAATGGAAGCCAATGTGCCGCGGGCCGCGGAATGGATCGCCGAAAACGACACGCTGGTCAGCCGGCAGGGGCATCGCATCGCATTCAGGCGGCGTGGGGAGGGGCCCACTGTGCTGCTGCTGCATGGGTTTCCGACGTGGTCTTATGACTACGCAGAAGTGGCTAGCGATCTTGCTCGCGACCATGATGTGATCACGCTCGATTTTCTGGGCTACGGCGCCTCGGACAAGCCGAACCCCCACGAGTATTCGGTGGCCGAATCAGCCGACATCGTCGAGGATCTCGCCGCGCATCTGGGTGTGAAGTCGGCGCGGTTGGTGATCCACGATTACGGCGGAATCGTCGGTCAGGAACTCGTCGACCGAGCCAATCGGGGCCAGCTCGGCTTCGCGATCGACAGCATCGTCATGTTGAACTGCGGCATCGTGTACAGCGCATACCGCCCGACACGCCAACAGAAGTTGCTGATTAAGCCGGTCGTGGGCAAGCTGCTGGCCAGTCGTGTCAGCGCCGGGAGAGTCCGTTCCCTCCTCGACGCGGTTCGCGGGTCGAGGCTTACCGATACTGAGTTCGACGACCTCTGGCTAGGTATGTCGCGGCAAAACGGGCAGAAGTTGTGGCATTTGCTGATCAAGTACAACGCCGAGCGGCAGGTCCATCATCGTCGGTGGGAAGCGGCTTTAGCCAGTTGGGATGGCCCATTGCATCTCGTGTGGGGCCTGGAGGACCCGGTATCGGGCCGCCACGTCCTTGAACAGGCCGTCAACGTCTTGCCGAACGCTACGGTGACTGAGCTTGCTGGTGTGGGCCACTACCCTCCGTCCGAAGCGCCAGAGGCCGTCGCCGCAGCCGTGCGGATGCGGGGGTGACGTCCGGAGCCATCGTGTCGCTGTGCGCGTCGCGACGATGACGCTGATGCCGTTGTGACACAAGATATCTCCGAAGGAGCAGGTTAGGCGCGGGCACCCGCCCCATGGTCCTGTACCGCCATTTCGATGAGAATTCTGTAAATCAGAGGTAGACGCAAGGGTGTGATCGGCCCGCCGCCGGTGGGTCAGGCGGCGCCTCGGCGCCCACTCCATCATCTTGACCCTCCCTTGGGCGTATCGCAGGTAGGTTTTCTGTCATGCAGAAAAAGGCGGAGCGGGCGGTCGGGGCGTCGGCCGCCGATTCACTCGCGCCGCAGTACCCGATCGAATCGGTCGATAAGGCGTTGAAGCTGCTGCTGTTGTTGGGGGAGAAACCCGAGATTCGGTTGAGCGAAGCCACCCGATATTTGGGTGTCGCCTCATCGACCGCGCACCGGCTGCTGGCGATGCTGGCATACCGCGGTTTTGTCCGCCAGGACCCGGTGTCGAAGGCCTATCTGCCCGGTCCGGCGTTGACCGGTGTGGCATTTGCGATCTTCGGCCGCCTCGACATCGCCGGAACCGTGACGCCAGTCATGCGCGGCCTGAGCGAACGCTTACGCGAGACGGTGCACGTCGGCATGCTCGACGGCGCCGCAGTCCGTTTCGTTGCCGCGGTGGAGGGCCCGACCGCCGTACGGGTGGCGTCGCGGCTGGGCCGGACCATGCCGGCGCATTGCACGTCGACGGGAAAGGCGATGCTGGCCCAATTGCCGCAAGCGGAATTGCATCAGTTACTGCCCGACGAGAACTTGGAGCGCATCACCGACCGGTCGATCGCCAGCCGCACCAAGTTAGAAGCCGAGCTTTCCCGGGTGCGCGAACAGGGGTATGCCGTCAACCGTGAAGAGAGTGAGGAGGGCGTCGCGTCGGTGGCGGTGCCGATCCCGACCCAGGCACCGGGGCTCCGGTTGGCGCTCAATGCCGCCGCCCCGCAGCACCGGCTCAGCCGGTCGCAGTATGCGTCGGTTGCAGCTGCACTTACGAAGGCGGCCAAGGAGATTGCCGATCAGCTCGCCTGAGGAGGCAACCGCGCGAGTTCGTGCCGCCAGGCCGCGTCGGTGGTGAAGCCCGGCCCCAGATCTGGGAGCTCTTGCCAGTCCGCGTCGTCTATATCGCGCAGCGTGCCGCCGGCTGCGCGAATCTGTAGTGACATCCGGGCCAGCGCGTCGAGGCTGACCGCTTGCAGCACCGCCTGCTGGACGGTGGCCGCTGCACTGGTGATGCCGTGGCCGCGGCAGATCACCACCGCTGCGTCGCCCATGGCGGCCACCATTTCCTTACCCAGCCTGGTGTTTCGGATCAGCACCGCACGGTCATAGACCGGTACACCACCGCGCGCGAGCCAGGCCCCGGGAATGTCGTAGGCCCCGTAGAGCGGCCTGATCGCGATGCCGGCGAGATCGGCCGCGACGACGGCGGGCGGATGCAAATGCGCCACCGCCCGGTGCTGCGAGTCGGCCAGCATGGTTTCGACATGGATGGGAAGTTCGTTGGGGACCCGATACCCGTCCAATTCTCCGGGAGCGCCCGCGCTGCCGTCGAATCCGATGAGCCGGATATCGGAGGGCCGGGTGAACGCCACCCCGGTGTCGGTGTCGCTGCGGCATCGGACTAGTAGCCGCTCGTCGTCCATCCGCAGGCTCAGATGGCCCAGGATGCCGTCGACCAGTCCGCGCGCGGCCGCGACCCGGCAGGCCTGTGCCACCAACGCGCGTTGCTGGTCCAGTCGGTCGGTCATGATTGTGCCGATTTCGCTGTGCCGATGCCGAATCCGCCGTCTGGGTGGAGGGTGTCGCCGGTGATGCCGCGGGAGCGGTCGGAGGCCAGAAACACGAAGCTCCAGGCGTGATCTGCTCCGGTGAGGGCGACATTCAGCGGCGTGCGCGCTTCCAGATCGCGGGCGCGGTTGGGGGTGTCGTCGAGGCGGACATCGTCCAGCCCAAGGCTGGCAAGACCGCGTAGGTCGGTGTTCAGCGTGCCGCCCGGTGCCACACCGTTGACCCGGATCTGCGGCGCGAGTTCGTGGGCCAGCGTGCTGACCAACCCGCGCACCGCGAACTTCGATGACACATAGAGCGCCCCGCCGCGTGCGGGATAAAACGACGACGCGGACTCGGTCAGCACGATCGACGATCCGGTTTCGGCTTGCAGCGCAGGCACCGCCGCTTTGACCGATTGCAGATGGCTGAGCACGTTGGTCCGGAACATTTCGTCGAACGCGGCGGGCAGGTCGTCGACATCAATGTCGCTGATTCCCTTGTAGAAATCGAAGATCCCGACACAGGTGACCAGGGTGTCGAGTCCGCCGAACGCCTCGACCGCGGCGGCGACCGCCAGATCGTTGGCTGCGCGGGTGGTCGCGTCGCCTTCGACTACCGGCACCTTCTTGAGCTTGTGCCGCAGCGTGTCGCATTTGTCGGCATCTCGTTCGAGCACAGCGACTTTCGCACCCTCGTCACGGAAGGCGTCGACGACGGCCCTGCCGATGCCGGATCCGCCACCGACGACCAGGGCACGCTTGCCGTCCAGCCACCGGGTCACGGTTGGACACCGTTGTCGGGCAGTAGCGGGCCACCGGAGTTACCGACCATCGCGGCCAGCGTCCGCGCGTTCTGCCGCGTCAGCGCCTCGACCTCCAGGGCGTCCAGGCTGATCCACCGGCCGGATTTGGGCGCGCTGATCAGCAGCCGCGAGCCGTTTCGGGTATCGACACGGCGTACCACGACTTCGGTGAATTCGTTTGCTACCGTGAGCGGTTCGCCCACCGCACCGTTGAGCAACTCCGCCAATGCATCGTTCACAGGAATACCGCCAGGTTCTGCATCCTCAAGACCGACTCGTCGACCAGGATGGTGCGGCGGGCCAATTTCAGTTGATCCTGGTGGTCGCCGCAGCGCCGCAACACGTCCTGGCGACCGCAGGACACCAGTGCCGCCTCGTTGACGTCGCCACGGCTGCGGAACAGCAGTTCCGCGGATTCGACGACGAGATGCACGTCATCCTCGCAGGCGAACGTGCGCACGTTGGTGATGTAGTGGCGCAGCCGCGACGGCGGGTCCTCGGTCCAGGCATGCTCGGTGGCGAACCGCGCAACCCGCCGGCTCAGCGAGTACTTGTCCTCGTCGAAGTGCGCCATCCCCGGGGAGGTGTCGAACCCGGCGCCCAGTGCGGTGGTGACGCGTACCGGCATCAGGTAACGAATGTCGTCGGCAAGGGTGTCCAGCCATGTCTCGTACTGCTGCGCATCGAGCAGATAGGCTTCGTCGACCAAGAACTGATGTGCCTGCAGGTGCCGATTGTCGTTGAACGGTAGTGGCTTTCCGACCGGCGTTCCGATTTGCGGGGTGGTCATATCGTCGCCGCCGTGCCGAGGGCGGTCATGGCCGTCGACACCGGCGGCATTTCCAAATGGTCGGCCCATAGCCGCAGCAGCGCGCGCTGATTGTTCTCGTTGTAGCCGACCTGGGCGTGTCCGGGGCCGTGGAACGCTGCCGAGGGCAGCGGGTCGACGACCGGGCGGTCGTCGGATAGCAAACCCATCCTGCTGTTCAGCAGCAGCCGTCGCGCCATCGAGCCGCCGGCGGTGTTGGTCAACGACACCCAGTTCTCCACGTCGTCCTGTTCGAACATGCCTGTCGATCCGAAGCACATCAGATAGGCCTTATAGGAGTTCTTCTTGTACTCCGGCGGCGCCGCGGAGTCCACGGCGAACCAGGAACACACCTCGGTTTCGTTCTCGCTGATCGGCTGCCACAGCCGGATCGAAATAAACGGCAAGACGTCATCGGGGCTGTCAGCGTCGGCGCTGTCGAGCACCTTAGGCCAGTTGTGCACGAAACTGAGGTTGGGGAAACACGATGCGGCCGAGATCATGAACCCATCGTCGCCGACCAATTGCTGTTGTAGTTTCGTCCAGACGCGTTTGATGCGGTCGACCATCTCGTCGGGGTAACCGACGTAGCGCATGCGTTCTTCGAAGTTGCCCGGCGGCAGCTTGTAGGTGGTTCCACCCCCGCACTGTGCCCAGTAGGTGGCGCCGTCCTTGCGCTTCTGTGCTCTCGGCTCGCGGAACAAGCCGATCTCGACGATCGAGGCATGGGTGTGCGGGGTGTGGTACATGTCCCCGGCGAAGTTCTCGGCGCCGATCTTCCAGTTGGCTTTGATTCGCCAGCGCTGTGGTCCGCGGACCTCCAGTCCGCCGCGGCTTTGTTTGGTGTAGAAGTCCAGATAGAACCGGAAGTCGCCGAGGAAGTCCTCGAGCGGTTGCGCGTCGGGGTCCATGTTGATGAAGATCAGGCCGTTGTAGCTCGCTAGATTCGGTGCGGGAAGAAGGGTTTGGCCATCCCTGGGAAACCCGTCGTCGCCGCCGTAGGCCTCCCGGTGGAACGGAAGACCGGTGAGCCGGCCGTCGTTGCGGTACGTCCAGCCGTGGTAGGGGCACCGGAAGTTGGAGGCGTTCCCCATCTCCGCGCGGCACACCTGCATCCCCCGGTGTAAGCACATATTGAACATCGCGCGGATCTCACCGTTGGCATCGCGCGTGATGATGAACGAGTCGTCCAGCACCCGGCGCACGACGTAGTCGCCGTCCTGCGGGATCTCGGATTCGTGGGCCACGAACAGCCAGGCCCGGCTGAAAAGACGCTCCTTTTCCAGCTCGAACAGCTCTTTGTCGTTGTAGATGTGCGCGGGGATCATCCCGCGCCGAACGTTGTCGAGGACCCGGTGTTGATCGACCATGGCGACCTCCAATCTCGCGCCCTTTTATCTGTAATACAGAGGATAGTTCTGCTATCTAGAGAATGCCGCAGGCCGACGGCACGGTCAACACCCCTCGCCGCGAGCAGCGCGCTGCCCGCCGGAATCGCGGTACGGATGACTATTGCGTTAATGTTGATGAAAGGCTCTCTGCGCCAAGGGCTTCCGCAAATCTAAACGATTCCTGTGAGTTCGCCGCCCCGATGACCGACTGCTGGGTCGATCGCGGCCGGGTCGTGTGCCCATGGCACGGTTCATGGTTCGACCTCTGCTCAGGAGAGGTACTACCCGGCTCTGTCAGCGGCCAGCTCGTTGATCGCCGTCGGGCAAAAAAAGTTCGACATAATTATCCCGTTTTTAGGTCTTTCTAAGTCTGCTCTAAGGTAGCTTGATCGACACCTGTATCAGAACTGAAAAGGGAGCAGAGTATGTAGCAGGCGCTTCGTCCCTACGCCGTCGCTGGGATCGCGATTCTCGGCACCGGCAGTTTCATGGCGTTCACTCCGGTGGCACCACCGCTCCCTGACGTCCACGTCCCCGCAATACAACTCACCTCCGATTCAGGTCTGCTCGGCGATTTCAGCACCCTTTTCGGTGATGTGACCGGAGGCACCTCCGGCATTGGAGGGCTCGGCGACCTCACGGGGGACCTCACCGGACTCCTGGGCGGCCTAAATCCCAGCAGTCTGCTCAGCGACCTACCCGGGCTGGCGTCAGTGGATCCCGCACCCGCCGACCCGAGTCTCCTCACTCCCTACATAGACCTGTTCACGACTTCGTTCGCCAACCTGCAAACCATTGGCAGCGAATTTGTCGATAAAACGCTGCCTCTCCTGCAGGGTCTCCTGCAGCAGATCATCGCCAACCCCAGCCTGATCGCGGAGCTCCCCCAAGCCGTGTTCAGCGCGCTGTCCACCCCGCTCACCCTCACCACGTCCGATCTGACGACTTTGCCGATATCGTTGCCGATAACGATTGACATCATATTGGGCGTGCCGCTGGTGCTCGGCCTTGCTGAGGCGGGACCGCTGGCCACCACCGCGGGCGCGTTCGAAGCTTTCTTTGCAGCGCTGAGCAGTGGCGATCCGACGACGGTGCTCACCGCGCTCATCGATGGCCCCGCCAACATCGCCAACGCCTTCCTCAACGGCAGCGTCGGGCTGGATGTATTGGGCCAGCCGCTCAACCTCCTCAACGGGATCCTCGTTCCCGACCAGCCCTTTAGCCTGACCGTCGGCACCGATTTGATCACTCAGCTGCTGACTGCTCTCGGTGCCGATTCTGGTCTCCTGGGCCCCCTCGCCACCCTCCTCAATGGCCTTCCCACCTCAGATCTGGCCACCATCACGGTGGGGCCGCTCGGCGGCCTGATCGACGCGCTGGTGAACTTCATCCCGCAAGAGATCGCTGACCCGGCGTCGGCGGACAGCGTGACCCTGCTGGATCCGAGCACACTGCTGAGCGGCCTCGACCTCGGCAACCTGGGCGGACTGCTGGATCCCAGCACGCTGCTGGGCGACCTGACTGCGCTGCTGCCCAGCGCAGCGGCGGACCTGCCGGCTGGGCTGGCCGACCTGCCGACGCTCATTCCGTTCTGATCTCGGAATCGCGTCTGATCTCGGAATCGCGGTGGCGGCAGCCGGGCCCTCGGCGGACGGCGCGGGGTTAGGCGTGGTCAGTTAGCCGGCAGCCGCGGCGGAGACGGCCGCCGGTCGGTGCGCACAACAGCCGAGACGTACTCAGCGGCGGCCGATCCCGGCGATCATCGTCGGCGTCAGCACGCGGGTGTCCTCGGCGAATCGAACGGCAGCCGCGTCGGCGTCGGCGCGCGACAGCAGCCCGGCGTCCACCACGGCGTCGCGCAGGCTTTCGAAGGACAACCTGAAGAAGTCGAAACCGGGCGACTGCGAGTCGATCACCAGGGCTCGGCCCTCACCGCGAACGTCGGACAGTCCGGCGGCTGCCATGTCGGCGACGACGCGGCGGCCGTAGCGCGGATCGAAACTGGCCTGCGCCATGAACGTCAGGACGGCCTCGGTCACATGCTCGGACTGCGGGTCGGCATCCCCGCAGCCGAAGCCGGTCCAGTCGTAGTCCTCGATGACCAGCCACCCGCCGGGGCGCAGCGCGGCGGCCAG
>Ga0210396_10003481_pt1 | contig 15676 bp, 10 predicted proteins | sample IncBWH17OmetaG_FD_155466 | JGI IMG/M metagenome (GOLD analysis project Ga0210396, IMG submission 155466) | Forest soil microbial communities from Barre Woods Harvard Forest LTER site, Petersham, Massachusetts, United States - Inc-BW-H-17-O ... | reverse complement strand
CTATAAACGATTTTTCTCAGCCTCCTAGAGATTTTCTATCACCCAAATTTCGTTTTTTTTCTAAAAAGGCGAGTCTTTCAACGGCCACAGGATTTATCAACATCTATCCGACCCAAACCGTCCTGGTCCGGTGGAATCGGAATCGATAGCTTTTCAGTTGAACAAGGATTCGAAATCTGACACTCGAACGGCATGTTCCGTTTACGGTTAACCTCCAAGTGGATGGTGACCGCCCCGATTTGTGCTCTTGTCTCTGCGTCCGCGACACGAATTTGCAGCTGACCGGGCTTTGGCGGGAGGGTTAGGCGAATTTCCACACTTCACCGCCTATCGCTAATTGTGATCTCCGGAATGTGGCCCCGGTAGAGAAACTGATTCTCGCGGTTTATCTACCTGGACAGAGTTTTCAAAACGATTTTCTTTTCGACGCGTCGGGCTGTACTTCGATCCCATGGTGTTCTAGGGTTTCGCCCAGGGCTCGGTATAACTGGACTGAGGCTTTCTTCCATGCGGCTTGCGCCGCTACCTCAGTGGTTTCAGCTTGAGCCAGGTAAGTCTGCTGTTGAATTACGGCGAAATTTGTGGACATGCCAGCGTGAAACTTCTCCAGTTCGGCATCGAGGAACTGTTCTTGCAATTTTCGACTGGTTGAGGCGGTTTGGGCCGCTTGCTTTGCAGCGGCGAACCCGATCAATGTATTCCGCACTTCAGCAGCAGCCTGTGATTCCCTTTGCGTCTCTCGAAAGCGTTCTTCGCGCAGCTCTGCCTGATCGGCGCCAAAATCAGCATTCGCGACCCTATCCCGTAGAGAGACATTGAACTGAATTCCCACTTCAAGGACTTTAGAAGCGCTTTTCCCGCCGGTAGGAACAGGATCAATCGTTGCCGCTCCCGTTGTCGAATCGCCTCCTATCGGAATCAAGCTGGGAGCAATCACCCCTCTGGATTGAAATGACGCGTAGAGGTCCAACTCGGGCAGTCGGGCATTCGATGAGCCGATTAGAGCCCGCTCGCCGTTCGCTATCTGCAGTTTGGATGTCCGGACATCGGGTCTTCGTAAAAGCGCAGTCTGAATCAGGTCAGCAATCGGCTTTCCCGGTTCGTCCGACGGCGGCGACCATGCATCTATCGCAACAACGTCCGGCAGCTTTCCATCCGCAGTCGAGAGCGACTGGGGATCGAGTACACTTCGCAGCACATTTCCCTGCTGCTCGCGACGCGCTTCTGCCTCGGTGAGGGCGAGCCGAATAGCTGAGACGAGAGCCTCCGCGCGCGCAACCTCGATTGGTGGCATGCGCCCGACGCCGAGCTGCTGCTGATCGTTGCTCAAAAGCTCCTCCGCAGCTTTTAAGGCTCTCCGCTGTACTTGAACGACCTCCTGAAGGCTGACCAGATCGTAATAGAGATTCTCGACTCCAGAGATTGTGCTGACCATTTGCTGTTCGAGGATCGTGGCGGAGATCTTGCTGTTCGTTTTAGCCATTGCGATGAATCGTGTGTTGTTTGCCCGGCCAGCACCTCTCAGCAGCGGTTGCGCTATGAGCACGATCGCATTCGGATGTGTGAAAGGGACAGCAGACGAGCGGCCCGAGTAGAACGATTGAACGAAGTCGTTGACCCCGACCTGAACTGATGTACCCGAGCTGAAACCTTTCACCAAAGTAGCGTTGCCCAATGTGTTGTTTGTGATCACCATGTCACCGGGAGTGGCGGATGTCGCCGATACGATCGAGCCTGCCGGGTCTCGACGTATCCATGCGAACTGACCCTGGAATTCTGGGTCGAAGGCGGGTATTGCGGAACCGAGAGAATACGGGGCCTGAGCGATTGAGAGCGAATGTTGTCCTCCTAACACATGTCCACTGTCATACGTCGGGGAGATGACGACGCCCGACGGATCGACCCTAGTCGGCGACAGCACGCCGGACATCGTCGTTAAGAGCGGCATCGCCGAACTACCCACACCCGCAGGTGTTTCAGCGATGTTGTAGTTGATCTGACTAGGTGTGCCGCCTCCCTGCGTTCGCTTAACGCCAAACTCCGCGACTGATTGATCTACTCGTTGAATCCGGATATCCAGATTGTTCTCCAGCGCCATTTCGATGGCTTGCCGCAGCGTTAGCTCCAAACGAGCTTCGGATAGAGGCTGCTCCTGGGTTTGAACTTGGACCTTAGGGGTTCCAGAAATCTTCGAGACGACTGGCGCCGGGAGATCTTTAGAAGCGGAGACCTCCTGGCAGTAGCCGCCGGCGCAGGCCGTACTAAGCCCGGCGCACAGCACAAATAGCCGTCCCGCAAGGTGCATCAACGACGGACTAGACCTCAGCATGGAGATGGGACGCGGTGAAAATACCTGTGGGCTTGTCATTTCTCTTGGCCCTTTAGGGCAGCGGTCACCACTACATGTGCGCCCTCTGTAACGGAATCGGTCGGATTGACGACTACCTGATCGCCATTCTGAAGTCCCGCCGTGACGTAGAGCTGAGTTCCCAGGTCACGCCCAACATGGATTTGCCGCATGTGAATAACCCCGTTATCGACGACCGCGACGAACTGTCCTTGTGCTCGCGGAATCACGCTATCGCCGGAGACAAGAATTCCGGGGTTCGTCGCATTGAAATTAAGTTGCACGGACGCAAACATGCCGGGACGAAGACGATGATGGGGATCGGAAATCTTGATCTCCAATAAAAGTGTTCGCGTCTGCTGACTAAGAGAATCGCTCGTACGGCTGATCGTGCCGCTGAATTGCTCGGTAGGCATTTCGGAAAAGGTAAGGACCGCCGGTTGACCCGTTTGTACGAAGGGCGCATCAACCTCCGGGACCGCCACGAAAATAAGCAGGTCATGAGTGCTGGCGATTTCGAAGAGCTCGGTGCCTTGCGCTCCGCCTGTAGGTGGACCGCCCGATTGGTTCGTAGTCGATACCGGCGTAAGTCCCAAGCCGCCTCCAGTTGCAGAGATAAGGCTGCCGACTTCGACGTTGCGGGCCGTAACGGTTCCATCGACTGGCGAGCGGATTTGCTCAAAAGAGGCGAGCGCGCTTGCGGCCTGCAAAGTAGCTGTCGAAGCACTAACGGCCCCTTCTGCCGATCGAACGTCATCAGACGCGGTCTTAAAAGCAGCCAAAGCAATGTCGTCGTCCTGCTGCGACAAAACACCGTGCAGCACGAGCGTATGCACGCGATCATAGGTCACCTTTTGGAGTTCCTCCTGCGTGCGTGCTTTGCTCAGCGCGTTTTCGCTTTGTTGCAACAGAGAACGCTGCTGCAACACAGCAGCATCTAGATCGGGAGCTGACACCGCCGCGAGAAGCTGGCCTTTATGCACCTTATCTCCAAGGTCGACATAACGCGCCTTGAGGTAACCGGCAGCACGCGAATAGATATGCGCCGCCGAGGCCGGAGTGACCGTGCCGGGCAAAGTGAGCTCTTCGGGAGATGATGCCTGATGAACCGTCATGACTTGGACCACCGGCAAGGCGTTCGTTTCTTTCTGAGCTTGCTCGGTGATTTGCTTTTCAGTTCGGGCCCGCGGCAGCCAACCAAAAATGACAACGCCAACTATGAAAACGATTGCTAGCAAGATGTAGAGAAAACGCCGAGACGAATGAGGCACGGCGTTTGCTCCGGATGGGTTCACTGATGGAGGGGACTGTTGAGCAGAGGTTTCTGGCATTTCGGCGCACCTTCAGGCGGTTGTTTGCGGATTCTGCGAATGAATTTCACGCTCAAGGCGAGCGGCATAGTCAACTGGCGCTTCTTTCCTGATCAGGGAATAAGTGACCGGAACAATGATCAGTGTTCCCACGCTTGCGAACAGAAGGCCTCCAATTACTGCACGGCCGATCGGAGCGTTCTGTTCTCCGCCTGAGCCAAGCGCCAATGCCATCGGAAACATCCCAATGATCATGGCAAGCGCAGTCATGCACACGGGTCGAAGCCTAGTAACGCCAGCTTCGAGGGCTGATTCAATGGAACTCTTCCCGCTCGAGCGCAAGTCGTTGCAAAACGTCACGACCAGAATGCTGTTGGCGGTAGCGACACCGATCGTCATCAATCCGCCCATCAATGATGGGACGCTGAACGTTGTTTGGGTGACATACAGCATCCATAGAATGCCTGCAAAGGCTCCGGGGAGAGCGGTAAGGATGATGAAGGGGTCGGCCCACGATTGGAAGTTTAGGGCCATAAGCAAATAGACAAACAGAACTGCGGCGACGACACCGATACCCAAATGAAAAAACGAGCTGTTCATCGTGACCACTTGGCCGCTCATCACGATTCGCGTCCCGGGCGGAAGGTCTTTCGAAGCGGCCTTGATGATTTTGTCTATGTCTCGCGAGACGCCACCCAGATCGCGTTGCGAGGTGCTGGCGAATACGTCCATCACTGGCTGATTGTTGTAATGCGACACGGTCAACGGCGAGACGGTTCGACTGGTTTCCGAGACATTGCGCAGAATCTGGTCTTGGTTCGTAGAAGGGGCGGTGATAGAAGTGCGTCCTAGAGAGCCGAGATCATTCAGTCTATATGTCGGCGTTTGCACGAGGACCGGATATTCAACCCCCGTTTTTGGGTCCATCCAGAAGTTCGGAGCTGTCTGTCCACTCCCGGAGAGAGCCAGAAGCAGATCGCTGGCCACGTCTCGCTGGGTAAGGCCAAGCTGCTGCGCTTTTAGGCGATCGATGTTGATGTCGATTTCAGGAGTGTTTACTGCTTGCTGAATGAAGACGTCGACGGCGCCCGGAATGTTCTTGATCTTATCCTTTAGCCCAACTGCAATCTGGTATGTTCCGGCAGCATCCTTTCCTTGCACCTGAACGTCGATCGGCGCGGGTAGGCCAAAGTTCAATGTCTGATTTGTGATATCAGCCGGCTCGAAAAAGAAGGTCTCCTGCGGAAATTTCTCAGCAAGATCACTCCGAAGGATGCGCATCCACTCTTGCGTCGGGCGATGCTTGGGGCTGAGAGCAACGAGAACGTCACCATCACCGTTGCTCGTCGCATCGGTTGCGGTGAACGCAAGGTTGACGCCCCCCGGCGGAAGGCCAATGTTGTCGACGATCATCGCAACTTCATTTTTGGGGATGACGCGCCGCACCTCTGCGTCAATGCGAGCAAAAATCTCGTTTGCTACCTCGATGCGCGTTCCCGTCGGTGGCCGCACATGAAACTCCATCTGGCCTGAATCAACGTAGGGAAAGAAATTTTCTCCCAAAACAAAGACTAATGGGAGCGAAACGAGCGAGATGATCGCGAACCCGACCACTACCCCGGTTCGATGGGCTAGCGCCCATTCGAGCAACGAGCGGTAACGCTTCTGAAATTTCTCGAAGTAATGTTCGAACCGGAGATGGAAGCGCCAAATGAAGCTCCGGCTAGTCGGCGATTCAGATCCTCCCTGATAGAGCGAAACCTCCGCCGGTAGTAGAAAATGCATCATGGTTGCCACCAGCGTGCGCGAGAGTAGATAGGACGCGATCATTGCCAAGACGACGGCCAAGGCCAAAGGTGTAAAGAGGAACTTCGCTGCTCCAGAAAGAAGAGTTACCGGAACAAAAACAATGCAGATGCACATGGTCGAAACCAACGCAGGCACGGCCACTTGCTCCGCACTGTCCAGAATGGCGGCTCCGAGGGGTTTGTTGCCCTCCGCAAGATTCCGGTGCGTATTCTCAATCTCAACGGTCGCGTCGTCCACGAGGATACCGACCGCGAGCGCAAGACCGCCAAGCGACATCACGTTAATCGTGTATCCGAGAGCGGCAAGAACAGACAGGGAGAACAGAATCGCAAGAGGAATCGAAGTGCAAAACGATAGGGTACTTCTCCAGCTTCCAAGAAAAACGAGGATCATCAGGGCCGTAAGAATGGCGGCTGTCGTCGCTTCCTGGACCACATCGAGCACCGAACCGCGTACGATCACAGACTGATCAAAGATCGGAGTAATGATGAGCGAACTGGGCAGGCCTGCCTTGATTCGTGGTATTGCGGCCTTCACCTGCGACACGATGGTGAGAGTCGAGAAACTGCCGTTCTTAATGACAGTTAGAAGGGCGCCCGGCGTACCGTTTTCCTTCACGAGGCTTGTCTGGGGCGTAGATCCGTCGTGAATCCAAGCGACGTCCTTCATCGTGATAATTGAGCCGTTCGTCGATCGAATCGGCATATTGTTCAGTTCCGCGATCGACGAAGGGCTGCTGTTTGTACCTATGATGTATTCCCGGTCCCCAATCTTCTCCGTGCCAGACGGCATGATCAGGTTTTGCGCGTTCAGTGCCGCGGAAATATCGGAGCCGGTGAGGTGCTTGGCCGCCAGCGCCGTCGGCTCGGCGTCCACCATGATGGCGCGCTGCTCGCCGCCATACGGCAGCGGAACCGACGCGCCCTCGATAGTGGCGAGCTGGCCGCGGATGAAGTTCTGTCCGAGATCATAGAGTTGTGACTGAGACAGCCCCTTACCGCCGAGACTAAGTTGAATGATGGGCACGCTCGAGGCGTCGTATTTAAGAATCTGCGGCGGAAGGATACCAGGAGGCATTTGGCGCAAAACCGACTGCGACAAAGCTGTGACTTGGGCTATCGCCAAGTCGATCTGAACACTCGGTTGGAAGTAAATCTTGATGACGCCGACGCCACTGTAGGACTGCGACTCGATGTGCTGAATGTTGTTGACCGTTGTCGACATCGCACGCTCGCAGATGCCGACAATTCGCTTGGACATGTTGTCTGCATCCAAGCCGTTGTAGGTCCAGATCACGCTGACGATGGGTATGTTGATTTGCGGGAGAATGTCTATTGGCGTCGTAACGATCGCCGTCAGTCCAGCGATGAGAATGAGAAGCCCCACAATCACGAAAGTGTAGGGCCTCCGCAACGCTACTCTAACCAGCCACATGAACTCTACTCGCGCTCACTCAGTGTTGATGAGCGATTTTCTCTTCGACGCGTAGCCTAGATCGTTGGGATCGATGTCAGTTGTGTGCGTGATGTCGTTGGCTGGTTTTGGTTAGAGTTTCGTCAGTTTTGAAAGCCGAGGGCCGGAACGACCAATTCGTTCGCTCGACAACGCAGTAAATACTGAATCGCGATCGGGGAACATCCCGACGCAGGCCGTGCCGTGCGACCTTCTGATGATAAAGGCTTTCCATCAGGAAGACAACGATCGACAATGTTACTCTGGGTTGCAGAATATCCGAGGTTGGAGTAACAATGATGCGATTGCCCCTTCCAGCAGGGCAACGTTTATTTTTAAAATCACAGGCCAGCCAGAGAGTCTAAGTCGTTCACGTTAGAGCGTCGAGAAATTTCGAGAGCTCAACAGCCGTAACGCACAACCCTTCCAATCGCCTCTTCTAATGCTCGCTTCCCGTGCTCATGTAAATGTTCCGTGGGCACGCGGCGGCGGCCACACGAGACTCAGGATGTCTTAGATTCGTATTGCGCTGACCTAAGTGGGTGAACGGGGCGCGATGTAGTTTTCGGATTCAGAACAAAGTCTGAGACGAAAGGAGCTCACATGAAGCCCATACAGGCAGTCTGCGAGAAGTGCAAAAAGGCAGTGGACGCAAAGCCATTACTCAGCGAAAACGAGCTTTGGGAGGCGCTGAATAAAGGCGACGAAATCGAAGTGATGCATCTTGCCGATGACGTCCACCACACATGGAAGCTCACAGGACAAGACAAAGATAGTCTGCGCAAGGCGCGTGCTGCGGGCACGGCCTAACCCACACTGCCTGATTCCACCGCAGCGAAGTAGGAGTGGTAGAGATTGGCCGCGTGATCTACCGTGCGATGACCTCGCCAGCACTCTCTGCGGGGATGTAACTATTTTAGAGACATCCTGAATGTAACTCAGAGCAACGCGAGCAGGTTTGTTGACTCGACGAAACCTTCCTGTCCGTTCAGGAAGAGCACGCGCCAGCCAGTAACTTCCGAGTTGCCGACAATCCGTGAACTACTTCATTTGATGGACACAAGCCCGTTTCTCGGTACTAGTCCACCACGTTTATTGCGGATGCGTGTTTAATATCTTAGCGGCGCCCGCATCCGAACCCTGAGGGGTTCATCTTTCAGTCGCTGTAATCCTCTCGAAATTTCCGAGGCCGATAATCACTAGTAAGCCTTAATCGCAGCTTCCTATCATCACCCTTTCGGACGCTTCGACATCTTCGACGTCTTCAACAGTTTCAACGCAGCTTAGGTTCGACAAATTCGACTGCTGATCTGTGTTCCTCTGAAATTCCACGACTTACGGCTCCCCGGATTTGGCCTAGTCCTTGCCCTTAGTCCAATCGCGTGCAAACAGGCGATGTTGGTTGCCTAGGGGGCGCATTCGAAAGGAACGAGGAGAAGCTCCATGGACGTTCAACTAATGAAGACGACTGACGAACTAGGCACAACCATCGGTTCCTCCCAACAATCACCTCGGGACGAAGAACTCGTCGGTGCCGCCAAGGGTGGAGATGAACTGGCATTTGAAACCATCGTCAAGCGCCACTGGCAAAGGATTTCTGCGGTTGCGCTTCGCTATACACGGAGCCGGGAAGATGCCGAAGACATTGTCCAACAGACCTTCCATAAAGCATTCAGCCACTTGCAGGGCTTCGAAGGGAGATCCTCATTCTCTACGTGGTTGACGAGCATTGTTATCAACCAAGCCCTGATGTTGCTACGCAGACGCAAGGCGTTGCGCGAAGTGCCGATCGATGATCCGAGCAACGGCGAAGGAACCACACCCGCCCTCGAGATAGCTGATGCAAATCCAGATCCCGAAAGCAGCTACTCAGAGCAAGAAGAGGCCCGGGTTTTGGCGGAGGCGATCGAGCAGCTAAGACCAGCAATGCGGACAGCCGTCGAGCTGACGGAACTGCGGGAGCTATCGATGCTGGAGGCGGCTCGACACATGGGGATTTCTGTTGGCGCAGTCAAAAGTCGGGTGTTCCACGCGAGAAGGAAGCTGGGCGAAGCACTGAGACGCAACATGAGATCACGTCGGATGTCCGGAGACGGCATTTCGGTTGTTGCTAAAGACGCCCGACGCATCTCGCAAAATCGCCGGAGCTGCGCCTGGAACTAGGACTCGTCCAAAAGGAGGCTCTGATGATCGCGTTTCTCTTGATTGTTGCAACGATTGTGGCTTTTCTCGACACCGCGTTCTCGCGCATCAACCGTCGCTACTGAGTCGTGTTTCTGGCGGGTCAGGCCTTCAGCCCAGTAGGCACGACCGAGGAATTCGCGTCCGGAGGGCGGCCAGTCGAGTCAAAGGGAACCTTTTGAAAAGAAGGAATCACTATGAAATCGCGAAATCTAACCACCGATCCTCAGAACATGCTGCGAGGCGTTCTGCCGGACGTTACAGAAGAAAGAGGCAACAAAGGGCCATCCCCGACAGAAATCCGTCGGCGAGCGTTTGAAATTCACATCGAACGCGGCGGAATTCACGGTTGCGACCTGAACGACTGGATGCAGGCGGAACGCGAGCTCCTGGAAAAGTACACCAAGAGCAACGATGGGGGTTCGAAAAAGAAATGACATCCATATCACTACGATTGTGCTGGCCAGTTCTGATGATGAGCTCTGCCGAAAATAGCATGTTGAAGATCAGTTTCAATAAGACGATCACGGAAGAGAGATGGACTCTGCATGGCCGCCTTGCCGGCCCCTGGGTACACGAGCTCAGAACATGCTGGAAGGTGAACCATCGCACCGATGAAAGAAGCGCATGCATAGTGGACCTGAACGAAGTCACCTTTATCGACAAGAGCGGAGAGCGGCTCCTGTGCATGCTGGCCAAAGACGGAGCGCAATTCAACGCCAGGGGGATCTACACCAAGCACCTTGTTGAAAGTCTGAACGTCCGAAGAAAACACTTCATTTCGAACCCGGTTGCTGGGTTGATCGTGCTTGCACTCGTGGTGACTCTCGGTGCCGGTTGCGAACGCCGAGTAGCTTCTGCGCCGGCCCCTGCGCCACCCACGGTCGAAGTAACGCCAGTCACCCAGAAAGACGTACCCGTCGAGGGGGAGTGGGTGGGAACGCTCGAAGGGTACATCAACGCCCAGATTCAACCGCACGTGACCGGCTATCTGATTCGCCAGGACTATCAGGAAGGCGGACTCGTCCGAAAAGACCAAGTGCTCTTCGAAATCGACCCGCGCCCATTTCAAGCCGCGCTCGATCAGGCGAAAGGACAACTGGCTCAGGCGCGGGCGCAGATGGCCAACGCCGAGCTCAACGTCAAACGCGACGTTCCCGAGGCGGAAGCTCACGCCATCCCTCAGAGTCAGCTCGACAACGACACGCAGGCACTCCTCGGTGCGAAGGCAGCAGTCGAGGCGGATGAGGCAGCAGTTGAACAGGCGGCAATAAACCTTGGCTACACCAAAGTTCTCTCCCTGATCGACGGCATTGCTGGTGTCAACACCGTTCAGGTGGGAAATCTCGTGGGACCGTCCACGGTCCTTACTGCGGTTTCGCAGGTAAGTCCGATCAAAGTTTATTTCCCCATAAGCGAACAGGAATACCTGCGAATGGCCGACGGTAACGCTCCGGGCAATGTGGACTTTATGGCACACGCTTCACGAATCCCGCTGCAATTGTCCTTGGCCGACGGGAGTACCTACCCGCATCCAGGCAAGATCATCTTCGCGGATCGCCAAGTAAACATGCAGACCGGGACCATCCAGATCGTGGGCGAGTTCCCCAACTCAAGAAATCTTTTGCGACCCGGCCAGTACGCGCGCGTTCAGGCGCCAACCGGAAACATCAAGGGAGCACTGCTGGTTCCCCAGGCGGCGGTGAATCAGGAGCAAGGCACCTACCAAGTTACAGTCATCGGCTCCGATAACCGGGCGCAACTCCGCACCGTGCGGGTCGGACCCAGAGTGGGCACGCTTTGGGTGATCACATCCGGGCTGAAACCGGGTGAACAGGTCGTGGCGGTTGGGGCAGAGAAGGCAAAAGAAGGCGAAGTCGTAAAACCCACGCCGTATAAGGGAACGGAGGAGTAGTAATCCATGTCGAGATTCTTCATAAACCGACCGATTGTGGCGATCGTAATCGCGATTCTGACGGTGATTGTCGGCGTCATCACATTCGCGACTTTGCCCGTGGCCCAGTTTCCAAACATCGCTCCACCTGAAATCTTGTTGCAGGCTACCTATGTCGGCGCAGACGCAAAGACTCTCGAGCAGGCCGTCGCGACGCCGATCGAACAGCAAGTCAACGGTGTGGACAACATGGCCTACATGTATTCCCTGAACGCCACCGGCAATCAACAGATGACTATGTTCATCGATTTCGATGTCAAAACCGATCCCAACATGGACCTAATCCTTACGCAGTCCCGCCAGCAACTGGCCAATGGTCAGCTGCCGCCGGAAGTGAACAGCTATGGAGTGACCCTCAAAAAGTCGGCCACCGCTCCGTTCATGCTGATCGCCCTCTATTCGCCGCACGGCACACACGATGCAGCCTATCTGGCGAACTATGCCTACATCAACCTTAATGATCCTATTGCACGCTTGTATGGCGTGGGTCAGACCACCGTCTTCGGTTCGGGTCAGTATGCGATGAGGCTATGGGTGAAGCCCGACCAGTTGGCGAAACTGGGCATCACGGTTACCGACATTGTGAATGCGATCAAGGCCCAGAACACTGTCAATCCGGCTGGTCAGGTTGGAGGCGAACCAGCTCTGCCAAACCAGCAATTCACCTATGCCGTGCTGGCGCAAGGTCGGCTGACAACACCCGAGGAGTTCGGCAACGTGGTGGTGCGCGAAACACCGAACGGCGGGACCGTTCGTGTTCGAGACGTGGCGCGAGTCGAGCTGGGCACGCAGGACTACAGCCTCGTCTGTCGCCTTAATGGTAAGACTTCTGCCGGTCTGGCCGTTTACCAGTTGCCCGGATCCAATGCGGTTCAAACCGCGGCTGGGGTCCGTAAGCTCCTGGCACAGATGAAGCAGCGTTTCCCGGAGGACATGGATTACGCCATATCGCTCGACCAAACGCTCCCTGTCACGGAAGGCATGAAAGAGATCGTAGTGACCCTGGTGATTGCGATTGTGCTGGTCATTCTTGTGGTCTATCTCTTCCTGCAAGAGTGGCGCGCCACCTTAATCCCCATGCTGGCCGTGCCTGTCTCCCTGGTGGGAACCTTCATGGTCTTCCCGCTGTTCGGTTTCTCGATCAACACGCTTTCGATGTTCGGCTTGGTGCTCGCGATTGGTCTCGTGGTCGATGATGCGATCGTGGTCGTGGAAGGCGTACAGCACCACATCGAGGAAGGCATGTCTCCTAAGGATGCTGCGCGAAAAGCCATGGACGAACTCTCCGGGCCGGTCGTTGGCATTGCACTCGTGTTGGCGTCGGTATTTGTGCCCACCGTTTTCATCCCGGGTATCACTGGCCGACTGTATCAACAATTTGCCATCACCATCGCGATCTCCGTGATGCTTTCCGCCTTCAACGCCCTGACGCTCAGTCCTGCACTTTCGGCGCTACTGCTCCGGCCCAAGAAGCAAACTCGCGGAGCGCTGGGGAAGTTCTTCGGCTACTTCAACCGCTATTTTGATCGCTCCACGAACAGCTTTGTACGATTGTCGGGCGACCTGATTCGCAAAGCGGCAGTGGTGATGGTGCTGCTTGCCGTTGCCGGCGTCGCTGCGTGGATATTTGGCGCTCATCTGCCCACCAGCTTTCTGCCCGATGAAGACCAGGGCTACGTCTATATCCAAATGCAGCTTCCCAATGCGGCGTCGCAGGGACGCACGAGTGCGGCGGCGCAGCAAGTGGAGAAGGTTCTCGCAAACACCCCGGGCGTCCAGTACACGACGAGCGTGGTTGGTTTCAGTTTGCTCAGCGTTGTGCGGACGACCTACAACGCCTTCTTTTGGGTTAGTTTGAAACCGTGGGAGGACCGCAGAACTAGGGCAGAACAGTATCAGGAGATTAAGGCGCGCCTGAACCAGGAACTGGCGCGGCTACCGGAGGGGACAGTCTTCAGTTTCTCACCTCCGGCGATACCGGGCGTCGGCACCGCCGGAGGCGTTACGTTTGTGCTGGAGGACCGCGCCGGCAAGGACGTCAAATTTCTTGCGGATAACCTGAACAAGTTCATGGCTGCAGCTCGCAAGCGCCCAGAAATCGGCTCAGTCTTCTCCACGTTTATCCCGAGTGTTCCGCAAGAGTTCATCTACGTGGACCGGGAGAAGGTGTTGAAGCAAGGCGTGAATTTGACGGATGTTTACAACACGATTCAGGCCTACATGGGCGGGTTGTTCGTCAACTACTACAACGATTTCGGCCGCACCTGGCAGGTCTATGTAGAGGCCGAAGCGCCTTACCGTGCGACGACCAACGATCTCGGACAATTCTATGTCCGCAACGGACAAGGGCAGACGGTGCCGCTTTCCGCCCTCGCAAGATTCGAGACCCGTTCCGGTCCCGAATTCACTATGCGTTACAACGAGTACAGGTCGGCGCAGATCAACGCTAGCGCGGCGCCCGGCTATAGCTCGGATCAAGCGTCGGCGGCCTTGGAAGATGTTTTCAAGCAAACCATGCCCCGCGAAATGGGCTTCGACTACACTGGCATGTCCTTTCAAGAGCAAAAAGCCCGTCAGGGAGTACCCCCGTCAGTCATCTTCGGATTCTCGCTGTTGTTCGTTTTTCTAGTCCTGGCAGCTCTCTATGAAAGCTGGACAGTGCCTTTTAGCGTTTTGCTCAGCACACCAGTTGCAGTCTTCGGCGCTCTTGCTGCGCTCTGGCTGCGTCGTGTCGTAGTCGGCCTTTACCTTCCTCAGTACATGGTTCAAATCGAGAACGATGTCTACGCCCAGATCGGTCTGGTGATGCTCATCGGATTGGCTGCCAAGAACTCGATTCTGATCGTGGCCTTTGCCAAAGAGGACTACGAACGCGGCATGACCATCGCCGATGCAGCACTTTCCGCGGCGAGGCTTCGCTTCCGGCCCCTGATGATGACCGCGCTCGCCTTTATTCTCGGCTGCGTGCCGCTCTGGACGGCCTCGGGAGCCGGTGCGGTCGCGCGTCAGATCATGGGGACCGCGGTGATTGGCGGGATGGTAGCGGAAACTTTTATCGGCAGATTCTTTGTTCCGGCGATTTTCTATGTGGTCGAGCGCGTTTCCGGAGCCGCGCGTCAGAAATCACCAGCTTTCATCCCCGCAGAAACTCCGGGCCAAGGGGACTAAGTTATGAAGAGAACTGCACTCCTGGTGATTCTAGCCCTCCTCACTCTGGAGGCCGGCTGCATGATGGGGCCGAAATACAAGCGACCGATTGTGGATGTCCCGCAAGGCTACCGTGCATCCGCTCCACAACAGGCCGCTCAAGCCTCGTCGCTGGGCAACGAGCAATGGTGGCAGGTCTATCAGGATCCCGTGCTCACACAGCTGATCCACACCGCCATTGCGCAAAATTATGACGTGCGCATCGCCGCCACACGTGTGCTTGAGGCGCACGCGCAAGTCGGCATCACCCGCGCCGATCAGCTCCCGTCCGCGAGTCTCGGCGCGAACATTTACAGCCAGCAAAACGCGAAAGTTTCACACCTGTTTCCTGAATACGACGTCAATGCGGGCCAACTCAACCTGTCTGTGATCTGGAATCTGGATTTTTGGGGAAAATACCGGAGGCAAACCGAGGCGGCTCGCGCCCAGTTACTCGCGACCGAGTGGGGGCGGCGAGCGGTACTTTCTTCGCTGGTGGCCAATGTGGCGACGGCTTATTTCCAGCTGCGCGCGCTCGACAGCGAGCTTGAAATCTCGCAGCGCACGCTGGCATCGAGGCAACAATCCCTGAAGTTAACTCACGTGCTTGAGAGCAATGGCTCAGGCTCCGGGCTCGACGTGAGTCAAGCAGAGCAACTCGTCTACACCGCTTCGGAGACGATCCCCGATCTCGAACGGCAAATTCAGCAGCAGGAAAATGTGCTCAGCATCTTGCTGGGCGAAAATCCGCAGTCCATTCCTCGCGGCCGTTCGATCACGGAGCAACCCGCGCCGGAGGCTGTCCCCGCTGGTCTGCCTTCGGAATTGCTTGAGCGCCGGCCGGACATCCGCCAGGCAGAAGAAGACGTGGTCGCAGCCAACGCACAAATCGGTGTCGCCAAAGCCGCTTTCTTCCCCAGCATTTCCCTGACTGGGACGGGAGGGTTGGAGAGCAACGCCTTGAATCGGTTCCTCAGCCAGCCTTCCCAGACGTGGTATGCGGCCTTCAGCGTCAGTCAACCGCTCTTCGAAGGCGGAAGGCTCCGTTCAGAACTTAAGCTCGCCCGAGCGCAGTGGCAAGAGTCAGTGCTCTCCTATCAGCAGACGGTTCAGAACGCGCTAGAGCAGGTTTCGAATTCGCTCGTTGCTTCTCAAAAAGATCGTGAGTTTCGAGAACAGCAGGAGTTGCTCACTCGCGCAGCGCAACGAACCGACCAACTGTCCGAGGTCCTTTATAAGAACGGCGGCGCCAGTTACCTCCAGGTTCTGACCAGCGAAACAAATTATTTTTCGGCGGAGCTGAATCTCGTTCAGGCGCAACTCAACGAGCGGCTTGCGCTTGTACAAGTCTATGAGGCCCTCGGCGGTGGCTGGCAGCAGTAAGGAGCGCAAGTCACCGCCACGCGTTTGCGTTCTTGTGACGGACGCAAGACGGTA
>Ga0210396_10003478_pt1 | contig 15680 bp, 18 predicted proteins | sample IncBWH17OmetaG_FD_155466 | JGI IMG/M metagenome (GOLD analysis project Ga0210396, IMG submission 155466) | Forest soil microbial communities from Barre Woods Harvard Forest LTER site, Petersham, Massachusetts, United States - Inc-BW-H-17-O ... | reverse complement strand
GCGTCTACGGCTGCGCCCTGATGCGCGCGGCGATTGACGCAGGCGCGCCGCAACGACAACGCTGTCCCGAAAGTGGTTCTTTGGCGTTTGAGCTTCCGCGTTGTCGGCGGCCATACCAAAGCACCGCCCGAGTTCGCCTCCTCCTCCCCGCTTGGCAGGGGCAGGCCGTCCTCGGCGCGGGCGGGCAAGCAGGTATCCGGCCTTGACCTGAAACACATCAGAATGGCGGACTGTAAATCCGTCGGCTTACGCCTACCCAGGTTCGAATCCTGGATCTGCCACCAAGGTCAGCGGCTGCGGCGTTCCAGCGCGCCGCTCGGGTCGTAGTACAGCTCCTGGCGGGCGATCCGGCCGTCGCGATAGCGGTACATCACCACGTACGTCGAGCGCAGGCGTTCCGCACCCTGGGTCCAGTCGAACTGCACGCGCACGAACGCCGCGTCCGCACCGGGCGTGATGGCGTGCTGCACCGCCTCGTAGCGAATGGCCGCGCAGTCACGGATGGTAAGTGCGATGAACTCGAGTGTGCGCTCGATGCCGTCGATGCGTTCCGGCCAACCGAAGAGACGTACCGTCGGGCTCACGTAGACAACGTCGGGCTGATACAGATCACGAGCGATCGCCGGATCGCCGTCCGCGAATGCCCGCGCGAAGCACGCCTCCTGCGCAACTAGCGCGTCCTCCGAAATGCCGTGCGCAGTCAACCCTTACCACTCCACGCCGGTGGAGACGCAGCAGCGTCTTAGCGCTATGCGCCGCACAGTTGCTGATCGCTTGGGCTGATGCCAGCACCGCACCAATAGGGATTGCCGCCCTGCCAACTGGGAGAGCCCTTTAGCACTGTCTGCTTGAGCAAGCCCTGCCTCTGCCACACCAACTGGACCGAGTCCCCCACGGCAGTCGACGGACCCGGGAGGCCACTAACCGACGTTGTCTGGCCGTTGCTTAGCTTGTAGCTGACGGAGGTGACCGTGAGCGTCAGCTCTGTGTCGTTGCCGGACTCGACCGCCAGCGTGTCGCTCTCCGAGCAGGCGACCTGGGGGTTTTGCATGCACGGGCCTGCGCCTGGGCTCGAATTGATCGTGGCCGTCGTTGGAGTGATGTCGAGGCTCCCGTCGTGGACGTGCCATTGCCCGAGGAAGCGGGCGCTGGCCGTCGCCGGGGCCGCGGTCGAACTGCTTGCGCCGGAAGATATTCCGGGATTGGGGTTTGGGGGCCCGCCCGTAGTCCAGGAAGCGCCGCCCGACGTAGGCTTCGAGCACCACGCTGCGACTACCGCGACGATCACCGTGGCGACGATGGCCACCATCGCGGCCGACCTGCCACCGCGCTGCAACAACGTACCTGACTTCCGCACTGACGCGATCATGGGTTGACGGTACGACACTGCGCGCGGCTCAGCGGGTCATTCAGCAAACACCACCCGTGCCGTATCCCGTCGGGTCAGCTGTCGGACGATTGCCGAGCCATCACCGAGTTCGGGGCGGCCCAGTCGGTCGAGACCTTGCGATGTTTGATCAGCCAACCGTTGCCGTCGGGCACGAAAGTGTCGCGGTAGCGGCCGACATGGTCGAGCCCGATATGGGTGACCACCGTGAAGTAGCACGAGACGTCCGCGTGGTCGCGAGTCACCTCGTTGAACAGCACGTTGGCGACGTTGTGCCGGACCATCGGCTTGACGTCGGCGCTGGCGGTGATGTTGCCCGTGACGCCGCCGAGGAACGCGACGATCTCGGATCGACCGCGCAGCGGCCGCAAGCCGCGTATCTCCAACACGCCGTCCGCGCAGAATGTCTGGGCAAGGTCTTCGAGGCGTCCGGCGTCGCCGGCCCAGTTGTAGCGCGCGAGAGTGTCGCGAATGTGCTCGCGGGCGACCAGTTCCCACATCTCCACGTCGTGAACCCTTGCGCCCGAGCCTAACCCGTTGCGATCACGCCGGGCGACGACCACGGCGTGACTCGACTGTCGTTCTGGGGTCGGAAGGCGTCGGGAATGTCGTCGGTGACATCCCATGTCGCAGTGAGCCGTCCGATGCCAAGTGCGATGGCGCAGTGCACACCGAGCTCGACGAGTTGGGTTTCGGTGAAATGCCGACGCAGCTCGTCGTAGACGGTGTCGTCGATCGCGAGATGGTTGGTGGCGAACAGGTCGGCGAACTTCAGCGCAGCACGTTCGGCGACTGACAATTCAGGCGCGTCCGCGGGATGTTCCAGGGAACACACAGCGTCTTCGGTGAGCCCGTCGTCGATGGCGCTCTGATAGCGGACGGACATGCAACTTCGGCACTGGTTGTGGAACGCGATGCGTAACCGGACCAGCTCGAGCAGCCGTGGTGAGAGCGTGCCCGTCGACTTGAGGGCCGCGTTGAGTGCGCCGAGCGCCTCGGCGACCTTTGGCACGCGGCCGACAATGGCCGCGACGCCGAGGTTGATCCGATCGCCCTGTCCTACGTCGACAACGGGCACGTCGGCGAATGCCGTCGATGGTGCAATGCGCGTCATGGACCAATGCTGCGCAGCAGAACGTGTCTGCGCAAGATGCACGTACTCCCCAGGCTGCTCATTAGCCCCAGCAGTCCCGTGCGGGAGGGACCACTCCCTTCTTCGACTTGATATCGCATGTGACTCGTTTCCGAAACACGTGAGGCACAATCCTTCCTGTGAGCACAGCGCCGAACAAGCCGACGGTGGCAATCGTCGGCGCGGGTCTCGGCGGGATCGCGATGGGCATCGAGCTCGCCCGCGGCGGATATGACTTCACCATCTTCGACAGCGGCGACGACTTCGGCGGGACCTGGCGCAAGAACACCTACCCGGGCGCGGCGTGCGACGTGCCGTCGCACTTCTACTCCTACTCTTTCGCGCTGAACCCGCGCTGGAGCAAAACCTTCGCCAACCAGCCCGAGATCCTCGCGTACATCGAGAAGGTCGCCGCCGACCACGATCTGGCCCAGCATCTCGTCCCGCGCACGCGTGTGACGACGTTGCGGTGGTCGGATACCGAGCAGCGGTGGACGCTCACCAGCGAAGACGGCCAGACCCGCGAATTCGACATCGTGGTCAGCGCGGTGGGCATGCTGGACGTCCCCAGCATTCCGGAGATCCCCAACGCCCACCGATTCCGCGGCCGGGCATTTCATTCGTCACAGTGGGATCATTCCAAATCAACTGCGGGCCAACGAGTTGCGTCGATCGGCACTGGGGCAAGCGCCGTCCAGTATGTGCCGGAGATCGCCGCGGACACCGCGCATCTGACCGTCTTTCAGCGGACGCCGATCTGGGTGTCGCCGCGGTACGACGAGCCGTTCACGCCGGAGCAGCAGGAACTCTTCGAACACGACCCCGTCGAGGCGCTGAAGGTACGCGACGCGGCTTACCAGGATTACGAGTCGGCGAATTTCGCCGTCGATTCCGCGATGACCAAAGAGCTGACCGGCATGGCGCACAGCTATCTGCTTCGCAAGGTGAAGGATCCGGAGCTGCGGGCCAAGCTGACGCCGACCTATCCCGTCGGCTGCAAGCGACCATTGCAATCGCGAACCTGGTTTCCGACGTTTGCCCTTCCCAACGTGACGCTGGAGACCTCGCCGATCGTCGAATTCACCGAGCGGGGGCTGCGCACGGCTGACGGCAGAGAACACGAGGTCGACACCGTCATCTACGGAACGGGCTTCCGGGCAACGGATTTCCTCGGCAGCCTTGATGTGTATGGCCGTGGCGGGCGCCGGTTACACGACGATTGGATCGACGGCGCCGAGGCCTACCTGGGCACCGTAGTGCCGGGCTATCCGAACCTGTTCACGCTCTATGGCCCCAACACGAACGGCGTTACCTCGATCATCTACATCCTGGAAGCGCAATCCGAATTCGTCCGTCGCGTTCTGGACGAGATGGGCGGCCGACGGCTTCAGTCGGTCGACGTCAAACAGCACGTCCACGACGCGTACAACGCCGAAATCCAAGCCGCTTTGGCCGGAACCGTGTGGGTTGCCAACTGCAACAACTACTTCCGTCATCCCAATGGCAAGGTGGTGACGCAGTTTCCCTACAACGGCCAGACGTTCGTCGAGCGGCTATCCCGCGTCGAGCTCGACGACTTCGACTACGAACCCGCTGCCGCGTCGAGTAATTCGTCGACCGACCACTGGTCATAGGCGTGGACGCCGTATTTGACGGCCGCAATGCGGCCGTCGCCGGTGATCAACAGATCGGCGGGTAGGCCGAGGTTGCCGTTGGTGGGCGCCAGCGGCAGCGGGGCTCGCCGCCGGGCAACGGCGTTGGCAATGGCATGGCGCCAGCCGCCGGGAAGGGCCCGCCATGCGTGCGGGTTGAGTACGGCCTTCGCGGACGCCTCGACGCCGAACCGTTGGTAGAGGAGCTTCTCTGGATCACCGATGACGGGAAACGGCATGTCGTCCTGATATTTGCGCAACTCGGTTGCGGTGGAATGAAAGACGACGACTTCACGGATGCCCGCGGCGCTGATCTCCTCGCTACGGGCGATGATCGACCGCAGGTGCAGATTGCAGATCGGGCAGCCCGCGAAGCGACGGAATTGCAGATGGATCAATGCGCCGGCGGCATCGGGGATTGGGACGGTTTCGCCGGTGATCGCGGTGAGCTGCAGTTCCGGGAATCGGTCGCCGACGCTGACACGTGCGGCTGGAGTTTGGGTTTTGCGGACCATGAGGCCTCCTTCGTTAGTAGGGGATTTGGTGTCAGCGCACGGCGGCGACGAGTTTTTCCAGGGTGTCCCAGGAGGTGCCGGGGGTGGCGTTGACGGTGAAGTAGCTGATGCCGAGGTTCTTGTGGAGGCGGTGAATGCGCTCGGCCGCTTCGTCAACCGTTCCGTCGAGCAACGTTGTCCACCGACGCATTTCGGACTCGCTGGCGTCGGGCGTGACCAGCTTCAGGATGGACAGGTCGCTGGGATCGTCCATGGAGACCTGAAAGAATCCGAACGACAATTCGATGTCGTTGCTGCGTGCAGCGGCTTGGTCTTTGACGAAAGCGACGCGTTCGGCCAGGTCGGCCTCGGTCCCCGTGGACGCGATCGCGACGATGTCAGCCTGTTGCGCAGCCATCGTCAGCAGTTTGTCGCCGGCGCCTGCGACCATGATCGGCGGCGGAGCTTGCACCGGCGGCGGGATGTGACCGGGGTCGGACAACAATCGACGGATCTCGGCGACGTGGTTGGTGAGCCATTTCACCCGTTCGCCTGGGCTGGGGAACGGCAGGCCGGCGGCGACGAATTCGTCTTCGACGTAGCCCGTGCCCAACGAGACGATCAGCCGTCCGCCGGTTGCCGAGTCCACGCTCGCCAGGTCCCGGGCCAGCAGCGCGGGCCGGTAGAACGCCGCGTTGAGGACCAGATTGCTGACCTGGACGGTGGGTGCGGCTTGGGCGATGGCGACCAGTGGCACCAGCGGCGCGGTGAAGCCCAGATGATCGGGTAGCAGTATCACCTCGAAGCCGATGGATTCGGCTCGCCGGGCCTGGTCGATCATTTCGGAGACCGGTCCCTGACCCAGCAGAGCCAGGCCCAGTTTGATCGGGCGAGTTGTCATGAGAGTGTCCTTTCAGTGGCGCAAGCCAAAGTTCGTCGTACCATCAGTATGGTCAATGTCACAGGAGTCCGATGAATTCCCGTCCGGCGAAAAAAAGTCGTTACCGGTCACAGCTGCGCACGGAGCAGGCCGCGGCCACCCGCCGGCTGGTGCTGGACGCGGCGACCCGGCTGTTCGTGGAGCGTGGATATGCGGCGACGTCCATCGATGCGATCGCCGAAGCCGCGGGTGTCGGTCGCTCGACGGTGTTCGCCGCGGCCGGCGGCAAGTCATCCCTGCTGAAAACCGCCTACGACCGCGCGATTGTCGGTGACGACGAGCCGGTGCCACTGCTCCAGCGTCCGGCGGCGCGCAAGCTGTTCGAGATGAGCGACCCGGCCGAGATCATCGTCGGGCATGCGCGCATCGTCGCCGAGGCAGCCGAACGGGTCTCAGCGATCTGCGAAGTGATCCACTGCGCGGCCGGATGCGACCCGGAGGTCGGCGAGCTGTGGGCGCAAATCGGTCGGGAACGCCTCGCAGGTGCGAAGGCTATCGCGGCGCTCATCAATGAAAAGGGCGGTCTGCGCGACGGTCTGGCTGTTGGTCAGGCGCGCGATATCATCTGGATTTTCAACGACCCAACGCTGCACCATGTCCTCGTCCGGCAGCGTCGCTGGAGCCCGGACCGGTACCGCGATTGGCTCACCGAAAGTCTGCAGCGTCAGCTGTTGGGATAACGCGGCGACGGCAACGTCGGCGTCCCTGCGTTCTCGACCAGACCAGCGTAGGGTCGAAACGGTCGGCGGTCTCGCGAGTGCGATCGTTCTGGGTCGTGTCGTCGCCGATTGAAACATTTGGGAGCGTCGCGACGCGTGAGCGGTTCTGGTTCAACAGGTTTGGGTGGCTTTTCCGAAAGCATGCTGGCGGGTATCCGATCGTCGACGGCGGACGCGATGCGGCTTCTTACGCAGGCGTCAACGATACCGGGGCACACGGTGTCGTTGATCGTCATCGAGCCATCCGATCAACTCAGCCACCAGCGGCTAGAGCAGCTGGTGGGGTCTTCACTACCGCAACTGGCTCCTTTCCGCAGCAGGCTGATCGGCAGGCCCCTAGGTGTGGGCCGGCCTTTGTGGGCCGAGATCGACGATTATGACCCGACTTCTCAAATCCACCGGGCAACCATTCGGGCTCCGGGCGGCCAGCGCGAATTCGCCGACGTGATCGCGCAACTGAGTGCCGGTTCGCGTGGACATCGCAAAGCCCTGTGGGAAGCCTGGAGCATCGATGGTCTGCCGGATGGCCGGTGGGCGCTGGCGGTGCGGATGTCGCCTGCGCTGAGCGACGGCGATATCGGCGCAGCGTCGGTGTGGTCGCGGCTATTACGTTCCGATGCGCACGACGACCGGGCCGTTGATCAGCCGGTGAAGCAGAGCCTGGGCATGCCTGCAGTGGGCGAACTCGTTACCGATGTGATAACCGAGCTTCTCGAGTACCAGATCAAGGGCCTTCGGCTCATTGCCGAGACCGTGACTGGGGCGCTGGGCGCCGTCGCCGGTCAGGTGCGCAGTACCAGCGAACCTGATCCGATGCCGCCGCCGGTGTCGTCGATGAGCGGACCGCTTCCGCGCAACGCGTTCAACGCCCCGTTGACCAAGCGCCGGGCCGTGGCGTTCGTCTCGATCCCGCTGGCCGACCTGGAGACGGTCAGCAACGCGTTCGGCGGCGATATCACCAATGTCTTCCTGGCCGCTTGCACGCTGTCGCTGCGCGCCTGGCTACAACGCCACGACACCGTGCCCGACGATCCGCTGGTGATGCGGATGCCGCTGGCTCTGTCGGGCGCCGCCGCCCCCACTTTTGGCGATCGACCGATCGCTGGAGAAATTCGTATCCCGGTGCAGCTCGACGACCCCGTCGAGGTGCTCACCAACCTGCATACCGCCACCGAGAGGATGAACACCGCACAACGGCGCGATGCCGAAAAGTCGGTTCCAACAATCGATTTAGCGCGCATCGCGTCGCTGATCCCAGCCACTGCCGTCCACGCAGCTATGCGAATCTACAGCCGATTGGGTCTGCGGCAACGACTGGCACCGATCTGTCACGCCAATGTCTCGTACATTTCCGGACAGCCGGTGCCCGCGTACTGTGCCGGCGCAGAGGTCGTCGGTATGCACACGGTGGCGCCGCTGGTGGAAGGCTGCGGGTTGAACATCACGCTGACCACCCGTGGTGAGGCGATCGATCTGAGTGTGTGCGCGTGTCCCGACAATGTGCCCGAGGTCGACGAGATCGCGACCGGGATAGCCGAGTCGCTCGACATCCTGATGGCGGCTGCGCGGAAATCCCCTCGTGGGCAAGGCCGCTCGGTCGTCACAGAGATGACATCACACGCCACCCAGCATCGCCACGGCGGCGGCTATTGACCGTCTTCGGCGCTAGTCGCTTAGCAAGCCCTCGATCGTCGAAGCGTTCTTCGGCGCCGCAGCAGCCATCAGGATGTCGTGGGCGTGGCCTGGGTCGGTGCGAGTAGGCACCACCAGCAAGACGATCTTGCTGCGATTGAGTCCGATTACTTCGATGGTGTTGACCGGCTGCCTGTAATACCCGCCGAGTCGTACCAATCTGCCGCCCGTCGACACTTTGGCCGGGGCCTTCGCCCATTCGTTGAGGTTGTATATCACGCGATCAATAGGGCCGAGCCGTACCGACAGCACCGCCAGCAGATCTGGCAGCTCAATCGAAAGGTCATCACTGTGCGGCCACCATGCCCCATCGACATACCCGCTAGTGGGAGCCTTGGGCTTTAAGCGCAGTCGCGGTGTCTTCTCGGGTGTTGTCTGCTTCGAACCGGTCGCGCTTCGCCCTTGTTGTAGCGTCATGCGACGCCCCTGTCTTGGCCGCGAATCGGCCAAATCATTCGAATCGGCGACGACACAATCTCAGACGGTCGCGTGCGACATACCGCCGATACCTTGACACTACTCGCGGTCGCCAAGGGGGGCGCAATCGCCGAGCCGTCGCGCTCAGGCCCCGCGTACACCTCTCGGGTTCATGCGTCCTAAAGCAATGGGGGCTGGCGAGACACTGCCCGCCAGCCCACCTGTGACAAAGAGGTCGTTAAACCGGTGTAACTCCCACTGCCTGAGGGCCTTTGGCCCCTTGACCGACTTCGAATTGAACCCGTTGGTTCTCCTCGAGCGATTTGAAACCGCTGCCTTGGATCTCTGAGTAGTGAACGAACACATCCTCAGCGCCGCCATCTGGAGCGATAAAACCGAAGCCCTTGTCGCTGTTAAACCACTTCACAGTTCCCTGCGTCATACTTTTCAACTTCTCTCATTCAGAACGGATGTACGAAAAACATCCTGCTTCAAGGTAGCACGAGCAATCAGGCACAGCCTCTTCCCGTCCACCTGCTGCCGCTGAACCGGCCTGCTCATCGATGTTGGGAGCCACGCCCCTCAACGCGCTGTGCAAACGTATCCTTGCAACGGGCGCGGTGTAGCGTTGATGTTGAACGTTTGGTAGCCACGGTGATCACAGGGCGTGCAGTCCGCCGGACATAACCAATTGTGATCAGATTCGTTCGTTGATCCCGCACTCGTGTGCCGGAGAACCTCGCAGTGAAGGAATCGTCTATGGACCGCCGGGACTCATGCACTCATCGCCTCGCAGCGACACCGATTTCGTTGACTACCGCCTGCTCAACACCATGAATCGCGCGGTGTGTGCTCGGCGCCTGGCCAGCCCGGTCCGGCTTACCTTGGCCGTCGACCTCGGCGAGGGCCTCGATGGGGCGTGGTGGCCGCACACGGCCTCGGTAGCGCGCGAGCTTCCGGAGCTGATTGGCGCCCTGTCCGGGCGATTGGGTGAGATCTTCGATATCAGCATCAACTGGTCATCGTTGGAGGGTCACCCAGATCTGGATGCGGTGAAGCGCGCGAGCATGGCGAGCCCCGTCCGGGTCATCAGCCACCAACGCCTGATGATGGTCACTGGCAGTCAGTGTTCGGCGAATCTCCTCGTGGTCCCGTGCCGGACCTCCAGCGCTCTGGCCGTAATGGTGTTGCGGCGAGCTGCCACGCTTGACATCGCGCATGCAGAGCGGGACACCGAAGCATTCCGGATTGCCGACGACGTCGTGCGCGCAGCGCGTGCTGAAAGTGCACTGTGCGCGCAACGCCGCCGGGGAACCCGACTCGCGCACGTCGATACCGCAGATTCAGTCACGACAGTTTGATGCTCGGCAACACTCCGATGCGCCAATGTTGTTGCTGGGTACGACATTAAACGGGGCGAACCGTGCTGCGCGCCAACGAGTTGACATCGCTATTGCCGGCGCGTTTACTAGAAGGATCAGTCCGGGAAATTGCCGTCCGCTCAGGCCACACGGATTCGCCTTTGGAATCGGACGCACGGGTGCCCGCCAGTCAACTGAAGGGCAACAATGAGAAATTCTGATAATAAGCAACGAAATATCTTTCACGAAAACGTGATCCGTATAGGCGCGGGTTTCGTGGCGAAGGAGCACTCACATGTGGTGGAGACGTTGTCGACGCTCGGGCCGCATCTCGGTAGGTGGGGTTCGCGCGATGTGAGCGTGGACGTCTCTCTCCAGGGCCGCGGCGGCAATGAGCAGCGCGTCACATTGCGCACGAGCCTACCCGGCCTGACGCCGCTCATAGCCGTCGCCGAGAACCCCGACATCACCCGTGCGCTGGGCGAGGCGAAGCGCGAGCTGATTCGGCAGCTCGACCACCAGAGGTCGGCGTACGAACCCACGCACAACCGCCGGTCGAGGGCGACGATCCGGCGCCCGGGTACTTCTATATCGCCCAGGGACATCCTCGGCGCGGGAGTACGCAGGAGGGCCAAACGCAGGGAAATGCTTGCGGCACAGTCGACGTGGGATTCTGAGGGCGGGGCGACGGGAGAAGGTGAGTCGCTGCCGGACGGCCTCGAGTGCCGCCCGCCTCGGGGTCTTGGTGGCTGACGCAATGAGGCGCGAGGTGGGCGCAGAGCTCGAGGTCGAGATTACCGAATCGTCGACGTTGGAATTCCAAATTGCTGTAGCGCCGCACCCGAATGCCGAAGTTTCAGAGCGGTTGTCGTTCGTGCTGGACGGCAATCCCGTTGAGTACTCAGAGATCAGCGGTATGCACGGCAGCCGCATCCACAAGTTGGAGGTCCCGGCGGGCTACTTGACCGCCGACTATGCCGCGACGATCGTCGGCCGGACCGATCCGGCGCCGGTGACCGAAGCCGACCTGTCGATGTATCTGCGTCCCAGCCGGTACGCGGAGGCTGACAAGTTCTACGGTTTTGCCGCAACTGAATTCGGCAGCTACGTCGACTCGACGACTTTTCTGGAGAGAGTCTCCCTCTGGGTGGGTACCCGGCTGAACTACGTGCCGGGCTCGAGCGACCCCATCGACGGGGCGGTTGAGACCTTGCTGGCCGGTGCCGGAGTATGCCGTGACTACGTGCACCTGGTGGTAGCGCTGCTGCGCGCGGTCAAGGTACCCGCCCGCGCGGTTTCGGTATACGCGCCGGGTCTGTATCCGATGGACTTCCATGCAGTCGCCGAGGCATTCGTCGACGGGCAATGGCGGGTAGTCGACGGGACGTTGCTGGCGCCACGGCAGGCGCTGGTGCGCATTGCCACCGGGCGCGACGCCGCCGACATCGCCTTCCTGGACAACCACGGGGGCGCGATCACCCTGAACAAGTTGGCGGTCACGGCGATCGTGGACGGCGACCTTCCCATAGATTCGATCGACCAACTGGTGTCGATCGGATAAGCCTTGTGGCGGCCAGGCTCGCAAATCGGCTGCAACTAGTGGATGGTGGAGGTATGACCTCGCCACCTCGACATTCGGGCAAGGGCATCGATGCCCTACTCCCGCTCGGCTAAATGTGGCAATCCACGAAAAGCTCTGCGCGGCCGTCGACGGCCAGCGCGGCCTAGCTGCCGCTGACTCACTGTGCGAGGCCTGCGTGATGTTGTTCGGCATCGACGCGGCGGCGATTTCACTGGTCTTCGCCGGGGCCGCCAGCGGAACGCTGGGCTCCAGCGGCGCTGGCGCGCGTGCGTATGACGAACTCCAGTTCACTTTCGGCGAGGGCCCGTGCTTGGACTCCGTCGCGCTGCGCGCCCCGGTCCTCATTGCCGACCTCGCCAACGGCAACGATGGTCGGTGGCCTGCGTACGGCCCCGCCATGCTCGACTACAAGATCCACGGCATATTCGCGATTCCGGTCGTGGTGGCCGGCGAATTCGTCGGCGCCCTGGACCTTTTCCGCGCGAAACCCGGCGAGCTGCACGTTGACGACCTGGCCGGCGCTGTCGTCGCCGCCGAGTTGGCCGGCATGCCCCTTCTTGACCTCATGCACTCGGATCTACAAGCCGCCGTCAACGACCCGGACAGCGACGCCTGGGCCGAATTCAACGCACTGAGCCGCACGGAGGTCAGCCAGGCCACCGGCATGCTCGTCGCGCAACTAGGGGTCGAGCCGGCCGAGGCGCTGGTCCGCCTGCGCGCCCACGCCTACGCAACCAACCGCAGCGCCACCGAGGTCGCCCGCGACATTCTCGACCGGCAGCTGTACCTGGAGGCCCACTAATGCAGTCCGAAAAGGAGGGCAACGTGACCGATATCCCTCGTGAAACTCGTGTACTGGACGCGGTCGTATCGCTCGTCGACAAACTGCTCGACGACTTCGACGTCGTCGACCTGCTCACCGAGCTCACCGAGCGCAGCGCCGACCTGTTGGATATCGCGGCGGCGGGATTTCTGCTCGCCGACCCGCTGGGGCAACTGCGCTTGTTGGCCGCGACCTCTACGCAGACGCGCGAATTGGAACTCTTCCAATTACAAGCCGACGAAGGGCCATGCGTGGAGTGCTACGCGACTGGCGAACAGGTCTCGGTGGCAGATCTGCGCGCCGCAACCTCGCGGTGGCCGCGGTTCGTTCCGGCCGCTTTGGAGGCGGGCGTCGTCTCCGTGCATGCGGTGCCCATGCGGGCCGCCGGCATTGTTTTGGGCTCCCTGGGCCTGTTCGGTAGCCGGCCCGGCGAACTCAGTCAGTCCGATCTGCTGGTCGGGCAGTCACTGGCGCATGTCGCGTGCGTGGCGATTCTGCAGGAACACCCGCCGACGCCCGCGACGGTGATACCGCCGCTGCGCTCTGCCCTGACCCATCGCATCGTCGTCGAGCAGGCCAAGGGCTTCCTGCGCGAACATTTCGATATTTCCGTCGACGAGGCGTTTTCGCTGCTGCGCAGGTACGCCCGCACCTACGGCGATCACCTGACCGACGTTGCCCGGCAATTGATGACGGAACCAAGTTCACGTCCGGCGCTACTGGAAAGCATGACCGAGCTGGCTCACGATTGACTTCTGCGCGCTTGGGCGCGCCGCACCGACTCTTCGACTAGTCGCTCCGCGATCACATACAGCTTGGTGTTCTCGGATTGACTCATCCGGACGAGCCGGGTGAAGGCCCACTCCGCGCTGGCACCCGACCGGCTTCGGATGATGCCGATCGCCTGATCGATCACTGCGCGGCTTTCCAACGCCTGCTGCAGTTGTTCTGCGCGTTCGTGAGCCCCCGCCAGCAGTTGGGCGTTGTAGATCGACACCGCCGCCGGCCCGGCGAATTGCGAACCCAACCGCACGGCGTGCTCCCCGAAAGCGTCCTGGCTGGTCGCATACGAGTTGATCGCGCCGATCACGTGTTCGCCGACCATCAGCGGCAGCGACAGCGCCGAATGGACGCCCAGCCTCGCCACCCGGCCACCGAAGCGCGGCCAGCGGCTGTCGCTCCCCAGCGATCCACTGACGATGGTCCGCCGCGACTGCATAGACGTGATGCATGGCCCCTCATGGAGCTTGTCGTACTGGATGGCGTCGATCTCGTGGACGAATTCCGCTGTGGCGGCAGCCTTCTGAAGTGTCGGTCTGCCTTGATCCGTGTCGATCAACCCGACGCCGGCACCGTCGACCCCGGGAATGGCATGGGCAGCGAACTCGGCGACTTCGCCCAGCAGCTCGAACACCCCGCGGGCGCCGGCCACCATCCCGGCCAGCCCGCGCAGCCCGGCCTGCAAGTCGACGTCGTCCGCTTCCCGTTGGGTGGTGGACAATTCCGGCTGTTCTGGCGGTTCGCGACCGGGCTGGGCATCGTAATCGGTCATGGTGCCAACCCAATGTACCGCGGATCTAGGTGACAAGCGCCAACGCGTGGGCGCGCCGCAGTTTTCCCGACGGTGTCTTTGGGATCATTCCCGGCTCGAGCACCACCACGTTGCGGGGCCGGACGTCGACCTCGGCGACGACCTCATGAGCCACCTGACGCTCGACCCGGCGCACCTCGGCCGGATTCTCCCAGACATTGGATTCGACAGCGACCGCGAACATTTCGCGCGGGTGACCGGCGTGCAGGCGCACCGCGACGGCGCAGCCAGGCCGGACCCCGTGCACGCGCGAGGCGGCACGTTCGATGTCCGTCGGATAGATATTGCGCCCGGCCATGATGATCACGTCTTTCACCCGGCCGCACACCACCACGTTGCCGGTTTCGGTGATATACCCCAAATCGCCGGTGTCGTACCAACCGTCCTGATCCTGCGCGGCGATGAAACCGGCAGTCGTCATGTATCCCAGCGTGACAGGTTCGCCGCGCACCTCGATGACGCCGACACCGCGAGTGGGCAGCACGTCGCCGTCCTGGCCGACGATCCGGGCCTCCAGCCCCTTCAGCGGACGACCGACCGAGGCCAGTCGCCGGGTTTTGCCCCTGGATGCCGGGATGGCTCGGTGCAACAGGGAAAGCAGGTCGGCGTCGACCTCGTCGACCATCAAGCCGCGGCCGCAGTCGGTAAACGACACCGCCACCGTCGTCTCGGCCATGCCGTAGGCGGGCACGATCGCTTCCGGGCGCAACCCGAACGGCGCGCCGGCCTCGCACAGGTCCTCGACATCGGCCGGCTCGACTTGCTCGGCGCCCGAAAGTGCCCACCGCAGCGTGGACAGGTCGAACTGGCCGGGCCGAGCCTGCCTGCGCAGGCGTTTGGCGAACATCGTGTAGGCGAAGTTCGGCGCCGCTGTCATGGTGCCCCGGTACTTGTCGATGAGCTTCGCCCACAGCAGGGTGTCGCGCAGGAAGTCCATCGGCGTGACCTTGACCAACTCGACGCCGAAATACATTGGGACGGTTAAGTAGCCGGTCATGCCCATGTCGTGGAAGCAGGGCAGCCAGCTCACGATCACGTCGGATTCCCGGTCGACGTTTGCACCGACGAACATCGCCTCGGCATTCGAGACGACGTTGCGATGACTGATCCGGACGGCCTTGGGGAATCCAGTCGAGCCGGACGTCAATTGCAGTAGCGCCACGTCGTCGTCGTCGGTCTCGACCGGGTCGATCGCACGACCGTCGAGCAACTGCTCGATCGTCAGCACCGGCATTCCCAGCTGGACCAGCAGCGGTGCCGCGGCCATGAACGGATCGGAGACCACCACCGCCTTGGCGTCGATCATGTTGATGACGGCCGTCGTCTCCTCGGCCCAGCGTTGCAGGTCGGTGCGCGGCGTGGGCTGGTGCAGCATCGTAAGGCTGCCGCCGCGCATCCAGATGCCCTGCGCGGTCGGGGCGATCTCGACGGGCTCCCCGGCCAGCACCGCGACCGCATCGCCGTGGCCCACACCGGCGGTGGCCAGACCGCCCGCAACCCGGCGGGCCCGCTCGTGCACCTGACGCCAGGTATGCCGGACCGGGGCGTTCGGCTCCCCAGTGATCATGCCCTTGAGACTGCTTTGGGCGTTGTCATACATGGTCTCGGTGAATCGGCTCACCGCAATCCCCCTGGCTCCGGCGCGACGGCTCGGCATGTGTTGGTCGGATCGGTGTTGTGTCGATATCGAAGGAGCCGCTGGGGCACGACCGCGGAAGAGCGTGACCCTCTCTTGTACACCCCAGATGCTGTCAGACGTGCCGACTGTACCGACTCGACCACCGCCGAGCCGTGCGGCACGCCAATAGCCGCTGAACCGACACCCAAGGGTGACCCCCGCCCGAAAGCACAACCCGAACTGTCGGCTTACGTCGGAGCTAGCCCTTCGGC
>Ga0210396_10003477_pt1 | contig 15682 bp, 11 predicted proteins | sample IncBWH17OmetaG_FD_155466 | JGI IMG/M metagenome (GOLD analysis project Ga0210396, IMG submission 155466) | Forest soil microbial communities from Barre Woods Harvard Forest LTER site, Petersham, Massachusetts, United States - Inc-BW-H-17-O ... | reverse complement strand
TGGGGGCGGCGGGTTTTTCGGGGTAGGCTCTTGCGACTTCGCGGCCGATCATCATCGGGACGATTTCTTCGGTTGTCCGGCTGGACATAGGGAAGGTCTCGATGTGTTTGCCGTTGCGGAAGACGGAACAGATATCGGCGAGGGCAGAGATCTCCGGCATTCGATGGGAGATATAGAGGACGGCGACACCTTGTTCGCGTAAGCCGCGAACGATGCGGTAGAGATGTTCTACATCTCTTGCGGTCAGGGCGGAGGTCGCTTCGTCCATGATGATGAGACGCGGGTTGCGGACCAGCGCCTTGGCGATCTCCACCATTTGTTGGCGGGAGAGCGGTAGATCTTTGACTCGTTCATCCGGATGGATGTCGCCGCAGCCGACCCGGTGTAAGACTTCTTCTGCGATATGGCGTTGGCGCCGGCGATCAATTAGCCCGAAACGTTTGGGCGGGTCAGCGATCGAAATGTTATCGGCGACGGTAAGATCGGGTAATAGCGATAGCTCCTGAAAGATGCAGACGATGCCAAGCGCTGCGGCGTCGGAGGGAGAGGCGAAATTTATCGGCTTATCTTCGACGTAAATCTCGCCCTCATCCGGACGGGTAACGCCGGCGATCAGCTTCATGAGCGAGCTTTTGCCGGCGCCGTTCTCACCGACCACGGCATGGATGGTGCCGAGCGAACATGCGAAATCGACGTTCGCGAGTGCGGTCACACCGCCGTAACGCTTGGTGATGTGCTCTAGGCGCAGGAAAGGGTTCGGTGATGGGACGGCGGGCGGCGGTAGGGGCATGCGCTTAGGGAACGTGAAAGGTGAAAAGTGAAAGGTGGTCGAGCCAGGGGCGTGGCGGCTCTCGAGGTGGGTATTGCGGTCGAGGTGGTGAAGCGGATGGGACCTGTAGGACTGATGGGACTTATGCGGTGTGCAAACGGGACCAACCTCTTGCGCTTTTACTGGGCATAAGGGTCCTGATACGTGCTCGGTGAGAGACCTTTCACCTCTCACCTTTCACTTTTCACCTTTCACAGTGGGACGAGCTGTAAGCTCGTTACTCGCTCGTCTTGGCTGCGTTCATTAGCTTGCCGGCGTCGAGCTTGATGTCGCACTGGGAGAATCCGCTGGCGACGAAGAAGTCGTCGGAGAGATTCGGGAAGTAATCGACACCTGCTTTCATGGTCTCGTAGTCAGTTTGCGGGATCGGCGCGGCGATGTATTGGGGGAGGCTGTTCCCTTGGAGGGCGGCAAGGCCGGCTTTCAGCGCCAGGGCGACTAGAGCTGGGGATTGCCCGTAGGAAAAACCTTTCAAGCCTTCGCTGGCGTGTTCGGCGATCAGTTTGCGAAAGCCGTTTTCAGCTTCGCCGGCGACGGGAATGAACGGGTTCTTACCGTCGATCAAGGCGCGGACGGCGCCGGTGGTGCCGCCTTGGCAGGTCATGCCGTCGAACTTGCCATGTACCGCGATGGCGTCGGCAACTGCTTTTTGGGCGGTGCCGTCATCCCAGTTTCCAACCACTTCGGTGACTTTGATGTCAGGATTTTTGTCGAAAATCTCGTGTTGCCCTTTGTGGCGGTCGAGATCCACTGGGTTACCGGCGACGCCGCGTACTTCGATGACGTTGCCTTTTGTTCCCATCTGTTTAACGATCCAATTGCCCATGAGGCGACCGGCCTCCAGCTGGTCTTCGTTAACGGCAACGACTTGGTCGCTATCGATGGTGTTATCGAAGGAGATGAGGATGACACCGGCTCGCTTAGCGCGTTCGACCACCGGCTTGAAGGCGGTGGAGCTAACAGCATTAATGATGACCAGGTCGTACCCGGCGTTGATAAAGTTATCAACGGCTCCGATCTGAGCGGCTACGTCGGTTCCGGTGCTGACGATTTTGAGTTCTTTGATCAACGGTTTGATCTGGGGATCTTCGGCGTATTGCTGGAGACATTTGATCATCTCGATCCGCCAGGTGTTACCGATGTAACCATTGGCCAGGGCAACGCGGTACGGGGGCTTTTTTGCCTTGAACTGGAGCGTTTTAGTTTGAGGAGAGAACGGTTTGAAACAGTCGGAGGCGTCTGCAGCTCGCGCCGGGGTGCCGAACTGAACCAGTGCGGACAACGAAACCAGGGCAGCCGTGGTGATAAGCTTCTTCATATGTATGCGGTTGGGGGAGTTGGGTGCGAAGCGTGGAGGCGCGCTTTGCAGGTAGAATCATATGTGAAAGGTGAGAAGTGAAAAGTGAAAGGTGATGCGCGTTTGACGTTTGGCGTTTGGGGTTCGGCGTTCAGGGTTTCGCGTTTGGCGTGGAAAACGGACAGGGCAAAGGCGAATCGGCGATACGGCGAAGTGGTGCCGACCGCTTTCGAGGACGAGGACGACGACGAGTACGAGGACGATGGCTCGCGTGGTTTGGCGTAGTCTGATTACGTTTGGTTATTCAGGCGAGGTGCAAGTGCCACATCGTAAGAGTCTGGAGGGGTGATTCTTTTTGACAGGGGGCCGGTTATGGTAGTAATGCTACGCTTTAAATTAGGTTGTTGGTTATTGAAGCAAATCCCCCTGTGCCGGCCTGGATTTAGCATGCTGGGCGGCATTCATTAGCAAAACTTTAGGAACCATCAGAAATGGACAACGAGACCCCCCAGCAATCGGAAATGATTGCGATCAGCCGGCGCCGGGCGTTTGCCTTGGCGACAAAATTAGGATTGGGAAGTGCAGCCCTGGGTAGTGGACTGAATACAGCATTAGGAGCAGAGGCGCCTCCATCGAGTGGGTTGCCGAAGAAATCGTACAAGTTCTTCTTTGTCTGCCACGTCACACTGGATCAGTTCTTTACCCCGACGATTTACGGGATTCAGGATGCTTGCGCCATGCTTGGGTGCCAGTACCAATGGACGGGCTCTCAGAAAAATGTGGTGTCTGAGATGGTCAACGCGGTGCAAACAGCCGCCGCGGAAAAGGCGGACGGGATTGCTGTTTGTTTAGTGGACCCGAAGGCGTTCGATGCAGCCGTGGACGCGGCGAGTGATGCGGGTATTCCGGTGATCGCTTTTAATGCGGACGTTCCGGCGGGAAGTCCGAACAAGCGTTTGGCCTATGTGGGTCAGCCGTTGTTTCAATCCGGTTACAATGCCGCCATGAAGTGGTTGCCCTTGGTGCAGAAGGCAGGCGGGAAGCATGTGATGCTGGAGATCGGTGTCCCCGGATCGCTGAATACCCAACCGCGGTTAGATGGTTATATTCAGGCGATCAAAGATCATGGAAGTGGCATTACCTACGATGTGGTGAATGCCGGGCCGGATCCGGCTACTGAGATCTCGCGAATTGAAAGCTATTATCTGAGTCACAAGGATGTGGCCGGCTTGTTCGCGACCGGTGGTTCTGACACGTATGCGTGCGGGTTTGTAGCGAATAAATATGGGTTGGCTAAATCCGGGGTAGTGGTTGCCGGGTTCGATCTGTTTCCGCAGACGCTGGGCTTCATCAAAAGCGGTGACGTGGCGTTTACGGTCGATCAACAAGCGTATCTACAAGGGTTTTTACCGCTGCTGCAGATGTATTTGTACAAGGTTTCGAACGGGCTAGTGGGACCGACTGACTGCGATACGAGTCATGCTTATGTGACGAAGGATAATATTGATCATTACCTTGGTAAGTCGCGGTTTGAAGGTTCGACGAACGCGGAGCCGACGTAGGGCTTCGCGCTTACAGCGCGAAGCGGATAGTGATAGGTGAAAAGTGAAAGGTGAGAGAACCTTAATAGCCGCGAAGGAACGCAAGGAACGCAAAGAAGGACAGAGCGGAGTGCAGCGTACCAGAGGCGCGTCTTGTCCGACGTAGCTAAAGGGGGAGATGGGGCGAAGTCGGAAGCGGTGAAATATATATAGGTGGATACGACTAAAGTTGCGGAGAGGACTCGGGTGGTTGGTATCAAGAAGCCGACCACCTTTTGGGAGAGGCTATTATTTCTGCTCTCGCGTCATCGCGAGGCGAGTATCGCGGTCATCGCGCTGCTTCTGGTCACCTATTTTCAGGTAGGGAGTAATGGGCAGTTTCTGAATGTTCAATTCCTGGGAGTGGTACTGCGGGATACGAGCCGGCTCGCTCTGATCGCGGTGGCTGAAGTGATGCTGATGATCACTGGGGAGATCGATCTCTCGGTGAGCGGTACGTTCTCGCTGGCGCCGTATGTGATGGCGTTGATGTCGGCGATCTGGGGTACGCCTTTGGCGGTGGGAGCGCTAGTGGGTGTGGCACTCTCGGTACTGGTAGGGGCGGCGAACGGGCTGATCACCGTGCGATTTCGAGTGCCTTCTTTGATCACAACGGTGGGAACACTTTTCCTTCTGCAAGGGGTTGTGGTCTCGATTTATAACAGCCAACCAATTGTGACGCCGGTGGAACAACCGTTTAATGCGATTTTCGGTCAGAGTCTCTTGGATCCGCGCAACGATTCGATTTTCTCCTGGCATGGAATCACCGCATTCAGTCCTCTTCTATGGGCGGTGTTCGTGATTTTAGCGATGACCTTGGTTTTACACCGAACAACGTTTGGTCTGCACACGGTGGCGACAGGAAGCAATATCGTCGGGGCGCGTGAAATCGGTGTGCGGACCAATCGGATCAAAGTCTATAATTTTATGATTGCGGGAGGGTTCGCCGGGTTTGCTGGAATCCTGAACACTTGCCAGTTTTCGTCGGCTGATCCTGCCGCCGGAGGACCTTTTCTGACGTTGCAGGCGATCGCGGCGGCGGTGATCGGGGGTACTTCCTTATTGGGGGGCTCCGGTACCGCGATCGGTGCTTTGATTGGTGCATTTGTCGTCGCCACCCTGAACAACGGCTTAGTGATGATGGGTGCACAAGCGACGGTATCCGATATCTATCTGGGAGCCGGCATTCTAGCCGCGATGATATTGAATGTTCAAGTTGATCGGATTCGTGCCCGGAGACGCATATGAGTGCAGCCGATATTCCAGCGCTGCATACGGACAGTCCGGTGATTCTGGAGATGCGCCGTATCAGCAAGACTTTCGGAGCGGTTACCGCACTAGTGGATGTCAGTATCAGGCTTCGGCAAGGAGAAGTTCTAGCATTAGTGGGCGATAACGGTGCGGGAAAATCGACGCTGATAAAGATTTTGTCCGGGTTCCATCAACCGGATAGCGGAACGATCGTTTTGGATGGAAAAGAAGTGCATTTCGGTTCACCACGAGAAGCTCGGGCTCACGGGATCGAAACGGTTTATCAGGATCTCGCGCTGATCGGAGATCTCAGCGTGTATCACAACATGTTCATGGGGCGCGAGTATCACAAACGCATTCTCGGGCTGAAGCTTTTGGATAACCGGAAGATGCGAGATCTGGCTGAAACTTATCTCGGTACGTTAGGAATCAATATCCCGAGTGTGAATAGTAAGGTGGAACTGCTGTCCGGCGGGCAACGGCAGTCGGTGGCCGTGGCTCGCTCGATTTATTCGTCGCCGACGGTGCTGGTGTTGGATGAGCCGTTAGCCGCGCTGGGTGTACGCGAGGGCGCGAATGTGCTGGGTCTGATTCAGAATCTGCGCCGGGAACGTAAGGTGTCGATTATTCTGATCGTGCATAGTTACAATCAGGTTTTTGAGGTGTGCGATCGGATTAACTTTTTGCACTCGGGGGAAATTGTAATGGATGCGTCGACTTCGGAGACGACCGAGGAAGAACTGATTCGGATTGTTAAGTCGGGACTGGGGCGAGATGCTATTGCGGCGGCGGCGGGGCGACTCTCTAGTGAGACGTGAAAGGGCGATACGGCGATTCGGTGCCGACCTTGATGTGGAGTCGAAAATGTAGACAGGGTGCCCGCGTTTCGTCCCGGAGGGACTAGATGAAGGTAGCCTGGCAGTTCACCGCCTGGAATGCGTTTACAAAAAAGGGCCGTCCTGTAGGGCACGGTCTGACTTGGTCTACTGAGAGGTTCGCGAATCAAGGTTGAGGAACGTTCTTCCCACCCAAACATACCGTTCCCTACGGGACGGGTTCGGTTTCTTGCATGCCCTGGCAGTAAACTGCCAGGCTACGATCAGTTGGTCCCTTCGGGACGAAACCCGGGCACCTGTCCGCGAAATCGACTCCACTCCAACCTGCGCAACGATTTCGAGGACGAGGACGACGACGAGGACGAGTACGAGAGACGAATGGGGATGCGCGACGAGCTAGGGGTGGCCTAGGAAAGAGCCTAATCTTTTTAAGGGGTCGATGCGGTCGCAGAAGATTTTGAAGGTGGCGAGGATAGGGACGGCGAGGAGGGTGCCGGCTACGCCCCAGAGGTAGGACCAAAGGAGGAAGGAGAGGATGATGGCGATGGGGTTCAAGATTAGCCAACGGCCAAGAAATAGGGGGGTGGCGAGATTACCTTCGACAGCGGCGCACAGGAGATAGGCCAGAGGAGGGAGGAATGCGTACCAGACGGAGTCGAAATGGATCAGGGAAACCAGCGTCATAGCGATGATGCCGCCGGTGGCTCCGACGAAGGGGATATAGTGGAGTAAAAATGCGGCGACACCCCAAAGGATGGGGTGCGGCAATCCTAATAAGCCGACTGCGATCCAGACGCTTGCTCCGAGGGCGGCATTAATCAATGTGACTGAGGTAAAGTAACGGGCTGCTGTCTGTTCGATCTCGGCTGCGATTTCGACGACGTTTTGTTTTTCGGATACGCCGGGGATCATATCGACGAATTTTTTGAGCAGGCGGGCTCCGTAAAGGAGCAGGAAGAACGCGAGCACGTGGACGACGATGATGAGGGCTAGGAAAGTAGGGGCGTTGCTAAGTGCTATTTCAATGATGCTCGGCCCGCGAACACTCACCTCGCGGTTGCTGCCGGGATTCAGCCAATTGCTGAGGCGATCCATCGATGCGGAGCTTTTCTGGACGGAATCGATGATTGGCGCCAGGCGTTCTTGGATGTGATCGAGGTATTGAGGTAAATCCGGTTGGAACTGGGCTAAGGAGAACCAGAGGGCGCCGAATAAACAGAGTAGGAGAGTGAGGAAACCTAGGGTTCCAATCAGCGGCGCCCAGAATTCGGTTAAACCGATTTTTCTTAAAAAACGGGTAACGGGAGTCAGGAGGAACCCGAGAAAACCGGCGAGTACGATAGGAAGAAATAGATCTTTTGCGAGCTTTAAGGTGTAAAAGCAGGCAAAGACGAACAGGCCGACTACTGCGAAGGAAAACCACGGTTTGATCATTCGGCCGATCGCGGCCGGGTAGGAATCGGGAGGACTGTCGTTTTCTGGGGGTTGGTTCATCGACCGGGGAAGTAATCAGTAACCAGTATGACGGTAATCATTGGGAGCTACACAGATAGCTGATAGCAAACCGGGTGGCGGATGGCGAGGGGAAGGTGTGGGGCGAGTGAGTGGACGTAGTGGACGGCAGTGGACTGGGTGGACTGAGTAGACTGAATGGAGTGAGTGAAGTGGTGCCTCGGGGAGGTCGGTTTCAGGGGTGGCGACCCCACTTGCGGTCTCTCACCCAGTGGCTGCCGGAAGGCAACGCTCCGGGCGCCGCGAAGCGCTTGCGCAAAGGCGGTAACGCCGTCATTTTAGGGGGATATCGGAACGATCGAGTTGTATTCCGCGCCGGCTCGGAGCTGCTGGCGTATGTTTGGCACGGATGTGCAGATGCCTAAATGGCTGAACCGATTGAATTCGAACATTACCGGCTCTTGCAGAATGAAGACGGCTCTCTCGTCGAGCTCGGGCGAGGCGCCATGGGGATCACATACAAAGCATTCGATAAGAATCTGCGGTGTGACGTGGCTCTCAAGGTTATCTCGGATCGATTATTAGAGGATTCGACTGCGGCCGGCCGTTTTCTAAGGGAGGCGCGAAGCGCCGCCAAGCTTCGGCATCGGAACGTGGCGTCGATATTTCACCTTGGCCAACATGGCTCGAGCTATTTCTACGCCATGGAATTCATCAACGGCGAGACGGTCATGGAGAGGGTGAAACGGGAGGGTCCGCTTAACTGTCTTTTCGCGCTGGAAATTGCTCAGCAAGTTGCTTCTGCACTAATCGCGGCAGAAGCCCAACACCTGGTTCACCGCGATATTAAGCCCTCCAACCTGATGCTGGTCACGGAAGGTGACGGCGAAATTATCGTGAAGGTTATCGATTTCGGTCTGGCCAAATCGATCCTGGTCCAATCCAGCGCGGCGCTTACTTCAAGCGGTTTTGTGGGTACTCCCTATTTCGCGAGTCCGGAACAACTCGACAGACAGGCTGAAGATATCCGATCCGACATTTACTCCTTGGGAGTGACCCTATGGTTCATGCTGACCGGCAAACCGACATTCGTGGGATCAATTGCCAGTGTGATTGCGCAGCATTTCGATCGTACGCCGCCATTCGATGACTTGGCCATCCTACCGCGCGAAGTCGTAACCGTGTTACGTCAAATGTTGGAGAAAGATCGAGAAAGCCGTATTCAGACGCCGGTCGTGTTACGGACGGAATTGAAGGCTTGCATTGAAAAGCTCCAAACACGCCAACCACCGGAAGATGCCTCCATCTCAGGGAATATTAATTTTGAGACAATCACGTTAAGCAACGCTCCGCGATCGGACTCCTTCCCCGCGCCTGGTGAAACGGTTCAGGGACGTTATCGGCTGATCGAAGATCTCGACCCGGCGAATCCCAGGCACAGTTTTTACGGTGAAGACCTGAACACAGGGACCCGAGTTGGTTTACGGGTCTTTCGGGCGTCGGAACCTGTTCTAAATGACCTTCAGGAGGAAGCGAAACGAGTCCAGGCGGTCTCTCATCGCAATTTCCTAAAGGTTTTTACGATTGAACAAGAGGGATTCTACTGTTTCGCCGTGTATGAGTGGCTGGACGGATTTGTTCTGTCCGATCTGCTGCGGGTGCGTCGAACGCTCACGTTGAGAGAGAGCTGTTTACTGCTTGAGCAGATAGCGCCAGCTGTGGATGCGGCGCTGGCCGCCAATCTTTGGCTCGAAATGGACCTGCGCCAGATCATGGTTCATTTCCCCGAGGGATTCGGGGAGCCATCGGAAGATCTCATACTCCGGTGTCCACTGGATGAATGGCCAGCGTTTGTAGTCAAGATGGAGGCATTGGGCCGTGCCCATGAACCGGATGACACGGTGACAGGCGGCTCACCAGGAATCGGAGGAGGTTCACGCAATGAACAGGCTGTGATTTGGGTTGGTCTGCTGGTTTACGAGATTCTGGGCGGTAAACCGGGTGGGTTCACACCCCTAGCGAACGCGTCCGAGGATGAAAACCGGGTGCTGCGCCGATGTTTAACGCCGGGTCAGAGTTTTAAGACGGCGATCGAATTTTACGAGGCATTAACCGCTCTCCCGGTTGAGCGGCCGGCGGTTCAAGCGATACGGAACTCAAGTCTGAGCGCCATTTCTGAGCAGACTCCCGCTGCGCAGACTTCACTGACAGGAACCGGCGCCAAAGGGCCCATGGGAGTTGCAACCGCGTCCGGCACCGCACCACGTAAAAGAATATCCCCGTGGATCTATATTCTTTTAGCGGTGATTGGATGTGCCGGTTTAACTTGGTGGTTCTCCTCCACATCGCCAACGCCGGAAGTTCAATCAAAAGCCACAAAAGCGACACCTACGGCGAAACCGGTGCCGGTGAGTCGAGCGCCGTTGGTCGTGGGAAAACCGTGGTCGAACAGTCTCGATATGAAGTTCGTACCGATGGGTCAGATTCATTTTGCTGTTTGGCAAACACGGGTGCATGATTTTGCAGCTTTTGTCGGTGCTACCGGCTATGACGCCACGGGAGGGATGTCATCCGTAGTTACACAGAACGGGTTCAAGCTGAATTCGCTCAGTTGGAAGGAACCGGGGTTTGTGCAGACTTCGGATGATCCTGTCGTTGGTATCAGCTGGGAAGACGCCGCACAATTCTGCGATTGGTTAACTCGAAAGGAAAGGGCAGAAGGGATCTTGTCGGCGTTTCAGCGATATCGTCTACCTACCGACGCAGAGTGGAGTTCCGCGGTCGGGTTAAGGCGCGAGACCGGAGGTACCCCGGAGGAACGAAGCGGCGGCGTCAAGAATGTATATCCTTGGGGAGAACGGTTTCCTCCGCCCAATGATGTCAGTAACTACGCAGGCAGCGAATCGCGGACGGGCGCACCGCAGAATTGGGCAGTTATAGCCGGCTATCATGATGTTTACCCTCGTACCGGCCCAGTTAGTGCATTCGCACCTAACCCGGAAGGAATTTCCAGTTTGGGCGGTAATGTATGGGAATGGTGCGAAGACAAGTACAAAACCGGTCTGAATTGGCGAACCTTGCGAGGGGGGTCGTGGGCCACGTCGCGGGCCGAGGAAACGCTTTCGTCTTATCGCCGCGGTTACGCCCCCTATTTTCGTAGTGACGATGTCGGTTTTCGATGTGTTATCGCCTCTGACGGAGAACGTGAATGAAATTGCTTAAGTTTAACCTCGTCTTCATCCCGGTCCTGCTCCTCTGTTTCGGTGCGATCGGTTATGTTACCGAACGCGCATTGGTCGAATCCGCGCGCCAGCACGTGGAGCAGAATGCTCGTATTATCATGGAGGCCGCGTTGTCCAGCCGGACCTACACTACCAAACAGGTTGCTCCGCTGCTTCAGCAAAAGAATTTTAAGCTGCAGACGGCGGTAGCGGCACTCCGCAAGACGATCGAAGAAGTGCCGAAATCGGTTGATCCAAATGTTCCGAACGATCTTCGAGCCAGTGTGAAGCGCGGCTTTCTGCTTGGACAACAGCATGCCCTGACCGCTTTGGAGGATTTCTTGAACTCAATCAAAGGAAAGTCCGATGAATTGCTGGATACCGAGTTCCATCCGCAATCCGTACCGGCTTTTGCGGCGACGGAAATCTTTGGATATCTCCGCGAGAAATTTCCTAACTACTTTTATAAAGAGGCAACGCTGAACCCGACTAATCCGCGAGATCGAGCGACAGATTGGGAAACGGACATTGTTAATCACTTTCGCGGAGACACGGGACATGGCGAGATGTCGGCTGCTCGCGATACACCGAACGGAATATCACTGTTCTTAGCTCGCCCGATCACAGTAAACAATGTTAGTTGTCTAGAGTGCCATAGCACCGCGGACAAGGCGCCTGCGGAAATGATCAAGCTTTATGGAACGGCTAATGGATTCGATTGGAAACTGAACGATATAATTGGAGCGCAGGTCGTTTCGGTGCCGCTGGCGGTCCCGTTGCAATCAGCACAGACTGCTTTTATCGATTTGTTATGGTGGTTGATCGGTGCCTTTCTAGTGATTTTATTGGCCGCCAATATTATGGTCTTCGCGCTCGCGCGCGCTCCGCGCGGATAGAATTGATCTAATAGCGCGAGAAGGGACCGCGAATGGACACGAAATAAAATCTCACGCAAAGGCGCAAAGGGAAGACAGACGAACCGGAGCCCCGAACCCCGAAAGCTTTCGGGGGAACATTCTCCGGGGTGAAATGACCGCAGATAGGGATCGCAGCCGCGGCTAGGTCGGCCTCGCAAGCGAGGCGCGCTCCACGGGAAAGCCCTATCTGTGTAAGTCCGCCTCGTGGTTCCCATTCGTGTCCATTCGCGGTTTTCTTTGCGCCTTTGCATCTTTGCGTGAAAATAGGTTGCTGTGGAAAACGTGCTGTGGCGTAACTCGAAGTGGGCGTCCAAGGGCATTGTGATTACGATCGCTGCGTTGGCGGCGATTTGGGTGATGATTCCGTTCCTGTGGGCGGTCGATAACTCACTTAAAAGCGATGCGGATATATTCAGGCCGGGGGCGATTATTCCTTTTCTACAGTTTACGCCCAGGTTGGATATGTGGATCAAAGTCTTGTGTGATCCGCAGCTTCAGAAATGCTTAGGCAACAGCGCGCTGGTTGGGTTGGCCTCTACGATGCTGGTGTTGTTGATCGGGACCCCGGCTGCGTACAGTCTTGCTCGGTTCGATTTCAGGTACGTGAGCAGCAAGGATATGGCCCTTTGGTTTTTGTCCCAACGGCTCTTGCCTCCGGTGGTGGTGCTTTCGCCGTTTTATATCCTATTAGCAACCACCGGGCTGATTGATACCCGGGTGGGGTTGATCCTGCTCTATATCACGTTCAACCTGAATTTCTGTATCATCATTATGCGGGACATTTTCCGGGACGTTAGCAAGGAAGTGGAGGAGGCGGCTCGCATTGAAGGGGCAACGCTGTGGCAGGTGTTCTGGATGATCGCATTGCCGCTCTCTTTGGATGGGTTGATTGTGACGGCTTTCATCGTGTTTGCGTTTTGTTGGAATGAAGCGTTGTTCGCTTCGGCAATTACAACCCAAAATGCGGTTACGATGCCGGCGTTCATTTTGGCTTCGCGGGATACGCAGGGGATCCGGTTCAATTTTGCGGCGGTGAATGCAATCCTGGCGATTGCGCCTCCGGTGTTCTTGTCGCTGGTGGTGCAGCGGTATCTGGCGCGAGGGTTGTCGTTTGGGGCGGTGAAGGCGTGACGGTGTGCGCGAAGTAGCGCTAAAAGTAACCGCGGATGGACACGAACGGGGACCGCGAATGGACACGAATAAAAGGAAACGGCAGCCGCGAACCCCGAAAGCTTTCGGGGGAACATTCTGCGGGGTGAGATGAACGCGGATTTACGTAGACGGGGTCGCAGGGTAAACCGTGATTAATAGATTCTCCTTTGTAACCCTGCAGTGATCTGATCTCCGTCTTGCCTTTGCGCCTTTGCGGCTTTGCGTGAGATTTTCTGGCTTTTGGCTGGGGGCGTGTGACCGAATCGGCGGTGGGGCGTGGCGGCGCGTGAACCACTGAAAAAAGGGGGTGGCGACCCCTTCGGCCGCGCAAGCGAGGCAGCGCTCCACTAGTGTTTCTGAAGAAACTCGATGCGGCGGCCTGCCAGGTGAATGGGAACGCCGGGGATGGATGCGTGAAGTTCATCCAGATAATATTTTAGACCTTGTTTTGGAGTTACGTCCCGGATTCGCAGCGGGATTACGGTAGTTTCGTGGTCGCAAGCGTGAGCGACTTCTCTGCGGACATGAGCTGAGGTGTTGGCGTTTTCGGAGAAAACCAACACCATGACCTTCGATGCGTCGGGCGGATACGCGACACGGCGAAGGGGTGATCTTTGACTCTTCAGTTAGTTTCGGTTTTGCAGGCCGTTTGCGCTCCTGGTTTTACGGATAGAGTCAGCTTGTTTTAAGACCTGGTCACGCATTTGGGTTAGGCCGGCTGCGATTTGGTCGTATTGCGATTTATATTTGTCGCGAGGGGTTAGGGCATTTGCATGGGATTGATCCCAAGTAATCACTGCCTCAATAGTTTTGGAGAGCTGCGGAATATCACCAAACGCATATTCGTTGATTGGGCGGCCGACTTCTTCTGATAACGATGCGAAGAGCGCGGGATCACCACTGGGGTCTAGTTTGTCCTTGTTTACCAAGAGGTAGACGCGATAACGAAGCTGACCTGCGTAAAACCAAAAGACGGCGTCGTCTTTTTGACCGGCGGTGAAAAGCTTTAGTGCCAGAATGTAAAAAGCACTGGGATGTTGATTCTCTATGCCGTTCTTGAGTTGGTCGATGGATAGACTGGATAGGTCCACAGCGGACGCTTTGAGGAACGACAGGGCTAGGAATGCTAGGAGGAGAGCAGCGCGCATTAGGGCGTGCATTCTAACGCGAGCAATGGGAAGGCGGAAGCCGGAAGGTGAAAAGTGAGAGGGGGTAGGGCGAGACGGCGAATGGGCGGAGGGGCGAGCGATGCGTGTCGGCCGCTTTCGAGGACGAGGACGAGTACGAAGTGTTGCCGGCGCGGCTTCTAAGCTCGTCGGTTGCGGGGGAAACGGCTTCGGGTGAGCCTGCTTTATGAAGATCGTAAGGACAGCTGTGGCAGAGATTGGGTATCTGGAGAGCGGTCAAAGCGATGGGTTTCCGGTGTTGTTCCTGCACGGGTTTCCGGATGATGCGCATACGTGGGATCGAGTGGTCGGTGAGCTCGAGGGGTTACCCTTACGACTGGTGCGGCCGTTTCAGCGCGGGTTTGGGCCGAGCCGGGTAACTGCTATCGCTGCGCATAGCGGCCAGGTGGCTGCGTTAGCGCAAGATGTGTTGGATTTGGCTGATGGGCTTGGGATCGAACGGTTTGCTTTAGTAGGTCAGGATTGGGGTAGCCGGGCGGCGCACGCGGCTGCTATTCTCGCGCCGGAACGCGTGACCTGGCTACTTGTTTTGGCGACCAGTTATGGAGCTGTCGCGGACGATCCTGAGGTGCGGTTACGTCAAGCGCATGTGTTTTGGTATCAATGGTGGTTCCATACCGCGGCCGGCCGGCAAGCTCTGGAGCAGGAGCGAGAGAAAGTTTGTGAGTATCTGTGGCGAGTCTGGTCGCCAGAATGGCGGTTTAGTGCGGAGGAGTTCGCTGCGATTCTGCCGAGCTTCCAGAACGAGCAGTTCGTGGATACGGTGATCCACTACTATCGGCATCGTTGGGGTGCAGCGCCGAGTAGCCCTTTGTACGAGTCGCAGGAGACTAAATTGCGGGATACGCCGCCGATTCCGGTGCCGGCTGTCTTTATGTGTGGGACGAGTGACGCCTGCAATTTGCCGGAGAGCTCGCGTGGTAATACGAAGGCGTATTCGGCCGGGCTAGAACGGATAGAGCTAGCTGGGGTGGGGCATTTCGTGCAGCGGGAGCGGGCGGGGGAGGTGGCGAAGCGCTTACAGCGCTTTGCGGTGAAAAGTGAAAGGTGAAAGGTGAAAGGTGAAACCGGAATAGCCGCAAAAAGGCACAAAAAAGCGCAAAAGGAACAGAAAACTGAATAGCCGTAAGAGAACGCAAAGATACGAAGTGGGCCAGCCCGATCTGCGGTTCGCCTTTCCTTGATCGCTTCGCGCCGTCTTTACCTTTCACGTTTCACCTATCACTTTTCACCGTTCCCGGTTCGCGTCTATTCGTGTCCATTCGCGGTTACAGTTTTCGGGCGAAGTGGTGGGCGGTGATGTCCATTCGGTGAGCCAGGTAGAAGCGGTGGGCTTCGAAACGTTGGACACCGGAGTCGAGGATTAGGAATGAGCAGCCCTGCTCGCGGGCGTGTTCGCAGAGCCATTCGAGTAATTGGCCGGCATAGCCGGTTCGTTTGTGGTCTGCGCGGGTAACTAGGTCGTCTACATAGAGGAATTTTCCGTAGGTTAGGTTGCGCAGGATGCGGTAGCCGGCGACGGAGGCGACGGAATCGCCGGCTTCGACATAGGCCAAACGATAGCCGTCCGTCGTTTGTTGTTGAACCCGGGCGGTGATTTCCTCTTCGGTTAGGAAGGTTCTTAGTTCGCGTAGCACCGGGGTGCAGCGTTTGATTTGGTTTGGGGCGGTTGCGAGGTGGATGTTCGTCATGAGTGTGGGCGGTACATGCTGGTGAGAAGTGGACGGGGTGGACTTAGTGGACTTAGTGGACGCAGTGGACCTAATGAGGACGTAGCGGGGCTTGCTTTTGGGTCCATTCGCCGTTGCGGTAGACGATGAAACCGGAGTTTTCGGCGACTTGGTCGTAGAGGCGGCGGGCGGTTTTGTTGGATTCGTGGGTGTGCCAGTAGAGGCGGGTAGTGCCGGTGTTTTTGGCTTGCTCGTAAACCCCTTTAATCAGGGCTTTGCCTACTCCTCTT
>Ga0210396_10003476_pt1 | contig 15684 bp, 12 predicted proteins | sample IncBWH17OmetaG_FD_155466 | JGI IMG/M metagenome (GOLD analysis project Ga0210396, IMG submission 155466) | Forest soil microbial communities from Barre Woods Harvard Forest LTER site, Petersham, Massachusetts, United States - Inc-BW-H-17-O ... | reverse complement strand
ATGAATTATTGTAACCAAACTCTATTCCCAACAAGAAACGATAATAACGGTCGAGTGCCACGGAGCCGCCAACACCAATACCATAGCCGAGAGCGACGAATTTAACTTCGCGATAAGCAACCTGGTTATTAGGGCTCTCATTCAAAAAGGTAGTAACCGAAGAATCGGCTGCCTGCCCGCTATGGTTAAAAGTAGCTGAGTTAAAATATATCTGCGAGAGGTTTTGTGCAACCGTATAGGAACCAAATACTTTAAAATAACCTACGAACACTCCAATATCTTCTACAAGCTTAAAATCAAGATCGAGGCGGTTCACAGAACCTATTTTATAATAACTCTTATCTATATCGTTATATGTACCTTGTCCGTGGCCGTTATCAACCCCATAGTAATTACCACCTGTTAATGAATTAGCATAATACGAGTTCCAGTTAAGACCAACTGCATAATGCTTGCAGAAAAGATGGTCAATACCTACTTGTGTCATTATTAAGGGAAGCGCGTTTATAGCAACAAAATTGTTTTTGGGTTTGTAGTGAAACGTAGCGCTGTCGGCCGGGTGATTGGTAATTATATAAAGATGGTCGGGGTTATTATGCTCATAACGTACTTGCAGTTTTCTTTCGGCAATCATCTCAGGGAAAGTACCATATACATCTGTCAGGCTTTGATCCATATTCTTGTAAAACGGAATCTTTACCACGTGAACCCTGGTTGAATCTTTTGGAACAAAGGTTACCCTGAACCCTGCATACCTGCCGCGGTAAGGAGTAACAATTGCCATTGTAGTATCAATCTTTGCAGCTTCATTCAATATGGGCACGCTTGTAAATACTCTAAGGCCATTAAGCAAGTCGGTGGTATTGTAATATGCAAAATAGGCATCGCCTTTTTTTGCTTTGCCATAAAACTTATCGTTGATAACTATAAAACGCACTGTTGTGTCTTTGCCTTTAACATTCACTTTAAACGATAACTGCGCCCTGGTTTTAACAGGCAGTTCACCCTCTTTATACCCGGCAGGATAATGTATAACAGTATCAATTTTTACGGTAGTCTTTTTATTGAACTCTACTGCTGCTTGCTCCTTAGATTGTGAGAAACTGTAATGTGCGAAAAGACAAATAACCAGAACAGGGAATAGACGGATTATCTTCAGCATAAATATGTTTAAGGCTGTGAGCCGCAAATTTAGGAAAATACGGCACTAGTAACAGCCCACCCTTCTCCCTATAGACCTCACCCTGCCCTCTCCTTGTCAAGGAGAGGGTTGGATTTATTGTCATCCTGAGTGAAACGAAGTATCTAATCAGATTCTTAACTACGTTCAGAATGACAATAAAAACGGCACGTGAGGTGCACCAGAATAGACACATAGATGCACCCAATTGTGCATAACCTATTAAAAATTGCAAGTTACTGTTTCCTATTTCATTATTACTTTTACAAACAGAATGGAACCTATCATATCGGTTAAGAACGTAAGTAAAAAGTTCGGCGATTTTACCGCTGTAGACGGGGTAAACTTTGAAGTGCAGCAAGGCGAGATATTTGCCTTTTTAGGGCCCAATGGTGCCGGAAAGAGCACCACTATTAAAATGCTCACCACACTTTTAAAACCCACAAGCGGAGAACTAAAACTTGCCGGGCACGATGTTACCAAGGACCAGGATGCAACCCGTAAAGTGTTCGGCATAGTATTCCAGGATGCGAGCCTTGATGATGAACTGACCGCCTTTGAGAACATGCAACTGCATGCCGTATTATATGGCGTACCCCGAAAAGAAGTAAATGCCCGCATAGAGGAGTTGCTGAAACTGGTTGACCTCTGGGAGAGAAAGAAGAGCATAGTAAAGACCTTCTCTGGCGGAATGAAACGCAGGCTTGAAATTGCCCGCGGACTGTTACACCACCCTAAGGTTATGTTTTTAGATGAACCTACCCTGGGCCTCGATGCACAAACGCGCAACCTGCTGTGGAACTATATTAAAGAGCTGAACCAAAAAGAAAAGATGACCATATTTTTTACCACGCACTATTTGGGCGAGGCTGAAGCTGTGGCACAGCGCATTGCCATGATTGATCATGGCAAGATTGTGGCCAGCGGAACAACCGAAGAACTGAAACAACAAACAGGCACCAACAATTTAGAAGAAGCTTACCTGAAACTTACCGGCACACAAGTGCGCGATGAAACACTCGACTCAACGGCGGGTAACCGCGAACGCTTCAGGTCAATAATGAAAAACAGGCAACGATGAGCACCATTTACATACTCTGGCTAAGGCAGATAAAACGCTTTTCGCGTTCGGGCATACGCATTGTAATGGGCTTTGTGCAACCATTGGTTTATATGCTGGCTCTCGGTTACGGGCTCAACAGCGTATTCAGGCTTTCGGGCAGGGGTAGCTATATACAGTTTATTGTGCCGGGCATTATTGTGCAAACCATTATGTTCTCCTCTATGTTTTGGGGAGCCAACATTATTTGGGATAAACAATTCGGGTTTTTGAAAGAAACTCTGGTCGCACCCGTATCGCGCATGAAAGTAATGCTGGGCAATGTGCTGGGCGGTGCCACCATATCGCTCATACAGGGCATTATTTTATTTGGTGTGTCGCTTATACTTGGCTTCCGCCCCTATAACTGGACCTACGTACCGCTTGCCATTGTATTTATGAGTATGCTGTGCTTAGCCATTATTAGTTTTAGTGCAGGCATTGGAGCAGTGGTTAACGATATGCAGGCCTTTGTTGCCGTAAATAACTTCCTGCTCATTCCCCTATTCTTCTTATCGAGTGCTTTGTTTCCGCTTGATAGTGTACCAACAGCCATGAAGGTAATTGCGTACATAAACCCGATATCGTATGCTGTCGATGCCATACGCACAACACTCATCAACCAATCGCACTTTGGTCTGCTTACCGACTTTACTGTATTACTCGGCACACTAATAGCGCTGATGAGCTTTGGCTCTTACCGTTTCAGCAAAATTCAAGCTTAGCTAAATCTTTATTTTATTTGGGCGTTCCCCTCCTACGTCGGGTCGGGCTATCCGCTTTTACTCCTCGCTCCGCTGCGGGGTAACCGCTACTATCCCTAACGCAAATACACGGAACTACTTTTTCTTCGTCAGCAGGTCAGCATTCATTTCCCAGACGTAGAAATTATCGTCTTTTACTATGGCTGATATGCGACTGAACCTGAAAAGGAAGCTATACTCGGCCGATTCCGCAACAATGCTCAGTTCGGCACCAGGAACATCCACATAGGTATTATCAGATGAGGTACTATATTTTTTCTGCAAAGCCTTTAACATTTCATTCATTTCAAGTACAGCAACTACTTTACCTCTATACATTATAGCAAACTTAGATGGTTGTTTAAATGGCACTACCGTAAAACTATCGGTACCGGCCATAAACCATGAATTGTTAGCAGTTGTATCGGGGTTAATTATGTTTTCGGTAGTAGACAAATACTTGCTGTACTGTGAATAATAATCGTACCCTCTTACATCAACATTAATGTTTGAATTACCACCTTCGTATTTTTTATTAAATGAAACGTGCGGGTATTTATCGTAATCGGTGCTATAAGTAGCATTGGAGTAGTTATTGTAACCCGAAAAGCCCATAAAGTTCATTATGGTTTGTGATTCGCCATAAGCATAGCCATAGCGGTTATTGGCAAATATGTAATCAAGCGAATCGAGGTTTTGCTTTACATAAGGTTGCAGCACGTCAATTTCTCCCGTCTTTACTAAGTATTCTACTACCGATTCTACCCTGGACCGAACGCTATCAGTAACTGCATATGCCTTATCCTTATTTATCTTACCATCAACCAACACCAAACTAACTGTCATTACTTTTTCCAGCTGGCGCTTTTGGCTTTGCGCCGCAATGCTGAATGCTCCCCATGGACCAAAAGAAGAGAACACAGCAATAATGCAAAGCGAAATAGGAATGATCTTGATATTTTCTTTTTTACTGAAGAGAAAATATGCAGCTATGCATGCCAGCCATATAGCAAGTACTACTATAAAGTATCTGTCTACAGTCATACCATACTCACGCACACGCTTATATATAGAGAATGCAAGCAGAATTATAAGCGGGTACAAAGCCCAATAAAATAGCCTGGCAAATGTCTTTATCCACTTGTTATCATCATGGTTGCGGATAGGGTAAATAAGCAATAGAGACAATATTCCCATACCCGAAAAGCTAATGACGAGGTATGATACATAGCCTTTGGGCAGGCTGCCAATTACTAAAATACGCAACACATAGAGATAGAGGATAGCCAGGTACATAGTTACCAATGGTAATAACACAAACTGGGTAAATACCTTCAAGCCTTTTAAATATGAAGTATCAGCATCGAGCTCGGCAATGTTTTTGGGTACACCTGCCAAAAAGAAAATGGTATTGAAAACACCTACCATGCAAAACCATGCATAGAGATAATAGTTGGTGTGAATAGGCACATGCAACAGATCATCGAGCAGCCACATGCCAATGCAAATACCACCATACAACACAACTGTATAAAGAAACGACAATAAGAACCTGAGAAAAAGCGCCCTGTTATACTGCCAGAAACCATTTATATGCCCTTTGCCCACAAAAGGTGCAAATGCAACCAATAAGTGCGATGCAACAATATATAACGAGTAGCGTGTAAAGTTCTCTACTTTAAAATGCTCGTAATGATTTATAGTTAAATAGTAAATAGCAATAAGCCCCAGCCCGGTAAGATTAGTAAAGAGCATTTGCACAGGCTTAAATGCTTTGGCTTCACAAAACAAAGCGGCGGCCATAAATATACAAAGCCCCAATTCAGCGCACATGGCTATTTTGGCCCATACAAACAGTCCTTCTTCGTTGTCGGTATAATCATACCATTCGCGGCGGGTAAGGTGTATGAGCATGCCTGTGCCAATAAGTGCGCACAAAGTGGTAAGCGGAAAACGCTTTACTGTAGCCAGCAATTGGCTAAAAGCCGATTGTACCGAAGGGAGTTTTATCATGGAGAGTTTTGTTACAACAAGTTATAGATGAACCTGTTTTAACAAAGCTAACAGAAAAAAGGCCGCAATATTATGCGGCCAAACCATTAGTTATCAGTTAAATTTATCCTGAAAATGGTGACAATATGGTGTAGTGCCCTCATGGTCGTAGTGATGCTGGTGATACCCTTCGGCAACCCAAAATGTGGTAGCTTGTTTAAGTGTAGTAGCCACTTTCATTCCTTTACTTCTTAACTGTGAAATAAGTTTTTCAGCAATTTGCTTTTGACTGTCGTTCATATAAAACACCACCGACATATATTGTTCGCCAATATCAGGGCCCTGTCCATCGGTTTGGCTTGGGTCGTGTATGTTAAAGAACAGTTTTGCCATAGCTTCGTAATTGGTAACCTTTGGGTCGTATGTTACACGAATAGCCTCATAATGGCCGGTAGTGTGCGAGCACACCTGCTGGTAGGTAGGATTATCGACATGACCGCCAATGTAACCCACTTCGGTATTAATAACGCCTTTGGCTTTTTCAAAATAATATTGAACACCCCAGAAACAACCGCCTGCAAAAATGGCTGTTTCGTAGTGCTTGCCTGCTGTATCGGTTAATGCTGTACTCATAGTTTCGGGATTTTGTTGTTCGTTGTTTGTAGTTGCACTGCTGCAGCTTATATTACCAACAAAGGTAAAAAATAATGCCGCCGATGTGAATATGAAACGTTTCATAGGTTCTTGATTTTATCTATTTACGTAATAATCAAACTTACGGATTTAATAATAGTGAGTTTTATCTTTTACCGTAAAGAACGCAAAGTAAACAGCTTGCAAAGTCCGCAAATACTATTCACTTTTAGTTTTTAGCTTTTAACTTTCTAAATATTCCCCATCACAATCATATCGCCATGCGGAACATCGCTTCCACCCTCTTTTTCGAGGGTTACCGCAAAAGCTGTTGCGGTGCTAAGGTCTTTCATTTTGTGCAAGCCTTCGCCCATGGTTATCATACCTTCGTCAACGGGTTTGCCATCAACTATGGCCCATAACTGGTATTGCATTCCTTTAGGTGGCTCAGGCATTTTTTCGGCTGCAAAATAAACCAGCTTGCTGCCGGGGCAAAAACATACCATAGCTTTTGCAGTTGTATCTTTTGCCTGTCCTTTCAGTTCCACCATTTTATACATAGGGTCCTTGAGTATGGCCAGGTCTTTTTCCATCTGGTCAGTTTTGGCGGCAGTTGCATTTATGGTACTGTCCTTGCGGTGCACCTTATGTTCCAGCTCATGCACATAGCTTTCAGCATTGTTCATGCGTTTAAATGTATACAGGTTACCGGTAAGGCTAATAATAAGCAATACCGAAGCAACCAGGCTCCACACTGCTTTATTCCTTGGGTCAGAGCGTTCTTCGTCTTCCATACTGTTCAACCGCCTTACAGGCCTTTTATCAGATTCGTATTCAGATATTGCCTGTAATACTTTTTCTTTTGTGCCAGCCGTTGGCGCTATGCTGTGTTCTTTTGCATAAGCATTCAATGAGTCTTGTATAGCGTCCAGCTCTTTCCTGATCTCAGGATATTCGGCAGCAACAGCTTCTACTTCGGTACGTTCGTGATCGGTAACGTGGCCAAGCGCGTAGGCTTCCAATATGCCTGATGCTATGTATTCCTTTACGTCAACTTTCATTTCATCACCTCCCTTAAGTGGTTAATAGCTGCTCTTATGCGGGTTTTAACTGTCCCCAATGGTATACCCAGTTCTTCTGCGGCCTCTTCCTGGGTATAACCTTCAAAATAAAGCTTATCAACCAACACTTTATATTCAGGTTTCAATTTATCCACCAATGTCTTCAATCCTATATGATCGACCTGTGTAGATACGTTGTATTGCCTGTTAATAGAACGTACGGAATTATCGATACTTTGGATTTTGCTTTTAATGGCATAGTCCTTAACACGCATACTGTCAATGGCTGCATTGCGTGCAATGTTTATAAGCCAGGTGAAGAGTTTTCCTTTACTACGGTCATATGAAGAAATGTTCTTCCATACTTTAATGAACACTTCCTGCAAAATATCTTCAGCAGCCTCCCTATTATCAACCACACGGAATATTACACCGAGCAGTGCAGCCGAGTAATTGTCGTAAAGCATAGCCATAGCTTCCTGGTCGCCTTTTTTTAGCGCAGTAACTAATTCTTCTTCTGAAAAAACTTTAGCAGACAATTAAGGGTAGGATTAATAAGGCAAAAATACACATTAAGTTCGAAAGTGCCTATAGTTTGTAAAGTCCTTAAAGTTCATAAAGTTTAAAGTTATAAGCATACGTCTTTTTTATAAACGTCTACCTGTTTTTATTTTGTGAACTTTCTACTTTATGAACTTTACAACTCTTACTTACCTTTTAACCAGCCTTTGCACGGTTGAGCCGCTTTTAGATTGTACTTCTACCGAATAAATACCCTCAGGGTATGATTCAATATCTATCTCCATGGCCGAGTTGTTCATTACATCGGCATAAAACACGATCTGGCCCATCATACTTTTAATATAAAGTTGCGATGTTTCATTTTCTTTGCCCAGCACAGTAACTTTAATAATACCATCGGCCGGGTTAGGAAATATGTCTACAGCAATCTGCATTTTGCTTTCTACTACAATACTGGGCGAGTAGGTAAAACTGCCATCGCCGGCTACTTCTTTAAGGCGGTAATAGGTAAAGCCGGTATAAGGTGCTTCATCGTGATAGTAGTATGGTATCTGCTGCGCTGAATTGCCTTCGCCCTTCAGCTTAACAGCTTCTTCCCACATTACATAATCGCATGATCGTTCCAATGCAAAATAGCTGCAGTTATTCTCTACAACCGATGTCCAGTAAATATTGTTATCGTGCTCCTCGCTCAAACCGTTGAAGGAAACCACATTAGCTACAGGTGCTGCAGTAGGGGTAATACCATCTTGCGCCTGTAAACGGTTGCCAAGCAAAAGAGATGCAGTAAAAAGGAAAAATAATTTTTTATTTACCTGAAGGAACATCGGTGAGTTATATAAAGCAAATCTCAGTAAAATACAGAACAGAGCAAAAATTGTTTATCAATTTTTTTCAACGAATATAAGAGAAAGAAATCAACGATATTGTGATGAAGACATAAATCTCAATTGAGTGCAGACCCCAAACCCCTAAAGGGGCTTTACAATTTGTCACACTGAGCTTGTCGAAGTGTCTACGGAATATGTTTCGACAGGCTCAACATGACATCGTTTTCTCAAAGCCCCTTTAGGGGTTTGGAGCTTACGAATCAGAGTAATCCTCCTCCGTTCTTTCAAAACACCTCCTCTAAAGGAGGATATAAAAAAAGAACCCCGCATTCCTGCAGGGTTCTTTAATTAACTATAAACACAAATCATTTTACTTATCCCAGAAAATAGCAGGGGTTTGCTGTGTAGCAGAGCTTGACAGCGGCAATGAATTTGGGTTGAGGTTGATCTCAGATTGAGGATACAAGAACCTGTGTGGAATAGAACCACCGGCGTTATTTGTGGTTGGAGTAAGAGGCCACTCACAACGTCTCCATAACGACCATGCTTCAGGGCTGGTAAAGAGCGCTATGCCCTCTTCCCATGCATTTTGTATAACTGCTTTAGAAGCTACTACATTTAATGTACCCCAAGGGCCAGCTAAATAAGTAGCAATGCTTGCAGCTGGTACGCCTAACTTGGTCATACTGGCGGTAATACCGGCAGTATAAAAAGTTTGAGCAACACCTGTAGCACCTCTTAAAGCAGCTTCTGCAGAAATAAACTGTATTTCAGCATAAGTAGAAAGTTCTACAACACCGGTAAGCGGAGATGAAGAACCAGGGCCGTCGTAAAACGCACCAAGGCCATCGCCAGAAACAGGCTCGGTAGTACTGTCTATCATAAAGCTAAAACGAGGATCCTTTTCTAATAAAAGTGAATCGCAGAAAGGAGTGTAGTCAGGAGACGTATAATCAACATATGCAAACTCAATATCAGCTCTTTGTGTATTGAACTGGTACCATGGAGCATTGTTGTTTGTAGCAACACCAAATACAATCTGCGCATCGTCAGCAATAGAACCATAAGACAAGTTAGCATGAACTAAAGCGCTGTCGGCCATTGCGGTAACATTTGTGCTGGTTGACTTGATATACGATTGGTGTATATATATACGTGCCAATAAAGCATGAGCAAATTTAACCCATTGAGCACCTACACCTCCGTACATGATATCATCACTTCCTGGAGTAGCGTTATCGGTTGCTTTAGCATTATTGATGTTGGTAATACCTTTGTAGCATAATGCAACAGCAGTGTCATACAAAGCCTTGTCATTATCAAACTTAGGTTGCATATTGCCGGTACCCTGGAAAGCCTGTGAGTAAGGAATACTGCCCCAGCAGTCAACCATCATTTGCAGTGAATAAGCCATCAATATCTGGCCCATTCCATAATACTCATGATCGCCTGCTTTACCAGCCAATAATAACAACTGGTAATCGTTTTCCATTACGTCATCATACATGTTATCCCAAGCCGATTCAGGATCCTGGTTGGTGTAAACATAGTTTTCATATGATTGCGACTGACGCGAAACACCAACAGATTGTTGAATATCCATTGAACAAAAACGCGAGAAGTCACCACCTCTTGCATAACCCAGCGATACCTGTATACCGGTAAGCAGGGTTGCTGCTGTAACGTGGTTAGGTGCGTTAGGGTTAACGTTTGCTTTCGTGTAGAAAGATTTCTGACACGACTCAGCGGTGAATAACATTGCAGTTACTGCTACCGCTGAAATATAAGTTTTGAGATTTTTCATTTCTTTTTATATTAAGGGTTACAGAATTATAGGCCTAAGTTTAAACGCAAACCATAACTCTTTGTGCCGGGATTATTGAAATAATCAAGGCCCTGTCCGTTTGCCGGTCCTGCAAGACTTGTTTCAGGATCAACACCAGGATACTTGGTCCAAAGAACTGGGTTGTTAGCAAACACAGTCAAAGTGATCTTTGTAAAGTGTGCTTTTCTGCAAATCCTGCTAGGAAGGTCGTATCCTAAGTTGATCTGGCTGATACGTATATAAGAAGCATCGTAAATACTAGCTGATGTAGGTCCGGTAAAACTGTTACCTACGTTTTGCCAGTAGTATTCATTGGTAGCTTCGTGTGTGCTGTTTGCTGCACCTGCACCCAAAGCATTTGGGTTACCTGCAGTGTAGTGAACTACGTTACCGCTTCCATCAAGGTGGCCCATGTCGCCTGCAAATAGTGCTGAGCTGTTACGGTTATCAGTTTGTGCAGCAGTACCGAAGTACTCCATTGCACCAATTGTACCATCCCAGATGCTTCCGCCTTCACGAACTGTCATTACCACACCAAGGTTGATACCTTTATATGAGAATGTGTTTGTTAAACCACCGATCCAGTTAGGAAGGGTATTGGCAAGTGCAGAGCTTTTGCTACCTACAATTGGGTAACCATAACCCGGATCGCCCGGTATATCATCAATTAATAATGGGCTGCTTGGGTCGTTAGGATTTACGTGTACATAATCAGTACCATAGATCTGACCGAATGATTTACCCGGTAATGCTTCGATAGCACCACCCTGGAAACCTGCAATGAACAACTCATTAACACCCGGAGCTAACTTAACAACCTCGTTTGTGTTGTGACTCCAGTTAACGCTGATATCCCATTGGAAACCGCTCTTGGTTTTTACCGGGGTTGCGTTTAAGGTCAACTCAATACCGTTGTTGGTAATTTCACCTGCATTAGCAAGCTGTGCACCAAAACCAGTTGAGTAAGGAACCGGAACCTGGAGAATTACATTGTTTGATGTTTCATTGTAATAGGTTGCACTCAGGTTAACTCTGTTCTGGAAGAAATAAAGGTCTAAACCTGCTTCAATTGAAGTTGTGTTTTCAGGAGTTAAACCGGCATTACCCAAAACAAACTGAGGATTTCCGTACTGGTAACCTGCCATTCCGTTGAAAGGGAAGGTAACACCTGTTGTAAATCCATCGAGTATACTTGCAGAGTGATAGTAGTTCTGTAATCCTTGTATAGGAGCATCTTTACCCACATCGGCATATGATAAACGGAGTTTACCAAGTGAGAATGTTTTGTTGGTAGAGAGTTTCAAAGGTTCGGTGAACACCCAACCAAGACTTACTGAAGGATAGAAGAAATTATCGTTGCTTGCAGCAAGGGTTGATGTTGTTTCATCGCGGCCTGTTATAGTTAGGTATAACTGGTTAGCATAAGCCAATTGCAAATCGAAGTAAAGTGCAGAAGTACGCTTTTCAGCTTCAGCTTCGCCAGTGTTATATGATGTTGCATTTGACATATCAAAGAAGCCCGGTATAACAAAAGCATTTCCCTGCATTGAACGAACACTGTTGTTCAATTGGAAGAAGTTTTGACCAAGGATCAATGTACCGTTCAATTTGTCTGAGAACTTCCTCTTTAAAGTAAGGAGGATATCAGAGTTGAACTGGCTGTTGAAATAATCATTAATAAATATAGCACCTGCAGGGAATGCGTTAGAACCAATGTTATACGCATTCTTGTCATCTTGCGAATAAGCATCGCCACCTACACGGTAGGTAAGGTCTGCCCAGTCTGCCAGGTGATAGTTTACCTGTCCGAAACCATATACACGGTTAACGGCAGAGGTGAACGGGTTTTCGTTAACGGTCCAGTATGGGTTATCATATCCAGGACCACCACGGTAATCTCTTTGTGCACCGGTACCAGGAAGCATGTAAGCTGTAGAGTCTACAGTTCCGCTTTGGCCACGGGAGTTATCGAATGTTGGAGGAGTACGTAACAAACCTAACATAACCGAAGAAATGTTAGAACCTTGTTGAACTTTATCCGTAATTGAATTTACATAATTGATACCTGCCGAAACACTGAGCCTTTTGCTAAGTGCTGTTTGGCCTGTAGCAGTAAATGTGGTCTTTCTGTAATCAGAATTAGGAATAACGCCGGTTTGGCTAAGGTTACCTAACGACATACGGAAGCTTGACTTATCAGTTCCACCGCTGAAGGCAATGTTATTATCATTAGCAATACCGGTTGTAAAGAAATCATAAGGGTTGAACGGAGTTACAGCAGCACCGGTATGCGCAGTGTGCGCACCAACCATACTGTTACCACCGGTAAAGTATGCATTTGGTGTACCTGTCCAGTACATAGTGTCGATTGCAGGACCCCATGAGAATTTTCTTCCACCACCTGTAGGAGGGCCCGACCATTGTCCGGCATCACCCTGTGCATATGTATTTTGCTCAGCAGGCAATTTGTTCACAGTGCTCCAGGTAAGCGATGAATTGAATTCAATTCCAAGGCTACCATCGCTATTCTTAGAACCCTTTTTAGTGTTAATTACTATAGCGCCGTTAGCTGCTTGCAAACCATATAATGCTGTTGCAGCAGGGCCCTTAAGTACAGTAATATTATCAATATCGCTCGGGTTAATATCTAAACCACGGTTAGTAGGCTGTGCACCACCGGTAAGGTTACCGTTAGCACCACTTGCAAGTGCGCCCTGGCCTGTTGGGTCGTAGTTATTAATAGAGTTATCGAGCGGAATACCATCAACTACAATTAAAGGTTGGTTATTACCGGTTAATGAGGTAATACCACGTAAGTTGATAAAAGTACCTGCTCCCGGGTCGCCGGCGCTATTCACAACTGATAAACCGGAAACTTTACCTTCCAGTTCACTCATCATGTTACCCGTACCCGATTTATTCAGCTCATCGCTACCAACCGTTTGGGCTGCGTAACCAAGGCTTTTCTTTTCGTAACTGATACCTACGGCACCAACTACTACTTCGTCAAGACCAAGGGCGTCATTGCTCATAGTAATAGTCATGTTGTCGGTAATTGCTACTTCCTGGTTTTTCATGCCAGGGTAGCTTAATGTTACTGCTTTTGCAGTTTGATCAACGGTTAAAGTGAACTTACCGGCAGTATCAGTATACGTGCCGATGGTTGTTCCTTTTACCTGAACCGCCAGGAACGGAAGAGGTTTACCATCTTGATCTTTCACTGTACCTGTAATAACACGGCTTTGCGCATACAGGGAAGTGCAGAGCACCATTCCGAGCAGCACAGTGGCCAAGCGTACGATTTGTTTCATAGGACTTAGTGTTTTGGTTTAGTTAGGGATTAAATTTGTGCCGCCAAATGTATATTTATTTACTTACCAGCATATACATCATGCCCCACTTTTCGTCGCAGCACCACCAAACACATAGTATAAATATTTGATTATCAATAATTTACGATATCAACAAATATGTTAAAATTTTGTTAATATCTACGATACACTCCAGTTTATCGTATTATATATATATAACAGCTTAAATACTAAGTTTTCAGGGTATTTCAACCCAAAAAGTGCCTCTATAACATCAAAAAAGTGACCAATTATGTAAACTTATACCTATATAATATAAGCAAATTACGGCTTTGGTTTATTGTGCAATAAACAGTACATAAAAATTATTTATTTGCTCTTATATGCAAAAGATGCTAATTAATTAAGCCCTGTTAAATGTTGTTAAAATAGTTTCCAATTAAAGATGTATTTCTACTTTTAACACCTTAATTACATAAAACCAAATGAAAAAGACTACATTGTTATTTGCCGGCCTGGCTATTACCGCACTGGGTGCAACAGCTCAAACAGCTGATGAAATAATTAATAAATATGCCGATGCTTTAGGCGGAAAAAAGAAGCTGCAAACCATAAAGAACATTTATATGGAAGGTAGCGTTAATGCTCAGGGGCAGCAAATTCCGATGAAATTTTGGTTTGTAATTAAGAAGAGTATGCGCCAGGAAGTTACCTTTAATGGTATGACCCAATATACAATAGTACGTAACGATTCAGGATGGGTATTCAGTCCGTTCCAGGGCCAAAAGCAAGCTGAGCCAATGACTGCAGACCAGGTTAAGAGCCAGCAAACAGAATTGGATGTTCCGGGTATGGAGCTTATCAACTATAAAGAAAAGGGTTATAAAGTAACCGCACAAGGCAAAGACAATATTGATGGCACCGAAGTTTTTAAAATTGAAGAGGTAATTAGCGACAGTCTTTCACAAACCTATTATATAGACCCTGAAACTTATTACGTTATACGCGTTCACCAAAAAGCTACTGTAAACGGAAAGGTGGAGAATGTAAATATCGATTACAGTTCGTACACCAAAACAGCCGATGGATTTGTGTTCCCTATGAGCGAAAGTATTGGCGGCGGCGATGCCGATGATTCAGGTTCGGAAGGTGGAGCAGTAAAATTCACCACCATAAAGGTTAATACCGATATGGATGCTAAATTGTTTAGTCCAACTAAATAACAATTAAATAATTTGATGATTTGGTAATTATCAAATTACCAAATCATCATTTTTCAATCAATTTACATGAAAGCTTCTGTCCTGCTCTTTTTACTGTGTCTGGTTACGCTTATAAGTTTTGGATTTAAAGGCACTCTTCTGCATGTTGACGATAAGCACACAGCCGATGAAATAATTAACGACTATATAACTGCAATGGGTGGCGCCGATAAACTTGCTTCTATAAAGACCATATATATGGAAGGTGAGATAAACTCGAACGGTACAAAACGTGCAACCCGTAAATGGATAGTGAACAAAAAAGCAATGCGTAATGAATTAACATTTAATGGCATTACTTCATACACTATCATTCGCCAGGATTCGGGCTGGACATTTGCCCCTAACCGTGGCAGAAAAAAGCCCGAGCCAATGACTGCATCGGCAGTAGCATCTAACCAGCCTAACCTTGATATTGAAGGCCCATTGGTAAACTATAAGGCCAAAGGTTATAAAGTAACCTATGTAGGCACCGACGAAATTGAAGGAACTGAAGCTTACAAACTTGAAGAAGTAATAAACGACAGCCTTACCAAAACATTTTATGTTGACCCGGACTCTCATTTGATTATGCGAGTGCGTACCAAATCGAGTATGGGTGGCAGAGTAAGCATATCAGGCTCTGATTTCAGCGACTATACAAAAACCGCCGAAGGATACATGTTCCCAATGGAAACCGGCAACATAAAGTATACCTTAGTAAAAGTAAACACCGAAATAAACAACAACCTGTTCACGCCAACAACTAAATAATCATGAAAAAAAGTACAGTTTTTAAAGTTTCTAAAGTCCGTAAAGTTCATAAAGTTTCAAGGCTTGTTTTAGCTTTAGGAACTTTCTGCTTTACAAACTTTCAACTGGGTAACGCGCAGCAGATAAACTCTTACACATTTAGTATTATGGAAGCGCGTTGGCTTGGCCCGGGCACCATGAGCGGACGTATAACATCTATTGATGGTTATGCCAAAGATGGTAAGACATTGTATGTAGGTACCGCTGGTGGCGGTGTTTGGAAATCGACCAACGCAGGTGCATCCTTCAAGCCTATTTTCGATAAGTATTGCCTGAGCATTGGTGCAATTGCTATCGATCAGAAAGATATGAAGACCGTTTACGTAGGTACTGGCGAAAGCAATATGCGTAACAGCGTTAGCTATGGCGACGGGCTTTACAAAACTACCGATGGTGGCGACAACTGGGAAAAGATTGGCCTGGATAGTACCGAG
>Ga0210396_10003475_pt1 | contig 15685 bp, 15 predicted proteins | sample IncBWH17OmetaG_FD_155466 | JGI IMG/M metagenome (GOLD analysis project Ga0210396, IMG submission 155466) | Forest soil microbial communities from Barre Woods Harvard Forest LTER site, Petersham, Massachusetts, United States - Inc-BW-H-17-O ... | reverse complement strand
CTTTTAAATATAATAGCTTGTGGCGATTTCAGGCAATTGGATTTGACCCGGGGAGGCAGGGACTTAGGCCGAGATCGGCACTCGGTTCTGACAAAACGATGGCCCACGCCGTTGACGATTTTTGACCGCCCCTGGAATGATTTTACAACAAACGGGCATTCGTTTTCTCAACGCTCCCGGGAAATCACGCACGGAAAGTATCAATGTTCGCTCATTCAAAATAAGATCAATAAAAACAGCTACTTACAAATCCAGTCGGCATCCCGGAACACCTCTAATCGCGGCCGGTAATGGCACCGCAATTGCCAATCAAATAGTGGGTTTCGTTGGGACTCTAGTGGCGGTAGCTTGCAGACCCACACTGTAGGCGTTTTGCCTGAGAATCCCTAAGGAGATACGTTGAGCGCGTTTCCCGAACAACAAGAGCGGTCAGAGTCCCCGGTCCTCCCTTGGTTCGCGTTGCAGGTCTGGTCAAGGCGCGAGTCTTTGATCGCAACTCATCTACTCGGTCAGGGTTATGAATGCTTCTTGCCCATCAGCAAGTGCATTCGGCGCTGGTCGGACCGCATGAAGGAAGTGGAGCAGCCTCTCTTCCCGGGATACTTGTTCTGTCGTTTTGATCTGCACAACCGTGGGCCGCTGCTTATGACGCCGGGTGTGCGCCAGATCGTCGGTGTCGGTCGTTCCCCAGTTCCGGTGGAGGAAGCAGAAGTAGAGGCGATTCGGCAGGCTCTGGCTTCCGGGCTGCCCAGTCAGCCATGGCCCTATCTGCAAGTTGGTCAACGCGTTCGTGTCAGTCACGGCAGCTTGAACAACCTGGAAGGAATTTTAGTCAATTTCAAGGGCAGCAATCGCGTGGTGCTGTCTGTAACGCTCTTGCAGCGCTCGGTAGCCATGGAAATCGATTTGGCCTGGGTAACTCCGGTGAACGAGCCAAAGCCGGCACTGGTCAGAGGTCTTCGGGAGCGGTCAGCAACTGTTCCAGTCTTAGGGTAAGTGGTGAGCAACGTATCGGGCTGTATTGGTCAGGAAAGAGACGAAACTTATGGGTCTATTTCGAACGGCAGTAGCACGAGACGATAAGCAGGCGGATGTGACAGTTCGTGTTCCGGATAACAATGCGGATGAAGTTTCGATTCGCATGATTCTTTCCGAAGAAGCATTCATGTCCATGCTGTACCTGGAACGCCGGCGCGCCGAGCGCGCTCAGAAGCGCTATGTTTTACTCCTCGTTGATGTCAAAGACGCAATCTCTGACAAACAAAAAATTCGCACCGTGCAGAAAATCACTCGCACCATTTGTTCGGTAACCCGCGAAACCGACATTATCGGCTGGTACGTGCACGACCACATCCTCGGCGTGATCGCCACGGAAATTGGCAAAGCCAGCTCCGCGGAAGTGCGCGCCAAGATGTCTCAGAAAATCCGCGCGGCATTCTTGGAATCGCTAGGACCCACCAAGGCTTCACAGATTTCCGTGTCGTTCCACTTTTTCCCGGAAGAGCGCGAAGATGGCGATTTCAACGATTCCGCTAACAACGCGCTGTACCCCGAGATCACCCGCAAGAAGTCTTCACGTAAACTGGCTCTTGGCTTCAAACGAGCCATGGACATCGCGGGTAGCGCCTTCGCGCTGGTTGTGTTGCTTCCCGTCCTGGCCATCATCGCGCTGGCGATTAAGGCTACTTCCGAAGGCCCGGTTCTGTTTACTCAAGAGCGCCTGGGACAATGCGGCAAAAAATTCCGCGTGCTGAAGTTTCGCTCCATGCGCAAGGATTGCGATAGCGCTATTCACCAGCAGTATGTCAGCGCCTTTATTGCTGGCCAAGTGTCGGCGAATGGAAACGGGAACACCACCTTCAAGATTCAGAAAGATCCGCGCATCACCCCGGTGGGCAGCATTCTGCGCAAGACCAGCTTAGACGAGCTTCCTCAGTTCTGGAACGTGCTGATGGGCGAAATGTCTCTCGTCGGCCCCCGCCCTCCGCTCGAATATGAGTTCAAGGCTTACGACATTTGGCACCGCCGCCGCGTTCTGGAAATCAAGCCGGGCATCACGGGATTGTGGCAGGTGGAAGGCCGCAGCCGCACGCAGTTTGACGATATGGTCCGCCTGGATCTGAAGTACGCGCGTGGTTGGTCGCTCTGGTTGGACCTGAAAATTCTTCTACGTACTCCCGCCGCCGTAGTTTCGGGAGACGGAGCTCATTGAAACGCCGGGCGAGTTTACGGTTCGCGTAACGCCCGACAACTTCTGTTCTGCATTATTCCTCAGTTTCCTGGCCGGAAATTTCGAACAAATCCACGCCCTGAGGAAATCACCGGCTCGCACGCTGTAATGCGGGTTGGCCCCGCCTGAAAGCAATTCACTAGGAGGCTTAATGGTTCGTATCGGCGTCATCGGTTATGGATACTGGGGACCAAATATCGTCCGCAATTTCCATACGCATGAAACGTCAGAAGTCGTTCTCGTTGCTGACAAGAATCCCAAGACGCAACAACGTCTGCACAAAGCTCATCCTGGTATTGCCTTCACCACCGACCCCATGGAAGTTTTGAAATCGGCTGAGATCGACTTGGTCGCCGTCGTCACTCCGGTATGGACTCATTTCGAACTTGCAAAACTAGCGCTCGAAAATGGCAAACACGTCTTCGTTGAAAAGCCCTTCACCTGCAGCGTGACGCAAGCGGAAGAACTGATTGAACTCGCCGACCGCAAGAATCTTCAAATCATGGTCGACCACACCTTTTTGTTTACCGGCGCCATGAAGAAAATCCGTCAGTTGATGGATCAAGGCGAACTCGGCGATCTCTATTATTACGACTCACTGCGCGTGAATCTCGGACTCTTCCAGCACGACGTCAATGTGATTTGGGATTTGGCGCCGCATGACCTTTCCATCATGGACTACGTGATTCGCGATAAGCCCGAAGCGGTAGTCGCCACCGGTGAAAAGCACTTGAACGGTGTCGAAGATATTGCTTTCATCACCGTGTATTTCCCGAAGCGCGTCATCGCGCACATCAACGTGAATTGGCTCTCCCCGGTGAAAGTTCGCACCACCCTGATTGGCGGCGAAAAGAAAATGCTGGTCTGGAACGACCTGGAAGCCGACGAAAAAATCAGGATCTACGACAAAGGCGTGAGCATGTCCACCAATCCCAGCAATCTGCACCAGTTGCTGGTCAGTTATCGTTCCGGCGATATGTGGGCGCCGCAAATCGAACAGGTCGAAGCGCTGCGCGCGGAAACCGCATATTTCCTGAAGTGCATCGATGAAAACACCAAGCCTTTCAACGACGGCATTGCCGGTCTTCGCGTGGTCCGCATCCTCGAAGCTGCGGATCGCTCGGTGCGCAATCGTGGTGAGGCGATAACGCTGTGAGCGATTTCCACTCCATCGCCCCCAGCGTAAAGCTCGGAAAGGACGTCAAGCTTTCCCAGTTCATCAATCTCTACGGATGCGAAATTGGCGACGAGACGAAAATCGGCGCTTTCGTCGAAATTCAGAAAAATTCGCGCGTCGGCAATCGCTGCAAAATTTCCAGCCACAGCTTCATCTGCGAAGGCGTCGACATCGAAGACAACGTCTTCATTGGGCACAGCGTTACGTTTATCAACGACACCTATCCACGCGCCACAGCCGCAACGGGCGGTCTGCAAACAGAAGCTGATTGGAAAGTCGAGAAAACGCGCGTCTGCAAAGGAGCTTCGGTCGGTTCAGGTTCCACCATTCTTGCCAACGTGACCATTGGTGAAAATGCAATTGTAGGTGCGGGCAGTGTGGTCACCAAAGATGTTCCTGCAAACGCGATTGTTGCCGGTAATCCAGCCAAATTTAAGCGCTTCATAAACGAGGAGAAAAAGTAACATCATGGCCAATCCAACGAAGATTGCGTTTCTTGATCTGGTGACGCCGCATCAGGAACTCGAATCCGAATTGCTGGCAGTCGTCAAGAAGGCATTCAGTAATGCCGGCTTTATCGGCGGACCGATGGTCGAGGATTTTGAACGTGAATTCGCGGCGTTTTGCGATGCCAAGTATTGTATCGGCGTGAATAGCGGCACGGACGCGCTCCGTTTCGCGTTTATGGCCGCGGGCGTCAAGACTGGCGACATCATCGTCACCGTTCCTCACACTTTCATCGCCACCACCGAGGCGATTTCACAAGCGGGCGCGCAGATCGCCTTCGTGGACATCGATGAACAGACCTACACCATGGATCCCGCGAAGCTTTGCGAGTATCTCGAAACCAAGTGCGACTTCGACAAAAGCACCGGCGTCCTCGTCGAGCGTTCTTCGAAGCATCGCGTAGTTGGCATCGTTCCCGTTCATCTCTACGGCCAGACTGCCGACATGGATCCAATCCTGGAGCTTGCCGAAAAATATAATCTCTTCGTCATCGAAGATGCATGCCAGGCGCACGGCGCGGAATACTTCTCCAAGAAAACAAATTCCTGGCGGCGTGCCGGAACCATGGGTAAAGCCGCGGCTTTCAGCTTTTATCCTGGAAAAAATCTAGGGGCATGTGGAGAAGGTGGCGCAATTACCACCAACGATGAAGCCATGGCCAAGCACATGAAGATGATTCGCGATCATGGCCAGGCGAAAAAGTATTACCACGACATCGAAGGCTACAACGGCCGCCTTGATTCCATTCAGGCCGGCTGGCTTTCCGTGAAACTGCGCCATCTCGCGAAGTGGAACGAATCGCGCCGCACTTTGGCTCATCGTTATCACGAACTACTGTCGGAAGCGAAAGCTGCGGTGGTCATTCCGGTGGAAGCCGAGTGGACCAAAGGCGTCTACCATCTTTACGTTGTGCGCGTGCAAGACCGCGAAGCTCTGCAAGCTCATTTAGCCGAAGCCGGAATCGGTTCCGGTATTCACTACCCAATTCCCCTTCACCTGCAAAAAGCCTACGAAAACCTGAATTACAAAAAGGGAGATTTTCCTGTTACCGAGCGGGTAGCCGCGGAAATCGTGTCGCTGCCGATGTTCCCGCAACTCAAACAGGATCAACTCCACGAAGTGGCCAAGTGCGTAAAAGACTTTGCCGCCACGCGCGTATCGTAGCGCTCAGCCTCCGACACTAACCCCCGAAAATCACGGCCCAGCAGCGCAAGTACCCCTCATGCTTGGACTGGATCGCTTTCTTACACTCTATTTGTGTTCCCCGGTAGCCCAGCTTATGGGCTGGAGCAATCGCGCGTGTGTGCCGATCCTCATGTACCACAGCATTTCCAGCAATCTGTTCGGGCTGTCGCATCCTTACTCGCAAATCAACACCACTCCGGAAATGTTTTCCACGCAAATGCGTTGGCTGCGTCACGCCGGCTATCGTTCCGTGGATCTCTCTGAACTAGTCGATGGCCTTTCCGATGTCGACGACATGACCAAGAAAGTCGCCATCACCTTTGACGATGGTTACCGCGACGTCCTGACCGACGCTCTACCCATCCTGAAACAGTGCGGATTTCGCGCCACCATCTTTCTTGCGACGGATCGCATTCGCGAGACTTCCATGCGTTTCGAAGGCGTCGACTACTTGACCTGGCAAGACGTTCGCGAACTCCATAAGGAAGGAATGACCTTCGGCTCGCATACTGTAACCCATCCCGATTTGCGTTCCATGGAGCCGGAACAAATCGACTACGAGCTCGGCTATTCCAAGGAAGTCATCGAACAAAAGCTCGGTGCTTGCGTCGATTCCTTTTCCTATCCCTTTCCTTTTCCGGAAGAAGATCGCGACTTCGCCCGTTTTCTCGGCGATACCTTGCAAAATCAGGGCTTCAGAAATGGCGTTTCCAACATCATTGGCAGAGCACATCGCGACAGTCATCCCTATTTTCTGCCGCGCCTTGGCATGAATTCGTGGGACACCCCCGCCGTCCTCAAAGCCAAGCTGCTCGGCGGTTACGACTGGATGCACGTCCCCCAACTCGCCCGCAAATTCATCTTCCACAACGTTACCCTGATGGAGCGTTACGCCCGCCTGGGTTCCACCGATGCAGGGCGGCCTTGAAATTATTCCTGGCCTGTTACGCGATTGTTTGATTGTAAGGAGCACACTGCCGTGAGCGCCCCTCCGAAATCGAAAAAGACCATCTGGATTGATTTGGACAATTCGCCGCACGTTCCTTTTTTTATGCCCATCCAGAAGGAACTCGAGCGCCGTGGCTACAACGTGCTCTTAACCGCACGGGATGCCTATCAGGTCACCGAGTTGGTCGCCTTCCACGGATTGCAATGCAAAACCATTGGCCGCCACTTCGGCAAAAACAAGTTCATGAAGGTGATTGGCCTGGTCGTGCGTGCCTTGCAACTGATTCCACTTTTATTGAAGGAGCGTCCCAGTCTCGCCGTTTCTCACGGTTCTCGCGCGCAAATTCTGGCGGCTTCCATTCTTGGTATTAAGAGTATCAATATCGGCGACTACGAATTCGTCCAGGATCTGGTCATCTTTCGCCCGTCTTGGATGATTGTTCCCGAAATCATCCCAGACTCCCCGAACGAAGCCAAAAACAAGCGTCTGCTCAAGTATCGTGGCCTGAAAGAGGATGTGTACGTTCCCTCCTTCAAAGCCGATCCTTCTGTTCGCGGACTTTTGGGTTTGACTGAAGACAACATCGTCGTTTCTCTTCGTCCGCCGGCCACCGAAGCACACTATCATCGCCCGGAAAGTGACGAACTTTTCGCAGTCGTCATGAACTACCTGGGATCGCAGCCCAATGTCAAAGTCGTCCTGCTCCCTCGCAACCACCGCCAGGAAGCCGAAGTGCGCCAAAAGTGGCCGGAACTCGTTGCCCAGCGCCGCGTTATCATCCCGGAGCACGTGGTCGACGGCCTGAATCTAATTTGGTTCTCCGATTTCGTCGTCAGCGGTGGCGGCACGATGAATCGTGAAGCTGCCGCACTCGGTGTTCCGGTCTACAGCATCTTCCGCGGCAAAACCGGTGCGGTCGATCGCTATCTTTCCGAACAGGGCCGCATGACTCTCATCGAGAGCCCTCAGGATGTTCCGTCCAAAATCAAACTCATCCACCGTCACGGCATTGGCTCATTCCAAACCAATAGCCGTCCGGCGCTCCAAGACATTCTTGGGTTTATTTCCGCTGTTGTTGAATCTAGAAATCCAAAACTAGCCCCCAGTACTTTCGAACCTCTGGCCACTCCTCCCCAATCCGTTGCTGTCGCGAGTGCGAAACCTAAATAACCTAGGACCTACTCATGAAAATCATGACCATCGTTGGTGCACGACCCAATTTTATGAAGGCTGCTCCGATCATTGCGGCCATCGACGCACACAACCGCACGGTCGCTGGTGCCGTCGTTGGCGCGGACGCGCCGCAAATTCACCATGTCCTCGTTCATACCGGCCAGCACTACGACGAAATTATGTCCGGTCGTTCTTCAGCGATCTCTCCCTTCCCAAGCCCGATGTTCACATGGGCATTGGTTCCGGCACGCACGCTACGCAAACCGCCGAAATCATGAAGCGTTTTGAAGAAATCGTCCTGGCCGAACGGCCGGATGTGCTTATCGTCGTCGGCGATGTCAATTCCACTGTCGCCTGTGCTTTGGTGACTTCCAAGGTTTCCTTCGACAGCGTTGGCACCCGTCCCCTGATTGCCCACGTCGAAGCCGGCTTGCGGTCCTTCGATCGCACCATGCCCGAAGAAGTCAACCGCATCATTACTGATCACCTCTCCGATCTTTTATTCGTTACAGAAGAGAGCGGCCTCACCAATCTACAAAAAGAGGGCGTCTCTTCCGATTCGGTACATTTTGTCGGCAACACCATGATTGACTCCTTGCTCGCCTTCAAAGGTAAGGCCGATTCCTCCACCAAGCTTGATGAACTTGGCCTTTTGGCCGCAGGGCAAAATGGCGACGGCAAAAAGGTTGCGCGCTACGCATTGCTGACTCTCCACCGTCCTGCCAACGTCGACAATCGCGAATCTTTCCAGAACATTCTCGCTGGTCTTCAGGAATTAGGCGAAGACTGCCCCATCATTTTTCCGGTTCATCCGCGCACGCAAAAGCGCATCAAGGAATTCGGCATCGATCTCAACCTGCGGTCATCCAACGCCGCCGATGGTCGCAGTCGCGGTGGCATGCACTTGATCGATCCTCTTGGCTATCTCGATTTTCTCTGCTTGATGAAGAACGCTGCGATCGTCGTCACCGACTCAGGTGGCGTTCAAGAAGAAACCACCTGTCTCGGCATACCCTGTGTTACCGTCCGTGAAAATACCGAGCGGCCCGTCACCGTCGATAAGGGTACCAACATCATTGCCGGCACCAGCCAGGATGGAATCCGCACCGCCCTTCGCGCTCAGGCCCGCCGTACGTCCACTGGCACCATTCCCTTGCATTGGGACGGCAAAGCGGCCACGCGTATCGTCGAAGTCTTAGTTCGTACTCGCGTCCATCAGAAATCGCCGCTGCGTCCAGTTTTGGTCTAGCAAAATACGCTCGTTCGCCTTGCGATGATGACTCAAAACAATTCGGCAAACACCAACAGCGTCTGGCTACCGCTGCTACAGCTCCTGTCGTATTGCCGCCAGAACGATTGGGCAGGCCACGACCCGTACGACGCGGTGAACAGCAAATTCTTCACCGCATTGCCGATTCTGGATCGCAAGCTTCCTCGATTAGTGATGACTCAGGCATTGAAACTCAGCCCTATTAATGTACGCCGCCTTCTGGCAATTCCCAAAACGCAAAATCCCAAAGCCCTTGCGCTCTTCCTGTCTTCGTTTCTGGCGATGTCTCCCAATGATCTTCCCGATCGGGACCGTCTCATCAAACAAATGATTCAATTGATCGCCGCGAAGCGCTCCCCGAACAGTGACTACTGGTGCTGGGGCTATAGTTTCCCGTGGCAAACCCGCAAAGATGTCGTTCCACGCTGGGCTCCTAACCTGGTCTGCACAACTTTTGTTGGCCTCGCGCTGCTGGATGCCTACGACCAGACTGGCGATCCTTCCTGCCTCGAAATGGCCTTAAGCGCCGCCGAATACATGGTCAACGACCTCTATTGGACCGAAGGTGACACCGAAGCCGGTTTCAGCTATCCGCAACCCAATCTTCGCAGCAAGACGCACAACGCCAATTTCCTTGCTGCCGCGTTTCTGTGCCGGGTCCACAAACTTACCCACGATGGCAAATTCCTCTCTCCCGCGCTTCGTGGGGCTCGCTATTCCGCTTCCCGGCAGCGTCCCGATGGCTCGTGGCTCTATGGTGATGCGCCCACACAGAGTTGGATCGACAATTTTCATACCGGCTACAACCTGCGCGCCCTGCAGACGATTGCCCGCTACGCCGAAACCACCGAGTTCGATTCCTCCGTCCGTCGCGGTTACGAATTCTATCGCGGCAACTTTTTCCGCGAAGATGGCTCTGTAAAATATTTTCACGACCGCACCTATCCCATCGACATTCATTGCGTCGCCGAAAGCATCATCACGCTTCTCGCCTTCAATGACACGCATCCCGCCAATCTTGCGCAAGCCCACGCCATTTTCCAATGGGCCATGCAGCATATGTGGGATCGCCGCGGCTTCTTCTACTACCGCATCCTTCGCTTCGGCAAAATCCGCACGTCTTACATGCGTTGGTCCCAAGCTTGGATGCTTCTGGCGCTGTCGCAGCTTCATGCGGCCACAATCGCAGCGCCAAGCGTTCCGCCGGAATCGCGGCTAACTGATTCGTCGACTCCTGAACTCGCCACCCACATCAAGGTTCAAGGCTAGCCGCCGTGCCCTACTCCTACGTCCTTATCACCCCGGCGCGCAACGAAGCCGCCTTCATTGAGCTCACCCTCAAGTCGGTCGTGGAGCAAACCGTTCGCCCTTTGAAGTGGGTCATCGTCAGCGACGGCTCTACCGACGGCACCGACGAAATCGTCACCAAATACCTTGCCGACAATCCCTGGATTGAACTCCTTCGCATGCCCGAACGCCGCGAACGCCACTTCGCCGGCAAAGTTCACGCCTTCAATGCCGGCTACGCCCGCGTGAAGCATCTACCCTTCGAAATCGTTGGCAGTCTCGACGCCGATCTCTCGTTCGATAGCGAATACTTTTTGTTCCTTCTCGCAAAGCTCGCCGAAAATCCCGAGCTAGGTTTAGTCGGTACTCCGTTTCAAGACGGCCCCAACAAAACCTACGATTTTCGTTTCGTCAGCATCGAACATGTCTCCGGCGCTTGTCAGTTGTTTCGCCGTCAGTGCTTCGAAGACATTGGTGGATACAAGCCAGTCAAGGGCGGTGGCATCGACCACATCGCGGTTCTCACCGCCAGAATGAAAGGTTGGAAGACCCGCACCTTCACGGAAAAAATGTCTATCCATCATCGGCCCATGGGCACGGCGGAGCGTGGCACCTTCAAAGCTCGCTTCAAGACCGGCTCGCTCGATTACGCCTTGGGTGGGCATCCCATCTGGGAATTGTTTCGAACCTGCTATCAAATGAGTAGGCGTCCCGTTCTCATTGGAGGGCTCACTCTGTTAGCCGGTTATTTTTGGGCCTTCGCCACGCGCGCCGAACGCCCTATTTCGCCCGAACTCGTCAAATTCCGCAGGTCCGAGCAGATGCTTCGCTTGCGCAATTTCTTGCTCCGAAAGAATAGTTCCCAGAAATCAACGCCGGTAGTTTCTTAATCCTTGCTTGGGAGTTAAGCGTTTGCCGCCTGCAGTAACATCGCCAGCACAGACCACGTCCATGTCAGCGGCCTCCAGTAACCAAAGCGCAGCCACTCGCGTGGGACGTCTCATCATTAATGCCGACGATTGGGGCCGCGATCGTACCACTACGCAAGCGATCCAGGACTGCACCTCCCGCGGCACCGTTTCCGCCGTCAGCGCCATGGTCTTCATGGAGGATTCCGCCGGGGCCGCCGGCATCGCGAAAGAGCAGGGAATTGACGCAGGTTTGCACTTGAACTTGACCGCGCCATTCACTTCCCCGGCCTGCCCCGCGGACCTCAAGGCTCGCCATCAGAAAGTAATCAACTATTTGAAAGCGAGTCGCCTCGCCCGCATCGTTTTTAATCCGTTATTGCAAGGGCACTTCGAACACGTAGTGGCCGCACAAATCGATGAATATCGCCGTTTGTACGGAGCCGACCCGGCTCGTATCGATGGCCACCACCACATGCATCTCTGCGCAAACGTGCTCTTCGCCAAGTTGCTTCCTTCTGGCGCGGCTGTCCGCCGCAATTTCTCTTTCGCACCCGGCGAGAAAAGCTTTGCCAATCGCGCCTACCGTCAATTTGTAGACAACCGCTTGGCTCGCCGCCACTCCTCAACAGACTATTTTTTCTCTTTGCCGCCGCTCGAGCCCGCCTCGCGCCTGCAAGGCATTTTTTCGTTAGCTCAGCAGAGCTCCGTCGAAGTCGAAACGCATCCCATCCATCCCACTGAATACGCGTTCCTGATGGGCGAAGATTTCCCGCGCCTAACGGGCAATTTGCGTCCGCAGCCGTTCTCCTATCACACACCCAACGCAAAGGTATCCGCTTAACGATGCTGTTCAACTCCATGGAGTTCGCGATCTTCTTTCCGCTGGTAACGGCGCTTTATTTCCTGTTGCCGCAGCGCTGGCGCGTGCAATTGCTCCTGGCGGCCAGTTGCCTCTTCTACATGGCCTTCATTCCGGCCTACATTCTCATTCTGATCGTCACCATCCTCATCGATTATGTTGCCGGCATCTATCTAGAACGCGTGCAAGACCCTAAGCAGAAGAAAATCCTGCTGTGGGTCAGCATTCTCTCCACCTGCACGGTTCTGTTTATTTTCAAATATTTCGGCTTCTTCACCGGCAGCTTCGTTGGTCTGGCCGGCCTGTTCGGGTGGCATCTCCCTCGTCCCATTATCGGCATCATCTTGCCCATTGGCCTTTCTTTTCACACCTTTCAGAGCTTGAGCTATGTCGTCGAGGTGTACCGCGGCAACCAGAAAGCCGAACATAACTTTATCGTCTACGCCACCTACGTCATGTTTTTCCCTCAATTGGTGGCCGGCCCTATCGAACGCCCGCAAAACCTCCTCCACCAGTTTCGCGAATGGCATGCCTTTCACTATGCCGACGTCGCCGCAGGCCTCAAGCGTATGGGCTGGGGCTTTTTCAAGAAGCTGGTCGTCGCCGATCGTCTCGCCCTCTACGTCAATGATGTCTATGGCGCGCCGCGCAGCTTTAACGGCTTGCAACTGACACTCGCCACCTTTTTCTTCGCCTATCAGATATATTGTGACTTCTCTGGCTACTCGGATATCGCCATCGGTGCCGCGCAGGTCCTCGGTTTTCGCCTGATGGAAAATTTCAACACCCCGTATTACTCCATGTCGGTCTCCGAATTCTGGCGCCGTTGGCACATCTCCCTTTCCACCTGGTTCCGCGACTATGTCTATGTCCCGCTGGGTGGCAATCGGGTCAGCAAGAATCGGCACATTCTCAACCTGATGATCACTTTCACGGTCAGCGGTTTGTGGCACGGCGCCAATTGGACTTATGTCATCTGGGGCTTCTTGAATGGTCTTTACCTCATCATCGGCTGGCTCACTAAAGATGTGCGCAATCGTTTCTGGAATGCCGTTGGTTTCCACGAACACACCCTCGCTCGTAAAGCCACCATGCTCTTGTCCACCTTTACTCTCACCTGCATCGCCTGGATCATTTTTCGTGCTCGCAATATGAACGACGCTTTTTACGTCTTCACTCACTTGGCGTCCGGCTGGAATTTCCACCAGATCGCCACCGAGCAATTTTTCCTGCGCCAATTGCCGGTAGCCTTCGCCGCTATTCTGGTCCTCGAAATCGGCCAGCTCTGGAACAGCGTGGTTTCCGTGCCTGCCTTTGTGGGTAAAATACCAACAGTGGCGCGCTGGACGCTCTACGCCAGCTTCATCATGACGATTGTGATGTTTGGCATTTATAAACAAACGCAGTTCATCTATTTCCAGTTTTGAGGATTCAGTTCTTGGCCAACGAACCTACCTTCGACGAAACTCTCACTCGCAACGCCTTTCCCGCGAGTGCGGACGTGGCGCGCCTCGATGGCAATGGCCAGCCCTCCGCCGCGCAAACGCATGCCGAAGCAGATGCAGCAATGACGCAATCCTGGTCCGGGATTGGCCGCATTTTCTCGTTTTTCGCCATCATCGTCGTGCTCGCCTTCGCCATGAACGCCATGATTACGTCCGGTTTGCGTCGCACGAAGACTTCTCTGTTTGGCGTCGAGAATCAAATCATGGAAGGTAAGGTCAACGTTCAAGTCCTCATTGCCGGCTCTTCTCGCGCCATCGCTCACTACGATCCCCGCGTCATCGAATCCATTACTGGCCACACCGCTTACAATGTCGGGCGCAACGGCGCGCAAACCGACATGCAGGTCGCGTTTCTAAAAGCGTATCTCGCGCACAATCAGAAACCTCAAGTCGTCATCTTCAATCTCGACGCCTTTACCTTCGTCACCAGTCGCGACGTCTTTGACCCAGTCGAATACACACCCTATCTTTACGATCCGACCTTGTACGACGCCCTGCGCAAAATCAATCCGGGCATTTGGAAGAGCAAGTACATTCCCCTTTACGGTTACGTCGTCGAAGACATGAACTTTTCCTGGGTTCGCGGTTTGAGAGGTTTTTTTGGCTGGAATCCCAAGGAAGATTTTTTTCTGGGCTTTAACCCGCGCACCAAGCAATGGACCGACGATTTCGCGCGCATGAAAGAGAACAATCCCAGCGGTGTGCGTTTCGAAATCCAAACCAAGGGCATGAACGTCATGCAAGACCTGATTCGCACCTGCCAGCAAAACGGAATTCAGCTGATCTTCGTCTACTCACCGGAATACACTGAAATGCAGGCGCTCGAGAAAGACCGCCCGGAAGTCTTCAAACTTTTCCATGATCTATCTCAACAGTTCAATGTCCCTTTCTGGGATTACAGCGACTGGAAACACTCCAACGATCAGGACTTTTTTCAGAATTCGCAGCACCTGAACCTCGCTGGCGCTGAAGTGTTTTCCGAAGATGTCGCTAATCAGCTCAAGACCTATTTAGCGTCGCACTCTCAGTCGGCGGAGAATTCTCAACTCACCGGCAGACTCAACCATCCCACACAGGACTAGAGGCTCCGTGCTCGATTCGGCGTTTCCTCTCAAGCAATGTCACAGACCACGGTTCTTGTAGGCTTCGCCGAAGCCATGTCCGCTCCAGAGGTCGTCTGGAGTCTCGTGGATGCCGGTTTTCAGGTAGTTGCGTTTGCTCGCAAGGGGCGCGCGTCGGCACTGCGCTCCAGCCGCTACGTCACGTTTCACGAAGTTTGTGCGCCAGAGGCCGACCTGCAGCAAAGTCTGTCTGATCTGCGTTCCTTGTTGCATTCTCTGGGAACTCGGCCGAACAGCTCTCCGCTGATTCTTTTTCCGCTCGACGACAAAGCCGTCTTTTTGTGCAGCAAGATCGAGGTCGAGAGTCCGTGGATCCTGGCAGGACCTCATGGCACTTGCGCTGACTTAGCCCTGAACAAGGATCTGCAAGTCGCTGCCGCCAGCGAAGCCGGTTTTAACGTTCCGCAATCCGCTTTGGCGCGAACCGCAAAGGATCTTTTTGATTTCAGCGCCGCCACCTCTTATCCCATTATTCTGAAAGCCGCGGAGTGCGTGCCGGAATATAAAGGTCACGTCCATTCCTGTCGCAAATGGATTTGTGCCAATCAGGCCGAACTTGAACGCGCCATCGCCGAATGGGGTGAACGCGTCCCACTTCTGGCGCAATCCTTTATCACCGGCATCGGTGAAGGGGCCTTTGGCCTCGCCGCTCCCGAGGGTATTCGTGCGTGGAGCGGCCATCACCGTGTCCGCATGATGAATCCGCAAGGCTCCGGCTCCAGTGCCTGCGCTTCGCAGCCAGTGCCCGATGACGTGAAGTCCGCCACGCAAGCCCTGCTTGCCAAGGCCGGATGGCGCGGCCTCTTTATGGTCGAACTTCTGCGCGACGAATCCGGCAAACTGTGGTTCGTCGAACTCAATGGCCGTCCTTGGGGCAGCATGACCCTCTGCCGCCGCCAAGGTTTTGAATATCCGGCGTGGCACGTCGCCTTAGCTATGGATGAGCATTCCCGAGCCGGTTGTGATGCGCCCACAGGCTCCAGTATTGTCTGCCGTCACGCGGGTCGCGAGTTCATGCACGTACTTTTCGTGCTGAAAGGCGCGAAATCGCACGCGCTGAATCGCTGGCCTTCGTTTTGGGGTACTGTCGGCAACGTTCTTCACTTTAATTCCGGCGATGGTCTGTACAACTGGCGCCGCGATGATTCCAAGGTATTTTTCGCCGATTTTTACTACACGCTACACGGCAATATTTTTAAGTCCAGAAAAGCTGACTAAATGGAAGTCCTCGCTGCCTGTCACGTGCATTCGAAATGGTCCTACGACGGCTCCTGGTCGCTCGAAGATCTCAGCGCCCGGTTCGCCGCTCGTGGCTATCGCATCTTGATGATGACCGAACACGACCGCGGCTTTACTGCGGAACGCCTCGCGCAATATCGCCAGGCGTGCGCAAAAGCAAGTTCCGACGCAATCTTCGTTTTGCCTGGCATCGAATATAGCGACGCGGCCAACCGCGTCCATGTTCTCGTTTGGGGCCCGGTGCCTTTCCTCGGAGAGAATTTGCCGACCCT
>Ga0210396_10003474_pt1 | contig 15689 bp, 16 predicted proteins | sample IncBWH17OmetaG_FD_155466 | JGI IMG/M metagenome (GOLD analysis project Ga0210396, IMG submission 155466) | Forest soil microbial communities from Barre Woods Harvard Forest LTER site, Petersham, Massachusetts, United States - Inc-BW-H-17-O ... | reverse complement strand
AATGAGCTCAACACCACCTCGGGACTCTTAGTGTTTGTCCGGGGTTTGCCCACGAAGTCAGCCCGCACGATGACCACGTGGGGACGGCCGCCTCGCCCGTCAAGGCTGAGCAAGGCTCGGCAGTTGGGCACTCACGACGATGCCTGGAACAACCCACCCTTGAAACTCTTTCCAAATTTTTCGGCCGACGCAATGCACTCCGCTCTTTCAGGGATGGGCCTGCTAATGCGAATGGGATATTCGTCGTAGGTTCGGTCATCGAGCACTCTGCCGCCATTTTTCTTTCTCACTCCACCCCATTGCTTAAAGAAGAACGGGACGTCCTGAACTCGGCACTGGTCACGAATGGCGATGACCCACTCTCGCTTTATCGGGCGCGCTCCTGGACCGCTCTCGCCCCCAACAATCACCCACGCGATGCCTGTCAGGTCAATTTCTCCAAGGTCTTTGAGTAAAGGTTCGATTGACAGAAAGCGAACCTTCGCGGGTGCCTGACGAAGATGATCGATTCTGGGCAATCCGTATTTCCGGTCTTCGACGCTCACACCCCACCAGATGTTTTCTTTTTCCGCAGCGAACCGCAGTTTGCCGTTGAGCAGGTCTCGCAGTCTTTCCGATCGCTTGGTCAATACCTGATACGTATGCCAGTCAGCGGTCGCCATCACCCGTGAGACGGCTTCGGTGTACGCATCAGGCACTCCTTCCTGAAACAGATCGCTCATCGAGTTGACGAAGACCAGCTTGGGCGAGCGCCAAGCAAAAGGCTCAGTCAGTTTTTCCGGGACCAAACGCAGATCGAATCCTTGTTCGTAGGGATGTCCTTTGACGCCGCGAAATCGCTCCGCGAAAGTCTCGGCGTAGCAGTGCTTGCACCCAGGACTGATTTTCGTGCAGCCGCGGACGGGATTCCATGTGGCGTCTGTCCACTCGATATGAGAGTTGAGTGACATTGTCAGATCCGCTGTCGACCAAAGTTGTCAAAAATATAGGTTACGATTTGCTCAGCCGTATTCTTCTGGGAAGCAAAGAAGAGATAATAGACGATGGAATCTTTGCTGTTTCGCATCGGCAGCGGTTCCGGAACTGTCTTGAATCCAGCGACATCCTTCAGCCGCTTCCGAAACGCTTCCGCGAATTGTCGGTTAGAAACCTTCTCCTCTATGGTTCCGAAGAGACCTGGAGATTTTTCGTATGCCACGTCACGCCACGATTCATCACCCCAGTATGCATTCATGCGCTCGATGTGCAACGGAAGAGCTGTCGAAGAGTCGCGCCGTAGAACGTTGATGTTAATGTCGTAGATAGGAAAATTGATAAAGATGTCGAGCGACTGCATCGCACCAGCTTCACGTATGACCTTCCAATCGAGCGTCAATCCGTAGGGGTCGAGCAAGCACAACCCCCTTTTGAACTCCCTGCGCTGGACTCTGGGAAACACGTCCCGGAGTAGTACCTGATTGCAATTCCCAGTGTGAAGGAAGACATCAGGGCGCTTCCCGATTATTTCGCCGAGTCCATCTATTTTGTCACCATCCAAATCGATGAGGTGATATTCACGAAATGGAGGCTGCACCAGGAGAGCGTTTAGCGGACTACCCAAAACCATTTCACCGGTCTTCTTGGATACATGAAAACCCGTCCCTGCGAACGCGTCTATGTAAACGTGAAAGAAAGAGGGATTCTTTTGGTTCGACAGAATCTTCGAATACTCGACCACATATCGTTTTAGTATATCGAGCTTTACTTCCGACCAGGGCCCGATTTCGTCGATCTTCGGTGCTCCCATAGATAATTCGCCTTTTGTTCGCTAAAGCTACAGTTCCGATTTTACACGACCAAGGGAGGGCTTCAATAACGATTAAGCTTCTCGGCAGTTGGATCGGGAGGCTACCGCACGGTCTTCTTCGTCAAAGGCAGCGGACAGGGGTGTCCGCCCTACACGAGCTACGTTCAATCTGAATTCTCGGGGCCGGATTTGCAGGCTTCGACATGATCCGGGTGAGTACCTTCGGATTCGCCGGCCTTCAAAGTGAAATCGAGACTGGCGTTGTCGGAACGGATTCCGACCGGGCCTTCGAGATTGGCCGCTTCTCCAATTTCTCCTTCCCAGACCTGGTGGTCATCCACGAACACGCGTAGTTCTGCCTTATTCATTTCGGCGTGGAGCGTATGGGTCTCGCCGGGGCGCAAGTGGGGCACGTCGGCAGACTTTCGTGGCCTTATATTCTGGTAGCCGTGATTGCCGCATTCTGCGCTGGTATGCTGCGTGGGATTTCGTTTCACCGAGACTACGAGCTTGGACTCGGGATCGATGCGCCACATTGCGTAGACCAGGTTGCAGGGATCGTGAGCGCGCAACTTCAGGCCAAACTGGCGGCGCTGTTCCCCCGAACCCAGAGCGGATTCTTTCTTGGTGGGGCCGCGGTAGGTGAAATGCACCTCGACGGATTGCGAAGTGTGCGCGTTCACAAAAGCGCGCATTTTGGGGACGTCTACCGACAGGCGGTCGCCTGCCGCTTTCTCAATCGTGCCCTCGGTCACGCAGAGACTTCCGCGCAGGACGGTGAACCAATTTCCATCAACCGCCTGAGCAAAGGTCGCGCTCAGCATCGCTGAGATGAGTAACGTACGCGTGAGTGAGAAGTTTAGCCTCTTCATGGATTCTAGGCCTCCTGGTGCGACTCCCCGGTGAATCGGCACTATGCGCAGCGGACAGGAGTGTCCTCTCTACACAATCTAGAGCGGGATATTCCCATGCTTCTTCGGCGGGTTCTTGTCGCGTTTGGTTCCCAGCATCTCCAGAGCTTGGATTAGTTTTTTGCGCGTTTCGCGGGGTTGGATTACGGCGTCGACGAAACCGCGGTCGGCGGCTACGTAGGGGTTGGCGAAGCGGTCGCGGAATTCTTCGATCTTTTTTTGCCGAACCGCTTCGCGGTTGTCAGCGTTCTCCAGTTCGCGTTTGTAGACGATGTCCACTGCGCCTTCCGGGCCCATGACCGCTATCTCTGCGGTCGGCCATGCGTAGTTCACATCCGTGCGAATGTGTTTCGAGGCCATCACGCAATAGGCTCCGCCGTAGGCTTTGCGCGTGATCACCGTGACCTTGGGAACCGTGGCTTCGGCGAAGGCGAATAGTAGCTTGGCGCCGTGTTTGATGATGCCTCCGTATTCCTGATTGGTGCCGGGGAGAAATCCGGGGACGTCTTCGAACGTCACCAGCGGGATGTTGAAGCAATCGCAGAAGCGGACAAAGCGGGCGCCTTTGATCGAGGCGTTGATGTCTAGCGTTCCGGCCAGAAACGCGGGTTGGTTGGCCACGATTCCTACGGGCTTTCCGTTCAGGCGGGTGAATCCTACGACGATATTCTTGGCGTAGTGTTCCTGGACTTCGAAAAAGTAGCCGTCGTCTACTACCGTGTGGATTACGTCTTTGATGTCGTACGGCAAATTCGATTGGTCGGGGACAATCTTATCGAGTGCGGGATCAGCTCGTTCGATTGGATCGGTGCAGGGCTTGCGTGGCGGATCATCGACATTGTTCGACGGCATGAAGCTAAGCAACTCTCGCACCATGGACAAACACTCGGCGTCGTCGTGAGCTTTAAAATGGGCCACCCCTGAGACTTCGTTGTGGGTTTCGGCGCCGCCTAGTTGATCTTTGGTGACTTCCTCATGCGTCACCGTTTTGATTACGTCAGGGCCAGTGATGAACATGTAAGAAGTTTTGTCGACCATCAGAATGAAATCGGTGATGGCTGGCGAGTAAACGGCGCCTCCAGCGCATGGACCCATGATGGCGGAAATCTGGGGAACGACTCCGCTGTAAAGCGTGTTGCGCAGGAAAATGTCGGCGTAGCCGGCCAGCGACATGACCCCTTCCTGAATGCGGGCGCCACCGGAGTCGTTAAGGCCAATCATCGGGGCTCCCATTTTGGCGGCTAGATCCATGACTTTGACAATCTTGGCTGCGTTGGCTTCAGAGAGGGAGCCTCCGAAGACAGTGAAATCCTGGGCGAAGACGAAGACCAGGCGTCCCTCGATGCGGCCGTATCCGGTGATGAAGCCGTCGCCATAGATCTTTTGCTCGGCCATGCCGAAGTCGTTGCAGCGATGCGTGACCAGTTTGTCGGTCTCTTCGAATGTGCCTTCGTCGAGCAGAAACTCGATGCGCTCGCGGGCTGACATTTTCCCTTCTTTGTGTTGTCGTTCACGGCGTTGCTCGCCGCCGCCGTCTTCGGCCAGGTGGTCACGCTTCTTCAGTTCGGCAAGTTTCTGTTCGAGGTTCATGGCGGGAGAATTATAGCGGTTTCAGGGAGATGAGAATTGCGGCGCAGGATGATGCGCACGAAACTGCCGAGCTTCGCTCGGCCGGCCAGCCGAGGGCGGCTGTCCCCACGTGATTCGGGTTGCGATTACTCCATGCTGGAGCCGAGAGGTTGGTATTTATATCTTTTGCCGTCCCAGAAGACCACTGAGGTGGACTGATCGCCTCCAGTTTCTTCGGTGAAGATTCCCATGATCGTTTTGCTTTTCTTTACAGAAAGCTTTTTCACGACCACCTGCTTGAAGGGCAGATTCACGATGATGAACTTCGCTTTAGGCGTGGCGGAGTGCCACGCTTCAGCGCCAGCTCCGTGAATCACCAGTAGCGAGTATCCGCGGCGTTCTGGGTCATCGGAGGCAAATTGCGTCGTGACCTTGGGATTGCCGTAGCCGAAGAAGCTGTTGTAGGGGTCGACGACTACGAAGCTGTTTTCGACCTGATCCATCATTGGATTCGTGCAGCGGGCTGGGATGACAATGTCTTCGGTACCGTCGCTGTCCAGATCAGCGATGAGGGGATCGATTCCGATGAGAGAGCAAGTCGATCCAAATTGCTTTTGCACGAAATCATTGTTGACGATAGGCCTGGTCGGCGAAGGCACCGATGCCGGTTGTGCGGTCGGCGTGAAGCTTAGCCACAGACAAAACGCGATCTGAAGGGGAACGGATTTTGGGAACGACATAAACCTACCTTAGCCCGGTTGCCGGACCTACGGCACAGAAAGAAGAGATTCAGCTAGCACTAAAGTCACATCGAGCAAAGCTCGACAGACCCATTTTGCCGAGCATAGACCCGCCGCCACACGTTCATATCTGTGCCCTGAAGTGCTCCCAGCCTTTGGGACGTAGTTCCGAGCCTGCGCCCTCCTCGTTCAGCAAGATGATGTGCTTATCCCGGGTGATGTGGCCAATTTGCGTAATCGGTACACCCGCGACTTGGGGAGGTACACGCTTGCCAGGGCGAGCGGTGAAAAGTAGTTCATAGTCGTCGCCGCCATGCAGGGCAAATTTCAGGTCAACTTCCCGTGACGGCTTCCCAATGCTGGCGCGTGGGATAGCGGGCCCGTGGATCTCCGCACCCACGCCGCTCTCTTCACAGATGTGGCTCAGGTCGGTCGAGAGGCCGTCGCTGAGGTCGATCATAGCTGAGGCAAGGCCTTTCTCAAGCAGGAACCGGCCCACTTCGATTCGGGCGGTGGGATGGAAGTGGCGGGGAAAATCCGCTGGCCGCAATTTTCGGCCGGAGAATAGCATCTTCAGCGTCGCGGCCGCGCCTCCTAATGCCCCTGTCACATAGAGACGGTCGCCTGCGCGGGCTCCCGAACGGCAGATTGCCTTTCCCTTGGGGACCGATCCGACAACCACAATATCAGCCAGAACTCCGTCGGGAGATTGTGCTGTGTCTCCACCCGCGAGGCTTACATTGAACTTATCCGCCAGTTTGAGCAAGCCTCTTAGGAACTGGTCAACCCATGGCTGGGGCAAGGCTTGCGGCAGGGCAAGAGAGAGGAATACTGCGATAGGATTGCCGCCCATGGCGGCTATGTCGCTAAGACCGCGGGTGAGACAGCGGTGGCCAACGATCTCGGCTGGGTGCCACTCGCGCCGGAAATGAACCCCTTCCAAGCTGAAATCGGTGGTAACCAAGGTTTGGTGACCTGGGGGAATTTGCAGGATCGCGCAATCGTCACCGATGCCAGTTACAATCCCTCGCCTTCGGGCAGCCCGATCCCGAATGCGAGAGATCAACAGTTTTTCGGCGTGAGGCAAAATGCCACCATACCTGGACATTCTAAATATACAAGGACGAACGGTTTGGCTAACCGCTGGGGGCGATTTAATGGTTACCCGGAATGAGGGGCAACTCCTGCGGATCCGTTCCCATCCAAAAACGAGCCTCTGGTTGTCGGCCATCGCTGGGGGGCGATTGGCCCATGCCGAATTCAAAAGGCGGATTGATCTTTAATAATCCGTGGGATAATCCAGGGTTGATCCGTTAGTAACCCGCCGAAGTACCGCTGTCCCTCTGTCTTCCGTAACCGCGGACTGTGTTTTGCGACGTTGACAGGAGGGGCCTACTTTGTTAACGTTGCGAAGCTACTTCCATAAACTCTGGCCGAGCTAAGTGCTGCAACGCGTTAGGATTGCAGACACGGAAGATTCGGGCTGACCCCGGTTCTGGTAGGACTGAGCGGCTTATTCCCAGCATAGGAAGGGTTATAAACGCAGCAGGGTTCAGAGGGTTTATTAGGATCGAAGCAGCGGACCTGCGGCGATTGCTCGATTCGGATTACACGACGAAGGGACAATATTGCGTAAGCGTTTCTACATACTTTTCGTAGCCAGGGGCGACGACGGGCAGCTCCGCAAGATTCCCATCCCGATTCATTACCTGTACGTGTTGATCGTGGGCGCGGCGATAGGGGCCTTGAGCCTCACGGGTATTGCCAGTTCCTACATGCGCATGCTGTTGAAGGTCTCGCACTACAACGAGCTGCGGACCCAGAAAGATGAACTGAAAAACCGCTACTCGCGGTTGGAGCAGGTAGCCCAGGAACGTGACATTCAGGTGGCGTCGCTGGGGTCGCTGGCCAGCGAAGTTTCTTCGCTCTACGGTTTGAAATCGAACCCGACGTTAGAATCGGAATCTTCAGATCACGTTCAGGATGCCCAGGTAAGCTCTTCCCTAGACCGGCTTTACGCTTTGAAAGACACTGCGCTGAGCGGCGCGGCGGCGACTGGGATCTCTCTCGGCCTTACGCGCAATGCCACCACGGCGGACTGGCTGAAGGCCAACTCGGCTCCGAACCTGTGGCCGGTGGAAGGCCCGGTGACGGGATCGTTTGGCGAGCGGACTGATCCGTTCAACGGTGAGGGTGCGTTTCATCGCGGCATTGACATCTCGGCTTCCTACGGACAGCCGGTCGTAGCTCCGGCCGATGGCGTGGTCACGTTCGCCGACTTTATGGGTGGCTACGGACGGGCAATCGCCCTAGATCACGGCCATGGGATCACAACTCGTTACGGGCATCTTGCCAGCTATGCGGTTGTCCCCGGACAGTATGTGCGCCGGGGCGATACGATCGGATATGTCGGGTTGAGCGGCCGCAGCACCGGTCCGCACTTGCACTACGAAGTCCGCATCAATGACACTCCAGTCAATCCTCACAAATTCCTGCGGCTGACCATGGCGCATGCCGGCGGATTTGCGGCGGGAAGCTAGAAGCGGTCGTTGGTCGTTTGCCTCTGGTCGTTAGCCAACCACAAGAAGCGCACACTCCACATTGTAGAAATCCAAGCCGTTTTAACCAACGACTAAGGACCAACTCACTGTCTCAATCCCATCCAACGCTCGGAAACTACAATGGAATTTCCTGGATTATGTGGATCGTAGCGGACGGACGTCGGCAGGCCCAAGCGGCAGGAATGTAGATTGATGAGTTGCCGCAAGTAGGTTACGTCCTGTGAGGCTTCGTAAGACACGCCGGCCACGTCATACTGGAAAATCAGGAAAGTTGAAGGCTTGCGTCCTTCGGGTTGCATCTCCTGAACATCAATGACGGTGCCGTCGGTTATACGCCCCACGCGGTCGAGCCAAGCCCGCCGCTCCTTCTCAACTTCATCAGGCCCCTTAGATTTGCGACGCAGCAGGAGATACGCGGCTAGCAAGGAAGCCGCGCCGCCGAAGATCATGGTATAGAGACGGATTGGAATCATGACTTCTGGAAAGAACCGCGAGGTCGACGGTCACGATGTCTTAACCAGCATAAGGCCAGATGACAAATCACGGAAGAGGGTTTTGTGATTACGAAGGTGAAGGCTGGGGAAACAGTCGGTTGTTGTGTCGATCGGGATTCTTAGTGCAATCGCAATGCTACGCCCAACAGCCACCACAGCCAATTCGATTCTCCGAGCACGCAAGGTCGCACGGTTCTAGCGTGAGGGCCAGTGCCAAGCTGGGATGCCAACTTCCTTGGACCCCTTGATTCTAGTTTCACCAAATATTTTCTCGAGCAAGATGGAATGACATCCTACTTGTGTCGCCAGTGCTGATATGAGTGGCTTCGCATGCGTTACAACTACAACCTGTGTACGATCAGCCGCTCTAGCGATCAGCCGCGCAAGGGCAGATAACAGGTCCGGATGCAAACTGGTTTCCGGCTCATTCAACACCATGACTGCGGGAGGTCTTGGCGTCAAGAGCGCGGCAATCCAAAGGAGGTATCGTAGCGTGCCGTCGGAGAGTTCCGCTGTGCCGAGCGGTCGCAGTAGGCCAGGTTGGGTGATAGTGAGGGCAAATCGCCCCTCGACGTTCTCAACGGAAAGACGGCTGCCCGGAAAGGCATCTTCCACCGCTGCATCAAGCATGTCGCCGGCCCCAATCTCGCGGATGGTTTCGATTGCCGCCGCAAGGTCGGACCCATCGTTCCCAAGGATAGGAGTCCAAGTTCCAATTTGTGGCGAGCGTACGAGTGAATCCGCGTCCGTTCTGAAATGATCGTAAAAACGCCAATTGCGGATGGACTCTCGTAACATCAGCATTTCTGGGGCGCTTCGCGGATCGGAAACGTGCGTCATCATGCTGTCAAACGCCGACAAGTGATCCGTGACAACGTTCCAACTTTCGTCTCCACCGCGAATGCGAACAAGAGAGCCCTGAAAATCTACCAGCATCGTACTAGGGCGAAGCACGGCGCCATGCCAGATGCATTCACGCTTAATCTGAGGATCGAGACTGAAGGCCGAGGAACCGGGGGTCGGGAGGCCCATGTCTATGAGATAACCATATTCATCGCTAGCAAACCCTAATCGGAGGTTTACAGGTTGCGTTCGTCGGGTACCTTGGATCGGATGATCCCCCCTTTGCATTGAACGTGAGATCGATTCGGGACCGGCCCAAAGTGTCGATTGAAGTCCTCCTTCGCGCGCGATGGAGGAAACAACACGACCTTGTGCGGTATCGGCAAGAAGCCGCAGCGCACGATAAAGGCTAGACTTTCCAGTACCGTTCGGGCCGGTAACGATATTGAGGCTTTGTAACGGGACAACTACATTTCGCAGCGAACGGTAGTTGCAGATGGCTAGGGTGTTGAGCATCGCTCAGTATTGTCTTATCGAACGCGGGAGGAACGGATCAAAGCGGCTCCAGCGACTCCAATGTACCAAATTGACGCGAACACACTAGGCCACATTCACTGGGTCGCGATATGAATGTATGAATGGAGGGTGGTCTACGCCCGGCCCTTTTTCGCTGCGGCAGCCATGACTCCAGCCTTTTCCCAGGGCCGCTTAGGCCGGGCTGCGGCGGGCTTGTCGCGATTCTCGACGCGGTCGTAGTGGTACGATTCGCTCGTGGTTCCGAGGGATTCGTTGTACAGCGTAGGCAGGCCCAAGCCTTCCTTCAATTCTTCAGTGAATTGTTGCAGAGCTTTTAGGTGATCTGCGGTGGCTGGGACTTCGGTCTTGGCGGTTTTGAGAAACTGCTGGTATCCCTTGTTGACCAGCTTCGAAATCTCGCTGCCAATCAGGTAGCCGGGATAAGCAAAAATCTTTACGTGGTCGTCACCATTCTTCTGGATGGCCGCCGATACGTTGTATTTCCTAAGGAATACGCGCGCTTTCGTGCCCGGGGCTTCGAGCAGATCAAAACCATGATCGCGAAGCCAGTTCAGCGCTTCCTCGTAAGTACGTTCTTCTATCTTCGATGCCATTTCGTCCTTCGGTCTTACCTGAGTTAGATGCGGATTCCGGAAAAAGGTGCGGTGCTCGCATCTTCGGTGGAACTAATCAGTCTCTCTTATAATCTAATCAAGCGTTTGTAGGGCCTGTTTTCGCTCTCCAATAGCATTACGTAAGTCACGGTCCTCGAGTTTAGTATTTATGCAGCGCGCGTCTTCAACTATCACGGAAGTCTCTAGTTCTGCATCACATGCGGAGAAAAAGCATGTGCTCGACAAACCCGCTTTGGGCCAACAAACGGTTGATCGCATCGGCAATACTCCTTTGCTCCGCCTCGCTCGCATTGGCAACGAACTCCCTGGAGTTGAGATCCTCGGCAAAGCGGAGTGGCTCAATCCGGGCGGCTCAGTTAAAGATCGCGCCGCAGCCAACATCGTGGCGCAGGCCAGGGCCAGTGGCAAGTTAACATCCGGTAAAATTCTGCTGGACTCGACCAGCGGCAACACCGGGATCGCCTATGCCATGATCGGCGCCGCACAGGGCTTTCCGGTGACGCTGTGCATGCCGGAAAATGTATCGGTCGAGCGCAAGCGCATTTTGCAAGCCTACGGCGCTAACATCCTTTACACCGACCCTGCCGACGGTTCCGATGGCGCCATCCGCATGGCCCGCGAACTCGCTGCGAAACATCCCGATCTATATTTCTACGCCGACCAGTATTCCAACGACGCTAACTGGCAAGCTCATTACCATGGCACAGCCAACGAAATCTGGCAACAGACGGAAGGACGCATCACGCACTTCGTTTCGATGTTAGGCACGAGTGGAACCTTTGTTGGGGCGACGCGACGCCTGAAGGAATTGAATCCGCGCATTCGCTGTATTTCTCTGCAGCCGGACTCGGCGTTCCATGGAATCGAAGGCGCAAAGCACATGGCCAGCGCCATCATTCCGAAAATTTACGATGCCTCATTGGCTGATGCCGACCTGGGCATTTCTACAGAAGACGCCTACGCTATGGCCAAGCGTCTGGCCCGCGAGGAAGGCTTGCTGGTGGGGATCTCGGCGGCCGCGGCCGTGGTCGGATGCCTGCAACTGGCGCGGCAGTTGAGGAAAAACGAGCACGCTGTGTTCGTCACAATACTCTGCGACTCCGGCGATAAGTATCTGAGCGAGAGATTCTGGCAGGAGTAAATGACAAAAATCCCGTAATCCTGAGCGCGGTGGTGGTTGCGCGAGAAGCGCAGGAGCCGCTGCTCAGGATGACATTAAAGGAAAGTCTGGATGTTGAAGGTCAATAGTCAGGGCTACGAAGCTCTGCGGCGGCATGGCGAGGAGAACTATCCGCACGAGTGTTGCGGAGTGCTCCTTGGTCAGATGGACGGCGAGGTGCGCACTGTGAGTTCCATCGCCCGGTGCGGCAACACCCGTACGGACTCGCCCCAGAACCGCTATAACATCGATCCCCGCGAGCTGGTTCGTATTCAGCGGCAGGGTCGGGATCGGGGAGAAGATATTGTCGGCTTCTATCATTCGCATCCTGACCACCCAGCCCGTTGGTCGCCGACTGACCTCGCGGAAGCGCACTGGTTCGGCTGCTCGTACGTAATTACCAGCGTCGAAAAAGGCAAGGCCGTAGTGACGAATTCATTCGAACTGACAGGTAGTGATGAGGATGGCAAGAGCCTGGTGGACGAGAAAATTGAAGTAGTTTAAGCGCGTAACCGTGTAGGGCGGACACTCTTGTCCGCCTTACATGAGGCTTGCTGAATCCTACGGCTTCTTTTCGGCATCACTTACGGGAATGACAAAAATCAATATTCCAACACCCCTGCGCCAATATTCGGGCAAACAGCCCACGGTCGAAGTGAAAGCCGGCACTGTCGCCGAAGCCCTGTCCGGCCTGGTTTCCAAGCACCCTGACCTGCGGCGGCATTTGTACACCGACGAGGGCAAACTTCGTTCTTTCGTAAATGTTTACGTCAATGACGAAGACGTCCGCTACCTGCAAAAAGAAGCCACCGCCATCCAGGACGGTGATACTATTTCGATAGTGCCTTCGATTGCGGGAGGCCGGTAAAGTGACGCTCCGACGAATGACTTGCGGATGGACCACCCTTCGAATGCCCCGCCACAGCGTCTGCTGTTGTTGTTGTTTCTAGTTGTCCATTTCGTAATCATTTAAATCAGGATTTCTGAACCGAGGTTTTATGGCCACCATTACAGAAGTCAAGCTAAGTGAAGCCAAGTCCGAAGCTGCCACTCTGACCAATGACGAGATTCTGCGCTACTCGCGGCATCTGATCATGCCCGAGGTCGGTATGGAGGGCCAGCAGAAGCTTAAGGCTGCACGCGTCCTCTGTATTGGTGCTGGTGGGCTGGGTTCGCCTTTGGCACTTTATCTTGGCGCCGCTGGCGTGGGCACGCTCGGGATCGTGGACTTCGATGTGGTGGATTACACGAATCTGCAGCGGCAGATCATCCACAGTACTGCTGACGTAGGACGCAAGAAACTGGACTCGGCTGCTGAAAAATTGAAGGCCATCAATCCGTTTCTGAACATCCGTAAATTCGAAACTCGCCTGAGCAGCGACAACGCACTCGAACTGTTTCGCGACTTCGACATTATTGCCGACGGCACCGACAATTTCCCCACCCGCTATCTGGTGAATGACGCATGCGTGCTCACGGGAAAGCCCAATGTCTACGGTTCGATTTTCCGCTTCGAGGGACAAGCCAGCGTCTTCGCCGCCAAAGATGGCCCCTGCTACCGCTGCTTGTATTCCGACCCACCACCGCCAGGATTGGTTCCATCCTGCGCCGAAGGCGGAGTGCTGGGTATTCTGCCGGGACTGGTGGGCGTGATTCAGGCGACGGAAGTCATCAAACTGATCCTGGGCAAGGGTGACCCACTCATTGGACGGCTGCTGCTGATCGATGCGCTGGGCATGAAGTTTCGCGAGCTCAAGCTGCGCAAGAATCCTGATTGCCCGGCCTGCGGAACACATCGCACCATCACAAAACTGATAGACTACAACGAGTTTTGTGGAATCCGGGGTGAAGAAAGAAGCCAGGAGAAACCAGTGGAAGCAGGCGTTCCCGAAATACAAGTCGAAGAACTCAAGCGGCGTCTGGACGCGGGCGAAGACCTTTTCGTGCTCGACGTGCGCGAGCCTCACGAATATCAAATCTGCAATATCAGCGGGCATCTGATCCCGCTGGGCGATCTGCCGAATCGCGTGCACGAACTCGATTCAAGCCGCGAGATCGTGGCCCACTGCCGCTCCGGCGTGCGCAGCGCGAAGGCGGTGACGTTCCTGCAGCAGGCGGGGTTCAAGAAAGTGCACAATCTCGCCGGCGGAATATTGGCGTGGGCGGATCGCGTCGATCCCAAGATGCCGAAGTACTGAAGAGCGACTTCAGGCTCTCGGCTTCAGGAACGAAACGTTGCGCCGAAGGGTTCGTAAGAATCTACCAAAAGCAACTGCCACAAACAAAAATGGGGAGCTTAACGCTCCCCATTTGCCATTCGGAATCACCAAGCCTACTTGCTGTTATTGCTTCTGCCGCTACCGTCCATACTGGCGGTCTCCTGACCAATCGCCAGAGCATACTTCTTCCCGCCAAAGTGAATTTCTGTGAGCGACCTGCTGCCATCGTCGTTACTCTTTACCACGGCCGCGTCACTGTTAGGTTTTTGACTCAGATCAATTAGCCGGGCTGGAGTTGTGGCGACCACTTTGTTACCTTTCAGAATGTTCAACTCAATATTAGGGCCGCTACCGTCCCACTTCACCGAGTAATCACCCGCGGGCAGTTGCTTTCCGCTTACGGTGACGGGGTCCATTAGTTGCATGGAGCCCTTGTTGGAAGCCGCGAATGCGCTTGTCGCCAGCAGCAGAGCCAGTCCCAGCAGCAAGCCCTTGGAAACGTTTGCGAATTTCATAAAACTCCTTTTTCTTTCCCGAAAGCGTCGGGAACCGGTTCTGGGCGGCTTGGACTCAGCCTTTTCACGAAAGACTTGCGTTTTGCCGTGAAAGCCTTACAATGCTGCCGCGGGGTTAAGGAGAAAGCGCGTGGCCGCAAGACCGCGGGCTCTCTGCTGCAGGGATTGCGCTCACCTGGGCCGCCAAACCGAGATTGAGCCAGTCCCTTAACCCCTGAAATTGTTTCGAAGCCCGGGCTTGCTAACCGCCCGGCTCGTTATCTCCCATATCCGTCTCGATATTCCTATCGATGTCAGGATACGTTTCTGGATCCTGAAAAGTTCCATGCGCTTTGAATCGCAATTATCAGGTTGGACGCGTCATCGGCAGTCTCGTTAGCAACTGCAACTGCGTGCAACATCGTCACAACTCTTGTTTGTCTTGTCTTTGACGAACTAATTTACGAATGTCCACAAGATTTCACATCATCTCACAACACTCGAAGTGACTCTTGCACGCGCGTTTCCAACAGCGAAAAGAGAATTCGTTGATTCGAAGCGAGAACTGCAAACTGCCGGATACTGCACTGTTCGCTAATGGATTTGACGCGTTCGAAAGCGAACACGAACTGTTTCGCTTGTGCACGAGCGAGGACGCTCCCGCATCTACATCGGCTAAGTGATCTTCAGAATTACTTTTCCGAAGTTCTTCCCTTCGGATAACAATCGGTAGGCTTCGGCGAAGCGTTCCATGGGCAGCACATGTCCTATCACGGGACGCAAGTGTCCTTGCGCGATCCAGCTCGAAAGTTGTTTCCAGGCATGGGCGATCAGCTCGCGCTTAGCTGATAGATATGTGAGCCACAAACCGTGCACACTTGCGCCCTTGGCATAGAGCACGCCGGGATCCAGCTGCGTTTTTTGTCCAGTGGCATTTCCGTACACGATCACGCGGCCGAAATCGCGCAGGCAGCGCACGCTCTTCGCCGGGTGCTCGCCGCCCAACATTTCAAAGACCGCGTCCACGCCTTCACCGCGGGTGAGGTCTTTAATCGCTTGTTCGTAGTCGTGCTGCTTGTAGTTGATGCCGTGCTGCAAGCCGAGTTCCTTCACCCGGGCGAGTTTCTCGTCGGACGAGGATGTCCCATACATTTCGATGCCCAGCAGTTTTCCGATACGCACCGCAGCCGTTCCGACGCCTCCTGCCACGGCTTGAATCAGAACTCGGGGAGCAGCGCCAGTGGGATTTGAATCACCGGTCAATCCCGCCTTCCAGTATGCAAAGTAGGCGGTGAAATAATTCACCGGAAAAGCCGCGCCTTCCTCCACGGTCCAGCCCTCGGGGACCGGCCACAACAATTCGGAGCGCGCGGCGACCCGATCAGCGAACGCTCCCCACTGCGCGTAGCCCATGACCGGTCGCTGATCGCTTTCCCTTACGCCGCAAAACTCCCGCCCGGCCACCAGCGGAGGCTTCGGCGTTCCGGGATAACCGCCTTGCGTCGTCATGACGTCGGCGAAGTTAAGGCCGCCCGCTTGCACCCGGACTAACTCCTCTCCGGCGCTGGCCACGGGGTCTGCAACATCCCGTGCCTCGAGTACCTCGGGGCCACCTAAGCGACTGATGACAATAGCTTTCATGACGAACAGTGTAGCAGCAAGACGGTATTCGCCCGGCTTGAGCCAAGGTGCATATCACCTCCGGCTGTGACTTGCGTAATCTCGCATGCTTCTCCGCCGGTATATACTTCCACTGGAATAT
>Ga0210396_10003471_pt1 | contig 15692 bp, 10 predicted proteins | sample IncBWH17OmetaG_FD_155466 | JGI IMG/M metagenome (GOLD analysis project Ga0210396, IMG submission 155466) | Forest soil microbial communities from Barre Woods Harvard Forest LTER site, Petersham, Massachusetts, United States - Inc-BW-H-17-O ... | reverse complement strand
AATTCCTGGTAGCAGGATTTAAGAACTTTCCATTCAGGCCAGTTACACCAAAAGCACCATACTTTTTAATTATAACTATGTTCGGGTTTACCTGCTGAATGGCCTTAGTATCTGCACTATCGGCCAATATATAGGTTTTACCCTTTATCAGGTTGTCTGGCAACGTTTTCTCATCAATATACTCATTTACAGGTATTTTACTGTAAAAAAGCGCACAATTCCCAATATAATTCCTGAAAATCAACAACTTTGAATCATCGCTTGCTATTTTATTTAAATCTTTAGCAACTCTGGATGATATTTGAAAATCGAGCAAATTTGGATAGAAATGGACATTAAGTACGAATGCCAGCGTTATAAAAGGTAATACCATACTCAAAAGCACTTTATACATTTTACTTATTTTTTTGCTAAAGAGAATAGCTATAAATACACCAAGCGATAGTATGACAGGAATATTTAGCAATGGATTTGTGGGAAAAACAAAATCGACCAGTAAAAACGTACCCACATATAATACAAACATTACAAAAATCTGCACACCAAAATTTATTGATGCAAGACGCGATTTATCTGCATGTAAAATATTTTTATTCAAATAATTTGCAGTTATAATAGCTGCCAGTGTATGCAATGGAAATGTATAATGCGGCAGCAAGTAATTTGATCTGGATAGAAAAAGAAAAACCAGCAAAAAACCGCCAATTGTAATAGCTTCTGTTTTCACTTTGCTTTTAAATCCCTTTATTTTATTTTTTATTTCAATAAATAATGCCGGAATAAAAAATGCTGTCCAGGGTAAAAAGCTCCAGCAAAAACTATGAACAAGGAAGAAAGGGTCGGGATTATTATTCCATTTGCTTTCACCCGTTATACGGCCAAAGCTCTGTGTCCAGTAATAAAACCTCAGGCCTGATATGCCCTTTATATCATATTCTATTTTTTCCGGATGCAGGTCAAACTGTTCATATAGTCCATAACTCATAGGAACCAACATAATTGAAATTATAACGAGGGCGACCAGATACTGCCACCTGAAAAAACTCTTCCATTGTCTTTGATAAATAAACTCAGCCGAAAAAGCCGTTACGGGAATTATAAGCCCTATAGGCCCCTTTGTAAGCATAGCCAAGCCTATACCAACTGCGGCACGTAAAATGTTTTTCAGCTTTAACGACCGGTTAAACTCCGCCAATTGCCATATAGAAAACATTACCAGGCCTGTCAGCATTGTATCGGTACGGACATCATGCGTCATCAGATAACTTGCAGCACATGAAGCCATTATCAGCACTGCTATTTTTGCAGTACTTTCATCATAAAACAACTTGGTATATCGGTATATCGAATACAAGCCAAGAACAAGACACATAACTGATGGCAGACGATATGCCCAGTCATGAACCCAAAATATTTTAAAAGATAAACATGCTGTCCAGAAAAGTAATGGCGGCTTGTCAAGATAATCGCGCCCCCGATCATATATCTGCAGGAAATTTCCGGAATGAAACATGTCCTTTGAAATAAGGGCATATTGTGATGCATCCACATCCATTAAACTAAGTCGCATACCGATGCAATAAATAATACACAACGCTACCAAAGTAGCCTTGAAAAACAGGTTAAATGACTTTGATTCAGTCATAAATGAGACAAATGTCTTTGTGTTTTGCTGTTAAGAACAATCAATATTACTCAAAAAGCATAAATGAATGCCTTACATTCTATAAACATATTCATTTTCAGAAAATTCGTATTTTTAACAGGTAAGTTTGGTATTTATTTTTATCAGCACTTGACAAAGGCCAAAATAGCATTCCCTGGCTGTAGTTTTACTTTGTCATTTGCGTATTTTTTGTAACAAAGTCTGCTGCTATTCGTAAAAAATAAGAACCCTGAATGTTTAAATCTTGTATTTGAAAAAAATCCTCCTCATAACCCTTGTTTTATTTTTATTTCAGCCAGTTGAAACCGACGCCCAGTTTCAACTTGTTGGAAATGCCACTACCACTTCTTCTGAATGCTCAGCGGCCGTTACAACTTATGCCTTAACTACAAATACGGGCAACGAAGGTGGTGAAATATGGAACGCCACTCAGGTAAATCTAAACCAGCGATTTGATATTCAGTTTCAAATGTTTTTGGGTACTAAGGCTTATTCTGCCGGTGCCGATGGAATTTGTTTTGCTTTTCAACAGCAAAGTACAAGTGCAGGTAGTGTTGGCGGCGGATTGGGTTATGGTGGTATTACCCCATCGGTGGCAGTAGAGTTTGATACCTATCAAAATGGATGGGATCCAGCGTTTTGTCATACTGCTATTGAAAAAAATGGCGATGTTAACCATACCGATGGCTCGGGTAATAACCTTGCCGGGCCTGTACAATTAGACCCTGCTAATCCAAATCTTCCCGATGGAAACTGGCACAATATTGAGATCAGCTGGGATCCGATTTCAAAAACCATAAGCGTTTATTACGATTGCAGCCTGCGCGTAACATATACCGGAGACATTATAAATGACCCTACCATATTTAACGGAAACCCTAATGTTTACTGGGGCTTTACTGCCGGAACAGGAGGTGCAGAGAACAGGCAGGAAGTATGCGTAACATATTCCTTACTTAATGATCTGCGTGACACATTGGTATGTGCAGGTTCACCCGTAACGTTAACTTCAACAGGAGGAACTTCTTATTCGTGGGCTCCACCCGCAGGGCTAAATACTACAGCAGGTGCCTCTGTAATTGCCACACCAAACATTACAACTACATATACTGTTTCAATTACCAATAGCTGCGGTATAATTACTAAGGATAGCGCTGTTATAAGGGTTTCAAATACGGCTTTAACACCATCAAGCACAACAGCCACATGTGGTAACCCTAATGGTACAGCTTCGGTTACTGCCGCCGGTGGTATAATTCCTTATACTTTTTCATGGACCGGTGGGCAAACTACTACAACAGCAACTGCTTTGGCCAGCGGAACCTACACAGTAACTTCTAAAGATTCTTTGGGCTGTATGGCTACTGCTACTACTGTTGTTGCCGGTACTCCACCTTTGCGCGATTCAATAGTATCATTCACCAACGTATCAGTAGCCTGTGGAGCAAACGGCACTGCGTTAGCAGGAGTAAAGGGCGGGGGCGGAACCTATACTTATTCGTGGAACAGTACCCCGGTGCAAACCAATGCGCAGGCCACTAATTTGGGCGCAGGCAATTATACTGTAACGGTAACCGATAATAATCTTTGTAATGCCACGGCTACCGTGGCCATAGCACAACCCGGCGCACTTACAGCCTCTATTGCTAGCACAACAAATGCATCATGTAATGGAGTAGGTGCCAATAATGGCAGTGCTACAGCTTCAGTAACAGGCGGCAATGGCCCTTATACCTATTCATGGAATAATGGAGAAACAGGAATAAAAGATACATTATTAACAGCAGGTTCTTATACCGTATCTGTAACTGATGCTAACGGTTGTACAGTAAAAGCAGTTGCCACAATAACACAGCCAGGAGCGCTGAGAGATTCAATAGTTAAAACCACCAATGTATTATGCTTCGGGCAGAGTAACGGAACAGCTGTGGACGGTGTGAAAGGTGGCACAAGCCCATATAGTTATGCATGGAACACAGCCCCGGCCCAAACTACTTCTACTGCCACAGCCCTGGCCACAGGAACCTATACTGTAGTTGTTACCGATGCAGGCGGATGTAAGGACAGCACTACAGCAATAATAAAGCAGCCCAATGCACTTGAGCTCACAGCTTCACCTTTTGCCGCTACCTGTAACGGAGCCTGTAATGGCTCAGCTACTGTACTGCCTTCTGGCGGTACGGGGGTATATACTTATTTATGGAGCAATGCTACAAGTGCCACTACTGCTAATGTAACCGGATTGTGTGCAGGTACTTACTCTGTAGTAGTGACCGATGAGAACGGATGTATCCATGATACCACCAACCTGGTTGTAACCCAGCCCCCTGCCCTGGTGCTTACCAAAACAGCCCCTGTAGCAGCCTTCTGTAACCAGGCCGATGGTAGTGATAATGTAACTATAGCAGGTGGTACCCCGCCTTATGTTTATGCCTGGAGCAATGGACAAACCAGCACCAGTTTAACCGGTGTAAAACCGGGCAGCTATTGCTTTGGCGTGCAAGATGCCAATAAGTGCCAGGACTCGATATGTGTAATAATACCCAACACACCCGGTGTGGTGGCCAATATAGTAAGTACAACTTCCGTAACCTGTAACGGAGGTACTAACGGAAGTATAACCGGAGGTACTACAGGCGGCACAGGCCCTTTTACGTATTCCTGGAGCACAGTACCGGCACAGACCAGTATTACTGCTACTACACTTGGTGCAGGAACCTATACCTTTACGGTGACCGATGGAGGCACAGGCTGCCAGAGCACCGCTACCACAACGGTAACACAACCAGCCTTGGTAGTAGCAACCCCCGGCCCTGCACAAACCATATGCATCAGCAAGTCAGCTAATATTACAGTTACAGCAGTGGGCGGAACGGCTCCTTATACCTATACATGGGCACCGGGAGGTATGACAGGGTCACCGGCAACACCTGCACCTTCACCAACCGTGACTACTACCTATACCATAACCACCGCCGATGTGAACAGCTGCCCCGGAGCAACTGTTACCGTAGTGGTAAACGTGGACCCTGCCTTAAGTGTAACTACAGGAACACCCGTGGCCATATGCCCCGGTGGTACAACCACTGTAACGGCTACAGCCAAGGGAGGTAATGGTAATTATAATTATACCTGGTTACCGGGTAATACCACCGGACAGACCGCTACGGTTTCTCCTGCAACTACGGGATATTATACGGTAATAGCCAGCGATGGCTGCACCGCTCCCGATGCTGTTGACAGCATGGAAGTGATCGTGGACCCATTGCCTGTTATTGCCTTTAGTGCAGATACTACCAATGGCTGTTATCCTGTATGTGTAACCTTTACCGACCATTCTACCATAGCCTCAGGTGGTTTAAAATCGTGGGACTGGAGTTTTGGTGATGGTAACAGTTCAGTGCAGGATACTCCTAAGCACTGCTATACTATTCCGGGGGCATATACAGTAAGTGTAACGGTAACATCCGACAGTGGCTGTCATTCTTCTTTGACCCAGAACAACATGATAACGGTATATGACCATCCGCATACAAACTTCAGCGATTCTCCTCAGCCAACAGATATTACATCACCAACGATAAACTTTACTGACCAGACAACCGATCTGTACGGCATTACAAACTGGCTCTGGAACTTTGGCGATCCGGTTGACCCCAATGACCTCTCTTTTTCAAAGGACACTTTACATACCTATAGTGATACAGGCGTCTATTGCATCAAGCTCATTGATATTAACAAGCACGGCTGTGTGGACTCAATAACACATTGTATTGTCATTGATGCGCTATTTACCTTCTACATACCCGATGCCTTTACTCCTAATGCCGACGGTGTGAATGATGTATTTGGCCCTAAGGGTACTTACTTCACTACTTTTGAAATGTACATATTTGACCGCTGGGGTCAGGAGATATATTTCACCAACGATATAACTAAAGGCTGGAAGGGTTCATATTACAATGGCAGCACAATAGCGCAGCAAGACACCTATATCTACGTTATAAAGGTTAACGACTTTAGAGGAACACAACATAGTTACACAGGAAAAGTAACGCTGTTAAAATAAAAAAGTCCCGCATTACTGCGAGACTTTCAATTCAATAAAATCAGAATTTATTTAGCCACAGCCGATAATTGCTTATCGAGTACATCCATAACCTGGCGTACTGCATTAGCTGAAGAATCTAACAATGCTTTTTCAGCAGCATCAAGTTTCAATTCAATGATCTTCTCAATACCATTCTTACCAAGCATAACAGGAACACCCAGGTAAATGCCCTTGTATCCGTATTCGCCATTGAGCAATGCGCAGCAAGGGTAAATGCGGTTTTCGTTCTTCACAATAGCTTCTACCATTTGAGCTGCTGCCGCACCCGGTGCATACCATGCTGAAGTACCTAACAGGTTTACTATTTCACCGCCACCATTCTTGGTCCTTTCAATGATAGCGTCAATTTTATCTTTAGGTAATAATTCTGTTAATGGAATACCTGCAACAGTTGTGTAACGTGGCAGTGGAACCATGGTATCACCATGTCCGCCAAGTAACATGCCTTGAATATCTTTAGGTGAGCAGTTCAGTGCATCAGCAATAAAAGCTCTGTAACGTGCTGTATCTAATATACCGGCCATACCAAATACTCTTTTTGAATCAACCTTTGCAGTTAAATATGCGCAATAGGTCATTACATCAAGTGGGTTCGATACCACAATGATCTTTGCATTTGGAGAATATTTTATAACACTTTCAGTAACCGAACGAACGATACCGGCGTTGGTAGCGATTAGGTCATCGCGGCTCATACCCGGTTTACGAGGTAAGCCCGAAGTAATTACCACCACTTCAGAATCTTTGGTTTGTGCATAGTCATTGGTAACGCCAACAACACGTGTGCTGTATTCGTTGATAGGAGCTGCTTCCCATACATCAAGCGCCTTTCCTTCAGCAGTGCCTTCTTTAATATCAACCAGCACAACTTTGTTCACTATATCTTTCTGGGCGATAACATTAGCACAGGTTGCCCCAACATTTCCTGCACCTACAACGGTTACTTTCATGGATTTTTCAAATTTAATTGTGACAAAATTAGTAAAGAAACAGTACGAAAATCAAATGTTGAATTCTAAATTTTGAATGTTAAATTGCATTATAGGTCAACCATTACCTTAACATTTATTTCACGTGCTGTAAGGTAATTAGGTACAGCATATTTCCTTCCGTTAACATCCTCTATCCAGTTATACGATATAACGTTGTTCACCTGCAACAGGTTAAATACTTCAAGCCCTATCCATAATGATTTGAAATACCTTGATGCCCCAGTTTTCACCTGCCCTCGTTTGCCTATCACCAAATACGATACACCTAAGTCAACTCGCTTATAAAACAGTGAACGTAATGTATCGCCATAAACAGTATTACCCGGAGGGCCAAACGGAATGCCGGTACCGAATAATAAATTCAAATTCACTTTCAGGTTAGGGAAACTTGGCAAATAATCCTGGAAGAAAAAACCAACAGTAACACGTTCATCGGTTGGCATAGGCAATGTTCCCACGTTGTGCTTTGAACTATCGGCAATAGTGGTATTAGCCGTAACTCCCGGAACAATCAATTGCCCGTAGCTATTGTAATAGTTGTAATAATAAGCATCATGTATCTGGTAAGTTGCCTGCATTACCGATAAGCTGAACCACGATTCAAGGCCCTTTACAAAATCGCCGTTTATCTTCATATCAAACCCTTTAATGCTGCCGGTAGCTGTTTGATTAGGAATATAGGTAACAGCAACATTATTTAGTTCGTAAGGCTCTACACTTACCAAGTCTTTATAATAAACTTCAGTTATAAACTTAAACGGATTGTTCCACGCCTTCAGGTTCCAATCAACTCCACCTACAAAATGTATCGACTCCTGGTCTTTTATATTGGTAAGGAGGCTTCCGTCGGGCATCAGCATTTCTTTATAGAATGGTGGTTGGTAATACAAACCCGATGAAAAGCGGAAAAGTATATCGTTCTTCCAGTTAGGTTTAAAGGCAACCGTAGCCCTTGGGCTAACCACTGTTTCATTATTAATATCCCAGTAATTGGCACGTATGCCGGCTGTAAAAATAAATGTTGATGTGTCGGCAGTTCTCCAACGTGAAACATTTTCAATATATCCCATCAACCTGTTCGATTCAAGGGTATCGTAACCTTTAGCCACATTATTCAATTGTAAAATATATGGGTTGTATGGTAAAGCATACCCTGCAGAATCATTCAGATTCCATTGGCTGGTTTGGCTTACAAAGCTTTCGTGCTGGTAAGTAGCGCCCCATATTATTTTGCTCCTGGCACTATAGTCGTAACTACCAGAGTGTTGAAAGCTGAACACATTTGCATTTAAGTTATCGCGGGCATGTTGTACATAAGCTCCTACACCTACTCCGTAAGCAGCCTGCCCAAGGCTAGAACTGCCAAGGTTAGAATTTAACTGGCTTATGAGGTATTGGCCAATAATATCGTAGTTCTGGCTTTCCTGGTCGTTGTATGCCGATATGGTAAAACGCAAATTGAATTTGTGCTTCTTCTCGTTGCGGTAAATATTTTTATCGTAAGCTAATGAAACAGCACCCATAGCCGTCTGGAACTTATCCTCTTCCTGTCCCTGGAAATAAACCTGTAGTTGGTAAGCTTCACTAACTGTACCGAACGAAGCCGTTTCGCTTTGCGGCACAAAATTGTAATCGTCGAGCGAGAAGTTGCCCAGCACATCAAGTTCCCAATGGTCGCTTAATGCGTAGGTCATAAATAATTGTGCATCGCCAAACTTGGGTTTATAATCGCCTTGTATATCGAGGCCCTTAAGCAGGTATTGGTTCGATTTATAACGTACCCCGAATATCCATGTCAACCGGGCGCTTTTATCGGTGCCCTCTAAATGCAGGCTACCACCCAGCAAACTGGCGGATGCAGAGGCGGCAAACTCTTTTGGTTTTTTATAAGTCACATCAAGTACCGATGATAGTTTATCGCCATATTTTGCCTCGAAGCCACCTGCAGAAAATGAAACCGAAGAAACCAGATCGGGATTCACAAAGCTTAATCCCTCTTGCTGGCCTTCACGAATTAAAAGCGGGCGGTATACTTCTATACCATTCACATAAACAAGGTTTTCATCATAACTACCACCACGTACCGAATATTCTGAGCCAAGCTCTGAGCGGCTAAATACGCCGGGTTGGGTCATAAGTATACCGTTAAAATCGCCTGAAGGAGTGGGCAGGTACTTTACTAAGGTTGGGTTAAGCCGTTGTACTTCTGCTGCCTCATGGCTCAATGCTGTCACCTGGAAGGTATCGAGCTTACTCTCCATCGACATCTTCATTGAAATATTGATCTCACGGTTCTCTCCTTTCTTCAGGTTAAGTGTAAAGTGAATGGAAACAAAACCGGGATGAGAAAAGAAAATCTCAACATCTTTACCTGTAGGAATGGGATAGATATAAGCGCCTGTACTATCGGTAAAACCAGGTAACTGTGGTAAGCCGGCAAGACCAATAAATACAAGCTGAACGGGCTGCCCGAGGCTGTCTTTAACGGTGCCATGTATAGTAGCCTCTTGCGCAGATGCAGAAGCGAAGAAGCTAAAAATCAAAGCAGTAGCAAAGAATATCCTAATTCTTGATGTAATCACACTATTCGTTAAAGGGAACAAATATAACTAACGCCTACAAGTAGAATTTATTGGATACCTGCAAAATTATTGCACCTTAAGCTGGCCGTCTTTCCAGGCCTGTATGAACTGGGCCCATGCAATGGGGTTCAGCAGGTTATTGGGTGGGTATTGCCCTGCATAGTAAAGCTTGTTGTTTTCCTGTTGCATGGTATTCATAAAGCTTGCATTGGCATCCATAGGAAATCCTTCCATCTGCGCTTTTCTTTCAGCCATAGCTATATTTCGCTTAGCCCTGTCCATATCATTATCGGGCAGATTAAGCCTTTTAAAAGCATCAACAAAAGATTCTTTTGATGGCCAGGGGTAAATAGTTACTGATTTAAGATTTGCAGTATCCTTATCCATCAAGTGAATAAGCGAATACCTATCGGTCGATAATGTATCGGGAATAAAATAAGCGTTGAGGCGGAAACCAATCGCAGTAAATTCTACCGTATCGCCCGGTTGCGCCACAAAAGAATAATAACCCGAATAGTCGCAAATGGTGCCATGTGCAGTACCTTTAATTATAATAGCGGTGAATGGTACCGGTTGCAACGAATGCTTTTCGAGCACCATACCCGAAAACTGAACCAGTTGTTTGTTTTTTTTCGTTTGTGCTTTTACAAAAGAAAGAGGAAGAAGGAGAAGAGCAATTATAATTGCTATAAATGGGGACTTAAACATATTGGCTTTTAATTGAAACGGTATGGGGCTATTAGTTCAAAGGTTGGTATGCGTACCTCAAACGTTGAGCCATCGCTTTTATTTTGCATTAAATAGGTGCCGTGCATTTTGCCGGCTTCACTTATAAGCGGGCAAAAAGATTCATATTGGTATTCATCTTCAGGATATAAAGTGGGTTGTTGTGAAACAACACCTTCACCTTCTACTTCGTTCCAGCCGGCAACCGAATCGAAGATATGCCAGTGCCTGCGTAAAAGTTGCACGGTCTGGTCGCTCTTATTTTCAATAGATATGCGGTACGAAAAAACAAAGTATGCCTGTTGCGGGCGCGAATGCTCCGCTTCATAGGTAGTTTGTACGCTTATCTTAATTCCGTTTGTTATCTCAGTTGCCACCATTATAGTGTAATAAAATACAAGTATAGTAATTTGCTCAATACATCAAAATGAGGTAAGTCATATATTAACATCAAATAGAACACTAATAACATTAAACCGCCACAGATTCACATATTATTTATTTCAATTCCGGGTCCAAGGTCTCGCAAAATCTCTCACAGATTATTTCTAAGCACAAATAGCGACGCTATTTATAATCTGCGAATCTGTGGCTATTTTTTTACCTGTCTGAAATCATTGAACATCCGCCAAATCAGCGTCATCCGTGTTCTATTGGATTAGACGACCTTAGTATGCTATAACTTGCTTTAATTGAGTAACAAAGCGAGATTTTGGCAGAAAATCCCATTCCAGCTCGTTGCCCATTGGTATAGGTGTATCGAATGAAGCAGAACGTACAACAGGTGCGTCGAGGTATTCAAAACAGTTTTCGTTGATAAGGGCCGAAATCTCCCCTCCTATTCCGCCGGTATAGGTGTCTTCATGCAGAATAATAACCTTGCCCGTTTTCTTAACCGATTCATAAATGGTCTCGGTATCTAATGGCAACAATGTACGCAAGTCTATCAGGTCAGCAGAAACTTCAGGCATATTCTTTAATGCTTCCAATGCCCAATGTACTCCGTAACCGTAAGTAATGATGCTCACATCTTTACCTTCTAATACTCTGCGTGCCTTACCTATTTCAATGGTATAGTAATCATCGTAAATATCTTCCGAAATGCTACGGTATAATCCCTTATGCTCAAAATAAATAACAGGGTTCGGATCTTCAAAAGCAGCCAATAACAAACCTTTTGCATCGGAAGGAAAAGCAGGGTAAACCACTTTTAAACCGGGAGTATGTGTAAACCAAGCTTCGTTGCTTTGTGAGTGGAAAGGCCCGGCGCCTGTGCCTGCACCCGTGGGCATACGAACCACCACATCGGCATTCTGGCCCCAGCGGTAGTGCGATTTGGCCAGGTTATTAATTATCTGGTTAAAGCCGCAGGTCACAAAATCAGCAAACTGCATTTCTACCATAGCCTTGTATCCGTTTATAGATAAGCCAAAACCGGCACCTATAATGGCTGATTCGCACAGAGGAGTGTTCCTTACCCTTGCCTTGCCAAATTCATTTACAAAGCCTTCGGTAACCTTAAACACACCTCCGTATTCTGCAATATCCTGGCCCATTAATATCAGGTTAGGGTGCTTTTGCATGGCTTGCTTTAAGCCGTCCGATACGGAGTCTATGTATCTCTTTGGCTTCTTGCTGTCAGAGGCAGGTTTTGTTTTCTTAAAATTTATCGGTTCATAAACATCACCAAATTCCCTTGCTGCATCAGCTTTTACAGGTTGCTCTGCCATAGCAGATTCCAAAGCACTTTCAATTTCATTCTTTATCTCTGCCTTAAATTTCTCAATAACCTCAGGAGTCAGCACACCTTCTTCGAGTAAATAGGTTTCGTAATTGCTAACCGGATCTTTTTTGCCCCACATGTCAAAAAGTTCTTGTGGTACATATTTGGTGCCCGATGCTTCCTCGTGCCCACGCATACGGAAGGTCATACATTCCAAAATAAACGGCCTGTTCTTTTGGGCAATCTTTTCCGATAACAACTTTATAGTGTCATACACCTCAAGCACATTATTACCATCTACCTGCACGCCCTCAATACCATAACCAATGGCTTTATCAATAAATTGCTTGCAACGGAACTGCTCGTTCGATGGAGTAGAAAGCCCGTAGCCATTATTCTCTATTATAAATATTACGGGCAGATCCCATACGGCTGCCACGTTTATCGATTCATGAAAATCACCTTCGCTGCTGCCACCATCACCACTGAACACAATAGTCGGTTTGGTGCCTTTCTGCTTCCTCAGCATATCGCCAAGGGCAATACCATCGGCAACACCCATTTGCGGGCCAAGGTGCGATATCATACCTATTATCTTATGCTCCTGTGTGCCAAAGTGGAAGGACCTGTCGCGGCCTTTGGTAAAACCACCTGCCTTACCCTGGAACTGCTTAAAGAGTTTGTCTAACGGAATATTACGTGAAGTAAATATGCCCAAGTTGCGGTGCATTGGCAATATATACGATTCTTTATCTACTGCCATGGCAGTACCTACTGATATTGCTTCCTGCCCAATACCTGAAAACCATTTCGATACCTTGCCCTGCCTCAACAGCGATAGCATTTTTTCTTCTATCATCCGTGGCAGCAATATACCTCTGTATATTTCTATCAGGCTTTTATTATCGTGCTTTTTCCTGTCGTACTTTATGGCTCTTTCGGTAGCTATCATTGCGGGTTATTTTACACAAAAATAGGTATTTATTAGCTGGGGAAAGCAAGCCACCAATTACACTAATTTTTGTCATTCTGAACGGAGTGAAGAATCTATTCCTTTTCAGTTTTTAAGTGTATTTGGCACAATACTTTGCAACTATGTGTCAGTTTCCTATGAAACACCTTTTCACCTCACGTGCCGTAATAGCTTCTAACTATTGCTTTATTTCATTTCCTTTATATAATGCAAATACCCCGCTATCCATATTATAACTATATACTTGAACGGCGTTTAGGTTATCTATTTTATCTGAATCATTAAATTGTTTCTTCTTATTTAACTCTAGTAGATTTATATTACTCTCTATAATAAACTGTGAGCCGTTCCATCCTTTAAAGTGAGTAAAGTCGCCAGGGGATGGGTTAATTTCTTTAAGTAATTTATAATGCCCGGTTTTAATCAAAACAGGAGCATCTATAATATCTAAAATATCGGCAGCTTCTACCTGCCCTACCAATGCTGCAATATATTTGCCATCAGGTGATGGAATTAAAGTATCTACCCTAGAAGGAAATATTCCAAATGTATCTTTTCTCAGAATAATATAATCATTATAGTCTTTCCTGATAGTATCGTTAAAAAAATCCTTGTATTCAAACCATTCCTCCATTGCACCATTATTAGAATCATTTGAAACAATTGGTTTTCCATGAAATATTTCTTCAAAATAGCCATTATATAGTGTATCATTTGTCTCATTAAGTATGACCCAGCTAGTTCCTTCACTAGTCTCAATGGTACTATCTCTAATAACGCTATCTCGCTCACTGAAATCCTCAAGTAGTAAATTACATGGAGCTGTTTTAGCATCTTTGCAGCCAGGTATTATTATATTGAATTCCTTATAAGCCATGCCGCAAGCAGGTAAATGCAAATGTGGCATTAAGTCTTTTTTAACATTAGTAGATACTGGTTTCTCTTTATGTTCTGTATTACAAGCAATACAAAGTAATAGTATGAAAGTTACAAGTGGTTTCATTTTCCGTACTCAGTATTATCCGATACTTTATAATACCTATATGATTTATCTATTTGAATACAAGGGCATACTGTATTACTACCTTCTTCACCATAATTTATCTCGCATACGCTAAGGCCATGGTCATGAAAAGTACTATCCTGTTGAGGTATCGTTTTAGGGTGCCAGCCATTATAACCAAAAATACCAGGTGAAGGAGCATTTCCGTCGGCATCAATATCATAATTGGTATTTACTGTAATGGAAATCACTCTAAGTTGCAAAACAAAACCAGCTTCGGTATCTTCTATAATTTTATAATAACCATTAATGCTTGCTAAGGGATTGGGGTCTGGGGTTCCCGGATGATACTTAAAAGTTCCATTAGTGTCAAAAGAAAAAGAATTCACCCAAGCCTCGGCTCCGCCACAATACCCTTGTAACCATGTTCCAATTATTTCCTTCTTTAAATGAGAAAGGTCATTTACATTAGTAGCTATAGGTTTCTTACTTTCCTTTTGTCCTAAAGAATTAAGGGCAAAACAAAGAGATAGTATTAGGGTTAAAAGTGGTTTCATTGAATTAAGGCTTCATACAAATATAGGGGTTTGGATTATCCTTTATCTATCTCACCAACACTACATTCCCTTTTTTCTCAATGGTAGTTCCATCATATTTTGTTGCAGTCAGGGAGTAGACATACTCACCCGTGTTCATAGCCTGTCCTTTAGAATTACCATCCCAGCCATTATCTTTATCATTTGTTTCAAATACCTTATTACCCCAGCGGTCGAATACAATAAAATCCATAGTTTTAATACAATCACCCCGAACATAAAGAACATCATTCTGTCCATCGCCATTGGGTGAAAATGCCTCAGGAACGAAGATGCTGCAATTCACATTTATCGTAATAGGTTCGGTGGCGTTACATCCACTATCGCTGGTCATAGTAACCGTATATGTAGTGGTAGCAAGTGGTGAAGCCACAGGATTACAACAATTTGTACAACTTAAACCTGATGAGGGCTGCCATGAACAGGATATAGAATTTGTAGTGCTTAACTGAACATTCTGTCCAATAGTAATTGTTGCATTGCAGCAAGCGTTAGGCAATGGGTTAATGTAAATTGTACGTGTAAGTGTATCTGTCCCCTTATCATTCGAGGCAATTAAGCTTACCGTATAAAACCCCGAAGAATCATAAACAACTGTTGGGTCTTCCATATAATATGAGGAAGAAGGCGAGCCTCCCGGGAAGAGCCATTGTATACACAAAAAAGATCCTTCACTTTTATCAGTAAATGTTATTGGTTGACCCACACATGCATTAGATGCAATAAAATTAGCTTGTGGAACAGTATATGGGCCGCAAGCGGCAGGCACACCAGTACCCACATTAAAACACGCTATGCTTTCAAAGACATATGCTGGTTCTGTTGTGGTCATTTGTTCAGTTAAAACTATGTTGGCAGTACTATAACAGGCACCATAAAAATTGATGGTTTTACAACTTACAGGGCCATAAAACCAACAATTACAATTGAGTGCGTAGTTACCACAAAGGCTTCCATTTTTTGTTACCAGTAGCTTGCCTCCCGGAAATTTTAATGTAACGTCACCTGTTAAAATAACATTGGTATTAATTACAACAATATCGCTATCACTCGGTAATTTACCGTTGCTCCAGGTTGCAGGATTATCCCATGGCCCATCAACAATACTTGTATCGGAAGGCCACGCAGCATATACATTTAGCTTAAAAAGGAAAAAGAAAACAATTAATAAAAGAGGTGGTTTCAAAATATTTTTATTTAACATCAAAGATACTAAAAAGGCTTTGAAAGCCCTAACTCAAAGAAGAGTTCAAATAACAAAAAAAAGACCGCCCCTTCCAGGGCAGTCTTCATTTAATATTATTTTAAATTTTCTTATCG
>Ga0210396_10003470_pt1 | contig 15693 bp, 11 predicted proteins | sample IncBWH17OmetaG_FD_155466 | JGI IMG/M metagenome (GOLD analysis project Ga0210396, IMG submission 155466) | Forest soil microbial communities from Barre Woods Harvard Forest LTER site, Petersham, Massachusetts, United States - Inc-BW-H-17-O ... | reverse complement strand
GAAACCCAAGCCCGATCAACATCAACGTAAAAGACACAACCATATTTGCAATCGCAAGACCGTCCAACGGTCTCGCGATATCACCGTCCAAAACGCTGGTTGTTCGTGACGCAAAATTTTGATTTGCCATGGTCTTAAGCCATATGCTCCGCATACAACGCTACCGGGACGGGTCGGCAACCCCGACTTTCAACCGTACTGGCGCCAGAACAACACGCATAACTCTCTTATCAGTTGAACGTCTGGTGCGCTTGGCAAATTGAAAAAGCTCAGTTTAGTTCAAGGATACGATCCGGCGAAATTCGACCTCTTGCGATATCGACAAAGGCAAGAATATTGCCTTTTAGACGGCCCTTTCTGTCGATCCAGGGTTCTGGAATGAGACTACGCACGAGGTTTGCCGCAATATTACGCCACATCAGTTTGGCGGCATGTCGCCAAGACATCGACCCCTTACGCGCCAGGTAGACGGGATTGATGATCTGTGAATATCCGAAGCGAACTCCGGAGGTGCGGCCAGATTTTGTGCCCAGGTGCACGCCGCGCAACCCAGACGATTTCACATTGCGACCGTACAAACCAATCCGCACCGAAAAATCGATATCCTCCTGCCAACCATAAAGTGGCAGTCTTTCGTCAAACTTGATGCCATGGTCGAGGATTGCTTTCATTCGAAAGGCCATGTTGCAACCATAAAGGCCAATCTGTTCGATGATTTCGCCGGGGTCGCCGTCGGACTCGGAGCAAATAAGCTGGAGCCCCTCTTGAACCTTTAATCCGGGACCCTGCGCCCCGTCAGAAAGGAGCGTTCCGGTGACGCCCACAATGTTCTCGTGATCCCGAAAGATGATTTCGAGATATTCAAGATAATGGCCACTGACAAAGAAGTCGTCATCAAAGAAAACGACCACATCGACATCAGCGACAGCAGAAAGGATCTTGTTGCGCTGCGCCGGTAGACCGATCGGTCCCTTCACAACCGCCGTTGGGCGCGGAAATGAGGCTAATCTCGTCTCGTCAACATCAGAATCCTTCGCAGGACAAATGACAAGACGATCCGGCAAGCGGGTCTGCTTGGCCAATAATGCAATGGTTTCCGCGAGAATCTCGCATCGTCCCGACGTCGCGATGCCGACCGCGATATTTAACTTACTCAATAATACGTCGCGCGGACGATCCGACTTTTGCGGAAACGACGGTCTCATGACCGAAGGACAAGGAAGATCAGCTGGTGTTCTCATCGAAGCTAGCTACCGCAAAGCCATGGCCAAATTTGAGTAGAGGTGCCAGATCGGTTTGTCCACGTTCATCGCTCCTTCTCAAGACAATTGCTTAACTCAATTGCACCAGCGTTAACATTGGTCCGATTTTCAGCCTCAGGCCGGCTCTTCGACCAAAGTTAATGGTTACCGGCCGCAAGATGACCAAGCCGCGGAGCAAAAGGTGAGAGGTCTTAAGGCGGACCGCCCAGCACACAACGCCGCCCTTGAAGATGATGTCGCGCCTGCCCTACTATCTATTGAGGAGCGTGCGGCCAATATAACCTTCAAGGCGACCTAGTGACACGTTGAAGAAATATGCGCAGCTCGACCAATCGGCTTTGACGGCGGATAAGATTACCCGGACCAGGGGACGTCCGATCCAGTTTGCTGCTGCGACATGGCCATAGTGATGTAGCCTCAAAACGTAACCAAGACCTCGTCCGTAAGCGCGGCCCTTGGTCTGCATCGCCTTGGCTGCTATCTCTTCAAACCTTGGATGATGACCGTAAAAGGCTGGCTCGAACTGGCAGCAAAGCCCTTTGTCGAGAGCTCTCAGTAAGATCTCTTGTCCTTCACAGGCCTGCCATGGGCTAGATGCTCCTACTCCGACGTCTTCGTCGAATCCACCTACGGCGTTCAAAGCACTCCTTCTGAATAGCATTACCCACTCAATTCCTGAGATCCAGACATTCGAGCGATTGATCCTATGAGGATTCCGCGCGTACCTGCCGTTAATGTCATAGCCCTGCTCATCGGCTGCGCGTCCCGTAAGTACATCAGCATGCTTGGCTAGTAACAAGTCGACACCCCGCGATAGCAGCCATGGCGGATACCAGCAATCGTCATCCGGAAAGATGACGAGCTCCCCACGCCCAGCCTTCCATCCGATATTGCGTGCGCGGCTCAATCCGCGAATATCCGGCCTTCGAATCCAATTGACCTCAAATGGCCACGCCATTTCGGTCAATCCTTCCAGCCGATTGTCTGCATTTTGATCAACGAGGATGACTTCGAAGTCGCAGCGGGTTTGACTACTTAGACTTTGGAACAGCCTACCCAGCTCCGCCGCACGCCCGAGCGTCGCGACGACAAGAGATATCTTGATAGTCTTTGAGGACATTCCGGATTCCGTTGAGATGATCAGCGCGCTCACATCATTTTCTATGGATAAGGCCCAAGCTTACCTTTTCATAAGGACCGGCATAAGGCCACGACATCGCAAGCAAACGAGCCGCTTCCATTCAAAATCTGCCAGCTTCTATTAGATCCGCGTTCGCAGCCGTCCTAATTCCGTTACCGCATCCCAAGAAGTGGTTGCCCGCGCTCTCTTTTCAATTAACAGCCGATCATCATTTTAACGCGTGCGGCCCCGATTTGCTCGTCCTTATCGATTTGACTTGGCAATCGGTCCAGACCTTGCTCGGCGCCGTTCCAATCAAGCCGACCGCCAATAGGTCCGCGGACGTCCGAAATTGACAGCTCCCAGGATAGCAAAGGCTGGATTGCGTCCAGCTTGCAACGGCATCTTCCAGCTGCATGTAGCTAAGACCGCGCCGGTAGTGATTACCTTCAGACTTCATTTCGAAGCGACGCTTAAGCTCACCACAAAACTTAAAGTGAAGCAACGCCGTCATGTCCGCTGCTACAGATCCATTGGTGCTGATATGCGAGTTCAAGTAGCGGAATCCGGATTTGACTAGGTTGATGGGGCGCTTTTGCAACGCCGGCATTTCGCGAGGTGCAATCTTTGCCAGAAGCGGGACGAACCTAAGGGGTATCCGATCTACGATCCGATCGACCTGGTTCGCCCAGGTATAGAAAAGTCCGCCATGCCCAGCTTCGGCATCTAGATCTGACAACAAACGGCAGCGCGGCCCCCCAAGCACTTGCAGTAAGAATCCCCCGCGTTTGTCCCAAGGGCGCTTCGGCCATTCTCTGAAAACATAATCAGCATCGAACCATCCCATGACATCTAACAACTCCCGATCGGGATGGAACGATAGATCGAGAAAACTGTCGGACGGATACATGTCGATCATCGCCGCATTGACACAGTCGAAACCGCCGCGCTCAATCGTCTGACAATACTTACTTACGTCGGTATTTTCGACATCCGGGTAGATGAGATGTTCATCAACATCAACGTAAATGAGCCAGCCCTGAACGCCGAGTGTCTCTATTATTTGATTAATCCAGAGCGTCGCGTAGTTCGACTCGCGATAAGAATCCGACGTATGAAAAACATAACAGTCGGGCTGGCTGAGCAGGTAATCTGTCGTTCCGTCGCGAGAGTCGTTATCAATGAACATGAACTCCGAAACGCCGAGCTTACGGTGATGGCGCAAGAACGGCGGCAAGAAGGTCATTTCATCACGGACGGGGCATATGAGCGGGACGCCATTAGACAAGCGAACCCCTCGTCGATTCAGCAATTTCAGCGCCACCACATAAACCTCAGCTGCCGGTCAACTAGAAAGTAAGGCTGACTCATCACCGACAAGAGACGAACCAGTTAATCACCGACGCAATTCCTTCAGTGCAGATCGCTACTGCGAACAAACCACAACCAGGTCGAAATGGCTGTCTGGCTTTGGCACTTCCCGTTCAACGAAACTGTGTGTGTGCGTCAGCGGGCGCCCAACTCGCCAACTCGCGCCGTTTGGCGAATATAGGAGACCTACTAGCACACGCGAGCGCCGCAAATGTGTAGAAGCCTAACCCAAGATCGACCTGCGAACTAGAAATGGAGCTCGCGATTAACCATGCGAGGCAAATCGACTTAGCACCAGCTCGAATTGGATAGCTCAATGGATCAAGAGCGTCTGCCCGGCTTCGACTCAGAAATAAGCTCATCATGAAAATTGCGAAGGGTATCGCGCCTAGAATACCCAAGTTTGCAATAACCGCGACGAGAAAGCTGGAAGCCCTAACGCTCCCGTTACCAACACCAAAGCCATAAGTATCCAAGAAATTCTGAATAGCCAGCCTATTGAAGGCAGAGCGCTCCTCACCGGACGCCGAATTGAGCTTGTCAAATACAAATAGGTCGGCAAGACCCTTAAAGTAAGCCCAGCCGGTGTCACTCACCGCAACGAACAAAATTATGATCACCAATAACAGCGGGCCGCCCCAAATGAAGACTTGCATCTGAGTTGTCAGCGGACGTGAAAACGATCGAAACAAGATCTCGCAATATAAGAAGACCAAATAGATGCCGAGCCCAACGTAAGCTGTCGTAGACGTCGCCAACAACATCGCAAGCAACGAAAGCAGCATCACAATAAAGGTAAGTCGGGGGTAGATCCTCAACAGCCACAGACGCAGCGTGAGCGCGAAATAGCCCAGCGTATTGCCACCAAAGGTCGACGCCTCCGGAAAGGATCCGATGATCCGCTTTAGGCCGGCAGCCTGATCATCAGCAAAGATAACGTATTTTGCATTCCTGATGAATGACAGAATCTCCGCGGTGTTGGTGGAATAAGTAAGCACGTCGAGCGCGGCGAAGATCAGATTGAGAATTGCTGCAAACAATGCAGCGTTTAACAAGACTCGCGCTCCAGTAGCTCGAGATGCAAATCCGGATATAACAACAAAGCAAACGAGGTCTCCGACAAAATAGACTGATTGCGTAAGGTTCGAGTTGGCCGGCCACAGAAGCTCGGGATATGGACTCTGTGGGCGCGCCGGAAACACGAACACTTCACCGGCAAACAACCTCGGCATAAGGAAAGCCGAGGCAACACTGACAGAGACAGTAACCACGAGCCAGAATCCGGGTCGCCCAAAGCCTACAGCCTCAAGAGCACCGCGAACCACACTCGGATCCCTCATAAGGCGGTATGCAACAAATACGAGCAGCAGGCTGGCCGGCGAAATGCTTGCTCCTCCAAGGGACTCCAAAATCAACGCTGCTGCGGAACCCAAAAGGGTGGAGCAAACAAATGCGTAAACAATGAATGATTGATCGCGATAAAGCGCTATGAACCCAATCAATACTGCGACGATTCCTATCACTTCAACTGACATGTTACCGTCACTTGCACAGTACTTGGGTCCCTGATCAGGACCGATTCCGGTCACGTTCTATGAAGCTGCATTTTCGATCGTACAGGCGCATTCACTGTATGGCCAAAGCCAGCTAAGACAGCTCTATAAGGTAAGCGCCGCATCACACGCGCGATTAGGTTCTTAACGCATCCCGTTTTGGATGCAAAGCATTTAGCCGCTGAGACGAAACATAGTAAATAAGGCTGACCACATGGACTAAATGGAAATCCGAGCAGCGCTACCGCCGTTGGCGGAATTCCTCGATTGTGGATTTCTGAACTTGTCGCCGGAGTATTAAATCTGAAACTAGACTTGCGTTTCATTGGTTGATGGATTGGCATAGGATGGACCGCGAGGGGACAGCGCTTCGAAATTGCACTTCCAACTCGCAGAACGCATGAGCAAGTTGGCAGGCCTACGGATGTTGAAAATCGAAACCACCCAACCACCCGTCGCAAGCAGCCGGCGTTTGGCGTTTGGCGCATTGGCTTCGGGAACCGTCAACATCATCAAGGTCGGTTTGCAACTCTTGCTGCTTCCAGTGATGGCTCGCCTTCTGGGTCCCAGCGAATTTGGTGTCTACGCACTCGCTTTGCCTACTGTTTCGTTCGTCGCACTTCTTGCCGATGGGGGTCTCGGGGCAACCTTGGCAAGAGAGCCAGAATCTAATTCGCGCGTTTGGTCGAGCGCGTTTTGGCTGTTACTTTTGGCGGGGATAATCCTTTCGTTAGGGGCAAGCGTCTTCGGCCTCTTCGTCAGCTACATGGCGTCGCAGCCAAGGGTCGCGTCCATGATTGCGGTGCTATCTTTAAGCATCATTTTTCTTGTTCTGGCTGTACCACCTAGCGCACGTCTTGCGCGCCGGAAGAATTTGGGTGCTGGCGCGTTCGCCGAGCTTGTGGCCAACGTTATGGGCGCCGCCGTTGCCGTTGTCTTGGCGCTGCGGGATGCGGGCGCCTGGAGCTTGGTAGCCCAATATCTAACGATCTACGCCAGCCGATCCATTATTCTCAATCTGGCGGTACTCCGCTGGCCAACGCTCGAATTCAGTTTCAGCGTCGTGAAGATTCACCTTACGGCAGGCGGACTCATTGTAAGCGCACGCTTGGTGGACTATGCTAGCCGTGCTGGCGAAAACGTGCTGGTTGGTCGAATCTTTGGAACTCCCGTACTGGGGAGCTATACCTTTGCCAACCAAATTTCAAAATTCGCGGGCGAGACAGTCGGAAATGTGACGTGGGGGGCGCTGTATGTCCAGGCCCTCACGAGCGACCGACGAACGATCGCTGAAATCCATCGCAAGCTGTGTCGGCTCGTCGCCGCCATTCTATTCCCGGCGACATTCTTGGCTGCTTCCGCAGCGCCGGAATTGGTAGGCTCATTGCTTGGCGCCAAGTGGACCGAGCTAACGCCAATGCTTCGAATATTGCTCCCTGTGGCAGCGTTTTGGACTGTAGCCAACCAATCAACAGCGATGCTCCTTGCTGTCAATCGGTTTGACATTGCATTCCGGTGCGGGGTTGCCCTCAGCTTGGGGCGACTGCTTGTTATCTGCTGTGGGATGTGGATCGGGCTATTGGCTGCCGTCTACGCCGTCGCCGGTGTGACCCTACTTTATATTACGACGCTCCTGCTTTTGGCCGCGCCGGTCACCGGATGCAGCCCTATCGCGATGTTACGGGGGCTAGTCGGACCAACATGCTCGAGTTTGGCGGCAGCAACAGCCTGTCTGTTCTTGCTGCAGCGGGCGCCGGCGACGCTAGGCTGGACCATTATCTGCCTGTTACTAGGTATCGGGGTCTTTGCATGCTCGATGTTGGTCATAGATCGAAAAGACCTAGTGGAGGATTGGGTAACGCTGCGCAAGATTTTCGCAACCCAACGAGCGAGTCACTAATCGATCTTCGATAGCGACTAACGAGTGCGTGGAAGCCTTGCGCTGGTCAACAGAATTCGCCGAACTCGCTTAGATGTTTTGACTTCCTGACCGCCTTTTGCCTCGGACATTTCATTGGCGGGCTATGTGACCCATTGTAAAACACTAATCTATTTTTGCCGCCATTAACCGCGTCAAGTTATCGAGCTAGGGATATCTCAAACGGAAGACTATGCTCCAAAGCGACAATCTGAAAGAACCTTCATGAAAGTTGCGATAATTCACTACTGGCTCGTCGGCATGCGCGGCGGAGAAAAGGTGATAGAAGCGCTATGCGAGATGTATCCGCAGGCCGACATTTTCACGCACGTCTACGCTCCTGAAATGGTTTCAGATAAAATCAAACAACATCGCATCATCCCGACATTCATCAACGCGCTGCCGCGCGCTACACGAATGTACAAGAGCTATCTGCCGTTGATGCCACTTGCACTCGAGCAGATCGATCTTCGCGGATATGACTTAGTGATATCCAGTGAATCCGGACCGGCCAAAGGAGTGATACCTTCCTCGGACGCGCTTCACATCTGCTATTGCCATACACCCATGCGCTATATCTGGAATATGTATCACGATTATCGCAACGGCGCAGGTCGATTGACGCGAATGATGATGCCGCCGCTATCTCACTACCTTCGCATGTGGGACGTAACCTCCGCAGCGCGGGTCGACAGCTTTGTTGCGAACTCGGCCACCGTGGCCAGGCGAATTCGTCGATATTACCGCGCGGAATCGGTGGTCATTCATCCGCCCGTGGATACTGACGCTTTTTCGGTCGCGCCCCCGGCGGAGGTTGGCGACTATTATCTGATGGTGGGGGAACTCGTTTCCTACAAGCGGGCGGACCTCGCCGTTCGCGCCTTTAATGAAATGAAGCTCAAGCTCGTCGTCATCGGCGGCGGCGAGATACTTGACGATATCCGACGTATTGCCGGCCCGACGGTAACTGTAATGGGGGCGCAGCGTTTCGACGTCCTACGGCATCACTACGCGCGCTGCCGCGCCTTGGTTTTTCCCGGCGAAGAGGATTTCGGCATGGTCCCAGTCGAGGCAATGGCGAGCGGGCGCCCGGTTATCGCTTTCGACCGCGGCGGCGCAACTGAAACTGTGTCGGAGGGTATCTCCGGCGTCTTTTTTGCCGAGCAGACCGTCGAAGCGATTATCGGCGCGGTGAAAAAGCTCGATGAAATCAGCCTTGATCCGCATAGGATCTCGCAACATGCGCACCGGTTTGGCCGAGAGCAGTTTCTTGAAAAGATGCGGGCGCACATCGATGGCCTGCTTGCAGCAAGGCGTTGACCAGTCGTGCGATGGGCTTGCACCTGATTGGGTGGACTAGCCGGTGTCAATGAACGAGAGCGACGTGTTCTCCATCACAAGACAGGTCAAACGACCCGTCGCAAACGCACCAGTGTCGATATTGATCCGGTTGGGCTCGACCTCGATTTCGTGGGTTGGGGTGTGACCGTGCACGACTATCTTCCCGAAATCCTCACGCGAGCTAAGGAATTCTTCCCTGATCCAGAGAAGGTCATTTTCTTTTTGCCGCGAAAGCTCTATCCGTGGCTTCACTCCGGCGTGCGAGAAAAAGAAATCACCGCATGTGAATGAAGTCTTTAGGTCTCGGAAGAAGCGCAGATGGGCTGACGGCAATGCGCTGTGAAACGCGGCCTGTAACTCGGCAACCGGCTTTCCATTTGCGACCGGCCCTAGCGCGATTCCATAGGAGACTAGAGTTTCGGCCCCGCCGAGGCGCAGCCATTGGTCGAATAAGCCGCGGTCGCTGAGACACCTAACCGCGATCAGTTCATGGTTGCCCTTGAGAAGGACAGACTCGTTTTCTGTGTGATGCTCGATCAGCCGGTCGATGGTCTCGCGTGATGCAGGACCTCGGTCGATATAATCACCAAGAAAGACATGCAGCGCCCTCGCCGTGGGGCGAGAGCGGATATCGGCATTTGTCCGGGTCAACAACTGGTCAAGCAGGTCGCGCCGACCATGAATGTCGCCGATCGCATATATCCTGATACCGGGCGGCAATGAGGGTTTATGCCCCAGCACCCTAAGCCGTTGAACACCTGGAACCGGAAACAACACCAGTCAGCCCACCAAAACAGCTATTGTCAAACTCATTTGGCCTACTTATGCCGACCGTGGGCTCTCTTCGGTAGCTTTAATCGTTCCTATCCGACCTTCGCAAACCCTTGGAGGGCGGCCGACTCATCAAAAAACTCAATAATCTTAATTAATTAAGCCAGCTAGCAGACTTTTGGAACGAAAGCGACGGGATAAACTATAACGTGCAGGCGTTATTGAAACGGTTGAGGGGCTGATATAGTGTTTGAAAGTATTATTTCGTAATCTCAAGGAATTAGGTGGAGTCGCCGATGCGGGCCCGGTTTATCGCGCACATACTATACACTCAGTTATTGACTTCCCTCTGCGTAAGCAGTGCCTGGGCCGGGGCATGTATTGTACCACCGGCCTCGGACGAGGCTATTAAGCAATTCAAGGCGAATCCGGCGGCGGTTATCGCTCAAAATGCAGACACTCGGACGATTGAAGCAACTGTGCGAGACTTGACCGCGACCAACGGCAGCCTGGCTGCCGAGTTCGTGCGCCTCGCAAAAAATACCAATCCGCGATTCCGAACTGCGATTGCTGCTGGTCTTGCACAGGCCGCAGTTGCTTGTACGACCATCGACCAACAGGCGGCACTCCTCATCCAGCAAGCCGTGGCGAGCTTCGAGGACAGCGAGTTCCAGAACGTTTTTGCCGCTGTTGCCGGAGATTTATCGACTGCCGCGACGGCGGCCGCGACGGCTTCTGCCGATTCCTCGGTCGGCAGCGTGACCATAACTAACCCCACCGTTGGCGGGGCAAGCAACTCGAATTTCAGCGGCGGCGGCTCGCCGTTCTTTTTCCAGATTGCATCTGGAGCCGTCATCAACTCGTCGGCGTCGACGTCCAAGAGCGGTACCACGAGCGCGGCAAATCCAGTCAGTGCGACGCACTAAATTTGTTTGGGGCGAACGCTAGCTGTTTAAGTGTTTGCCGAAGGAATTATGTATGAACGTAGCCGGGAAGTTTGCGCGGTACGAGGTCGGCGAAGGTGATTCCGACTCGGCATCGCTGGCTTTTCTTCAGGTGCGAGACTTTTTGAGCCGTCAATGGCGGTTGATAGCTCTTGTGACCGGTTTGGCTATCATTGTCGGCATTGCTTATATCGCGGTTACGCCCAAGAAATATACCGCACAAGCGGACATGATCATCGACACCAAGCGGATGACATGGGCGCAATCAGACTTGCAGGCCGAAAACCGCTTAGTTGAGGATGCTTCCGTTGAAAGCGAGATTGAGACGACCCGTTCCGAAAGCGTCGCCAGTGCCGTAGCCCGCCAGTTGCGCCTCACTGAAGATCCTGAGTTCATCGGCTCCGGTACCGGACTAAGGTCCCTTATTCTTTCTTTCGTAGGAATAGGAGCTGGACCGGAACGAGAGGCCACGAACGAAGAATTGATGCGCCGGGTCCTTGCAACACTGAACGGTAATTTGCGCGTGACCCGGGTCGGACGCAGTTATATTGAACAGATCGCCTATACCTCGCTCAATCGAGAAAAGGCCGCCGTAATCGCAAACGCGTTCGCTGAGGCCTATATCGGCGACCAACTTCAGGCCAAATTTGAAGCGACCCACCGGGCCAGCGTATGGCTCGAACAGAGAATCGGAGAGCTGCGTCAACAAGCGAGCGATGCTTATAAGGCGGTGCAGGACTTCAAATCTCAAAACAGCATTATTATCGGCGTCGACGGCAAGCTGGCCAGCGAGGTCGAACTTGATCAACTCGGGGTTGCTCTTGCAAAAGCGCGCGCGGATACGAGCCAAGCTAGGGCCAAGCTTGACCGCATTGAGCGCGTCCTCGAACAACGAACCGAGAAGGAAAGCTTCAATATTCCTGATCCCGTGGTTACCGACGCGCTTAACAATCCAGTTATCACACGGCTCCGCCAGCAGTTTCTAGACGATCAGAGCAAAGAATCGGAATGGAGTGCCCGGTACGGTTCTGATCATCAAGCCGCCAGAAACCTTCGGGCGGAAATGGCAGCCCTACAACGCGCGATCTGGGACGAAATCTCTCGTATCGCCGAAAGCTACAAGAGCGAGCTGCAGATTGCCAAAAGTCAGGAGGAATCTATCGATAAACGCATGATAGATGTCTTCCAACAATCTGGCTCGACGAGACAGGCTCAGGTTCGGTTGCGTGAACTTGAGACGGCCGCCAATACGTATCGCAACATCTATGAGACATTCCTGACCCGCTTCACCCAATCGGTGCAGCAACAATCGTTCCCCTCTACCGAAGCGCGGGTCGTGACTATGGCCTCGGCCCCCGCTACGCCAAGCTCCCCAAAGATCAGCTTGACACTCGCGCTCGCTACCATCATCGGACTTGGCTTTGGAGTCCTGCTTGCGTTCGCGCGCGAGCAAATGAACCGCCAGATACACACCCGCGCTCAACTGGAAAGCCTCCTCGGCACCAACTGTCTTGCGGTGCTCCCAGCCTTTGGCAACAAGCGGCCGGCCCTTCGCCCGCCTGGCGCTCCAAGAGATTCTAGTGCTTTCCTGCAGATCAGCGACGTCGCACCGTTTTCTGCAGTCGCCGAAGCGTTGCGATATATTAAGGTAGCCATAGATCTGCATCCGAGTGGCGGGAAGGTCATCGGAATCGTTTCGGCCCTTCCGGGCGAAGGAAAGACAACGGTAGCGGCCGGCTTCGCTGCCTTCGTGGCCAAGAGTGGCGCCCGTACTTTGCTGATTGACGGCGATTTACGAAACCCGTCGATGAGTAGTATGCTTGGCTATGCAGGTGTGCCGGGCGTGCTCGACATGGCCACAGAAAACTCCTCGTTCCGCGAGCTCGTTGTAACCGACACCAAATACCAGTTCGATTTTTTGCCCTCGTCGTCGCGTATACGGCCTACAAACAGCTCGGACATTCTAATCTCGGCACCGATGCGACAGATGCTAAAGTCGGTCGCAAAAGAATATGATTATGTTCTTGTTGACCTACCTCCAATTCTTCCAGTGGTCGATGTGAAGGCCGCGGCACAATTGTTCGATGCCTTTCTCCTGGTCGTCGAATGGGGAAGCACAACGACAGATGACCTACTTAAGGCGGTTGCTATCTCTCCTATCGTAGCCGAGCGGCTGCTTGGTGCAGTTCTCAATAAAGCGGACGAAGCTATCATGCGGCGCTTCGAAGGCTATTCCGACCGGCACTACAACTACTATACGAATGAGAAGACGCCGGCAAAAATTGCCTAAGTTAGCTTCAGAAACCAAGTCTCCATTTTCGCTGCTTGCCTTGCGAGCGCTTGCGTTCGTTGTTGCTTGTTTGGGATTGGTTTGGGCGGTTCCCAATCTCGCAGCGAGTGCGGTGTCTGATGACTTTCGCGACCTTGATGCGCGCCTGCTCCAATTTGATGTCTTGAAGCCATCATCCGCGATCAGGATTTTACGAGATGCGGAAAGCAACACTTTAAGCGTTTGCGACACGCACGCCCAGCGTGCGCTACTGCTTATGGAAATGCCTCTTGCCGAGATCGCCCTGCGCTCCGGGGGAGCCAAGGACTTCGATCTACATCTTAACACGATCGAATCCCGCTCTAGGCAGGTACTAGGCTGCGCACCCCGCGATTCACTTGTCTGGCTTCTGCTTTTCGGGATCGAAATCGAACACGGAAACCTTGGCTCGCACGCGTTTGATTTATTAGAGATGTCTTATGAGACGTCGCCGAACGAAGGATGGATTGGAGTCCGCCGGACAGTCGTTGCGGTTCCTGTGCTTCTTGCAGCGCCAGAACCAGTCCAACAGATGATACTCTCAGAATTCGAAAGGCTCGTCAGAAATCGAATGGTCGAAAATCCTGCTCGCGCCTATTCCACTGCTTCTGCGCCGGTTCGAGCGTTGCTCCAGTCGCGCATCGACAAACTCGACGCGAAAAGTAGGAAGCTATTCTCCGACACACTGGCCGGGTTTGACCGGCTTTGAACATGCCTTGTGAAGGGCCGTCGTGCGTTCGATTCAAGCTTTAATTTGCAGCCGACAAATTTCGAAATTCGCTAGGGGATGCGAAGCCGAATCCTTCTAGAGGCGACCTCGCACCTTGTTTGGCGCAGGCGGCTCTGGATTCACCAGCTTTTAATTGACATGCAAACGCCGGCATAGACGGGTACAAGAAGCGCGCCGCCGATCGGAAAGAGTTCGTCGCAAACGCGCGAATGTCCGCGGCACCGCTTTCGCCGGTCGGACTGGAAGAAGCCATTGATCGTGCGATCAACGATCTCCAGTCCGCAAGTGAGACATTGTCTCGCCAACGCTTTGGCGTTTTTTACAGGCGTCACGAATGACACAAACTTGGCGATTTCCTATTGAGCCCGAATCGGCTTGAATAATCCTCGCCCTATCGCGTCATTCTAGGTCGCGACAATTCCTATACCGTCATTCCAACAATGTTCTTTCCGGCCTCGTGATGGCCAACCCTTAGTATTGCAGAACAGCATTTGGGCGCCTGATTCTTCGGCAGTTTTGCCGCAGGGGGCAAGAAATTGGATACCCTTGGTCAAAATAGTTAATAAATTTAAATAGTTATCGCGTTCAGCTTAACAGGGGCTTGCACGGTTTACGGGCTTGCGGAGATTGTGCGGCGCCCGTTAAGTTGATAAAAAAGCGTAAATAGCTGGGTGTAGAAGCCCGAAATAATTTATGAGACTGAGAACTTATTTTTAGGAAAAGCAATGAATAGCCTAGTAGGTACCAATAATAAGCGTACATATGAGGTCGTGGGTTCTAGCGAACCCATTGGAATGATTGCCAAAAGATTTGCCGACATTGTTTTGGCGATTTCCGGAATTGTTCTACTTGCCCCGCTTTTGATCATTTGCTTCGTTGCGACGGTGGTAACTTCTCCAGGCCCGGCCCTCTTCCGCCATAAGCGCGTTGGCTTTAACGGAAAGCATTTTAATTGCTTAAAGTTCCGGACGATGGTGACGGACGCGCCCGAGCGCCTGCAGCGACTGCTAAAGTCTGATCCTTTGGCCGCCAGCGAGTGGGCAGCTAATCGAAAATTGAAAAACGATCCGCGTGTCACCGCGATTGGTGCCATACTTCGTAAGTCTAGCTTAGACGAGTTGCCGCAGCTTTTTAACGTCTTGAAAGGCGAGATGAGCATCGTGGGGCCCCGTCCGGTTACCGATGACGAGCTGCAGCGCTATACAACTTCGATGGGGGCCTACCTTGCCTGTAGGCCTGGCATCACCGGGCTCTGGCAGGTAAGTGGCCGCAGTTCGACTACGTATGACAAACGCGTTGCATGCGATGCTTTCTACGCACGTAATTGGTCGATGGCTCTCGACGCGAAGATAGTGATCGTCACCATCCCTTCCCTGCTTGTTTCCGACTGCGCCTACTGATGCCTGTTGTGGCTCCGATTGGCGCCGGAATTCAATTTATGAAAAGAAACTCATTGACCTCTGTCGGCTAGCTGGCAAATGTCTCGCGCCAAGCAAATTCCGAAGCTTTACCCGATTGGTTTGTTAGATGTTTTCGGCCAATTCATAGTGCGAAAGTAAAGATAACAAGCTTGCGCTACGAGCGAGCTGCTTTACGTTAATTTTCCCTTCTGATTGCTCACTTCATTGGTTGCGCTTACTGCTTCGTGATGTGTCAAACATCCTCAGCCAAATGAATAACCTCGCCCCCATAAATAAGCTGCGAGAGAAACAAGCCAAGCCCAAAAACTCGCATGGGTTGACGAAAACCTGGATCTGGATGCTCTCAGCGGTAGTCTTCGTCGCGATGGGCGCGTGGCTGACTTTCCTAGGTTGGGGGTTGATCGAAGCCTTGCGAGCGATACGGGGGCTTCTTACAGCTTTTTTCTGAGGGCCTCGCGCCAAATACAAACGCCAGGCGGTCGTCCATATCGCCGCGGTCGTCGGAGTCTTTTTAGAGGATCTACGGTTCAACCATTAATTAACGCCGTTCCCTAGCGAAGATTTAACTCAGCGACGGGACAATTCACCAATCGATAGCGCGTCATTAGGCGATCGCGTTCTTTCCGATCAGGTGGATTGTCTTATGAGGCGATGCGGTTGGGCGATATTACTAAATACAGTTCTGATAAGCTGTCATTTTGTAGATGAAGCGAATGCTCGCGATCGAATAATGCAAGAACCAGGCTATCTGGTCCCGATTGTGGAATCGTCGCCAATATTGGCTCCATTTCAGCACGTTCGTTTTTGTCTTCGTTACCCTTCCGATTGCAAATCAGACCCGACGGAAAACGAACGGATCGATTTGAACGAAGAAACGAGCAAGCTTCTCGACCGCGTCAATCGAGACGTAAATGGGGCAATTAGTCCAACGGTCAAGGGATCTGGGTCGGACCT
>Ga0210396_10003467_pt1 | contig 15701 bp, 18 predicted proteins | sample IncBWH17OmetaG_FD_155466 | JGI IMG/M metagenome (GOLD analysis project Ga0210396, IMG submission 155466) | Forest soil microbial communities from Barre Woods Harvard Forest LTER site, Petersham, Massachusetts, United States - Inc-BW-H-17-O ... | reverse complement strand
TCTTCGCCATCCGCTTCAGGAACTCGGACCACCGTTGCGACCGCTCCCATATCTGATCCGACGTCCGTGCCAAAATAAGGGGTAAAGGCACATTCACGTTCATTTCTGCGCGAGCTGAGCGGATTGTAGTCACAACGTCGATAACCCATCCGATTTCGGTCTCCGCCATGGGATCCCAAGCGCCGGGGCCAGATGGCCATTCGGTTGTAGCGAGCAATTCTTCACGGCTAGCTGTGACTGCCCACAGTTCCTCGGTGATAAAGGGCATGAAGGGATGGAGCAGCTTCAAAATCTGGTCACGCGTCCAAGCAACCATCGCTTGGGTTTCACGTTTAGCATCGCCGTCAGGCCCGAGTAGCAGGGGCTTCGCCAACTCAAGATACCAGTCGCAATAGATGTTCCAGACAAAACGGTACGCTTCTATGGCCGCCTCATTGAATTTGTAAGAAGTGATCGCTGCAGTCACGTCGCTAACCGCGGCTGAAGTTTGGTGCGCGATCCAGAGATTGATCGTTTCCTTAGCCGACGCCGGATTAAATTCACGCTTCGTTGCACAGCCATTCATTTCGGCGAAGCGGCAGGCGTTCCATAGTTTGGTCGCGAAGTTCCGGTACCCGGCCACCCTTTGAGTATCTAGTTTAATATCACGTCCTTGCGCCGCCATCGCCGATAAGGTGAAGCGTAGCGCGTCGGCGCCATATTCATCGATCAAACCGAGAGGATCGATGACGTTACCTTTTGACTTCGACATCTTCGCACCCTTCGCGTCGCGAACGAGAGCGTGGATGTAGACCGTCGGGAACGGCGTTTTTTCCATGAAGTGTATACCCATCATCATCATCCGGGCGACCCAGAAGAAGATGATGTCGAAGCCAGTGACGAGGACATTCGTCGGATAGTAGCGCTCCACATCCCGTGTCTCGTCGGGCCAACCTAAGGTCGAGAACGGCCACAGCGCCGACGAGAACCACGTGTCTAGAACATCGGGATCGCGCCATAGATAAATGACATGATTATTGGCTTTCATGTTAGCGATCACATCACCTCGTGTGAGGTCGCGCCAAGAAGACAAAAACTCGATCGGCTTATTATAGATAGTCGTCGCGTCCCGACGAACTTCATCTTCTGATGCCGCCACGAAGACCTTATTCTTTCCTCCGTCTCCCAGTTCGTAAGAAATCTGTCCATCTTGTAGAAACGGCCCATACCACGCCGGAATCTGATGACCCCACCAGAGCTGCCGGGAGATGCACCAGGGCTGGATGTTCTCCATCCACTCGAAATAGGTCTTTTCCCAATTCTTCGGGACAAACGCGGTCGCGCCGCTACGCACCGCCGCGATGGCCGGCTGCGCCATGGTCTTGGCGTCGACGTACCACTGGTCGGTCAGATAGGGCTCGATCACGACGCCGGAGCGGTCGCCGTGCGGCACCATATGTGTGTTGGGCTCGATCCGTTCCAGAAAGCCAAAATCCTCCAGCCGCGCCACGATCTGCTTGCGCGCGGCGAAACGGTCGATGCCGTTCAATTCTTCCGCAAGGTGCACCGCGCCTTCCGGCAACCCGCGCAGATAATCTTCATTGCCGGCGAGAGCGAGACGACCCTCCTGATCCAGCACGCTGATCTGCGGCAGGTTGTGCCGCTTGCCCACTTCGAAGTCGTTGAAGTCATGCGCGGGCGTCACTTTCACGGCGCCCGAGCCTTTTTCCGGATCGGAATATTCGTCGGCGACGATTGGAATTCTTCGTCCGACCAGCGGCAGGATCACATGCTTGCCGACGAGATGCGTATAGCGTTCATCGTCCGGATTCACCGCGACCGCGGTATCGCCGAGCATCGTCTCCGGGCGCGTGGTGGCGACGACGATGAAGGTCGAGGGATCGTCGGGACTGAACGACTTGCCTTCCAGCGGATAACGCAAATACCACAGGCTGCCCTTGACCTCGACCTGCTGTACTTCGAGATCGGAAATGGCCGTCAGCAGCTTCGGATCCCAATTCACCAGCCGCTTGTCTTTGTAAATCAGCCCCTGCCGATGCAGTTCGACGAATACCTTCACGACCGCACGCGACAGGCCTTCGTCCATGGTGAAGCGTTCGCGCGACCAGTCACAGGACGCCCCCAGCCGCTTCAATTGGTTGATGATGATGCCGCCGCTCTCGGCCTTCCATTGCCAGACCCGATCGAGAAATCTGGCCCGCCCCATCTCGCGCCGGCCCGGCTCCTGCCGCTCCATCAATTGCCGCTCGACCACCATCTGGGTCGCGATCCCGGCGTGATCGGTGCCAGGCTGCCACAGCACGTCGCGCCCGCGCATCCGCTCGAAGCGGCAAAGAATGTCCTGCAATGTGTTGTTGAGTGCGTGTCCCATATGCAGCGAACCCGTCACATTCGGCGGCGGAATCACGATGGTGAACGGCTTCGCATCGCGCCGCTCCGGGCGCCCGGCCTTGAACGCGCCACTATCCTCCCAGAGGCGGGACATACGGCCTTCGATATCGGCAGGCTGGTAGTTTTTCTCGATCATGACGGTGCAATCGGGGATGTTGAAAGGGCCAGAGCCCGACCGGTTCTGATCGAATCAGACCCGAGGCTCTCTTCCTTTGTTTTGACGCGTTTTCTTTCGGCGAACCGGGGTCCACCCCGGATCAAGTCCGGGGCAGGCTTTCGCTCGAAAACGCCCTAGAAAGCCGCCGACGCACGCCAAGTCAACCCGCAGGTCAGGCTGAAGGCCAACATAAAGCCCGATGGGTGGCTGAATCACGGCGGTCAGCGTCCCATGGGACCGGGGATTCCAGCTTATTGCTTGCGCATGACCTCCGCGCAAACGCCTTTGGCGTTTGTCGCGAGGGAAAACCGGTGCCCACTTTTCCGGATCATGCTCTAACGGCCGCGCGAAACCCGTTCGATTTCGGCCTTGACGATGCGCTCCACCAATCCAGGCAAATTATCGTCGAGCCAGGATTTCAACATCGGCCGCAGCATCTCCTTGACGAGATCTTCCAGCGTCCGCGCATTGTTGCTCAGCACCGTATGAGCGAGGCTGTTGAAGGCGGATTCGACGGCGGACACGGTCGAGTGTGACAGAATCTGTTGAGGCGGCGGAGCAGCGGGACTTTCAAACGGAGATGGTTCGAACGCAGGCGGCCGATGCACCGGCTTGGCAGCGACAGCTTCGGTAAATTCGAGATCGTCTGCCGGTTCAACCTTGTGGAACGAAGGCTGCGGGGGTTCCGGGGGCGCCACCGCCATCTCGTCGGTGAGCTCAAACACCTCGCCCTCAGGCAAGGGTGCCCTTATCTCCTCAGGGGTGGTCGCTTCATCGAGACCGTTCAGCAGCGCATCGATGTCATCCTGGCTGTTGCTCGCCGCCGGCGCAGCAGGAGGCGGCGCGGAAGCGACGGGCGGCGGCGCCGGCTTTGCCGCGGCGGCTTGCGCCGCTTGAATGGTCGACCGCGGAATGTCGTTCGTCACGGGCGCCTTCGGCGCTGGCGCCGGCGCGGCGGCTTTTTCCGGCTTGGCCGGCTGCGCAGGGTTCGACGGCTTCTCGGCGGTCGAAGGCTTTGCTTCGTCGTCGGCAATGATACGCCGGATCGATGCCAGAATCTCCTCCATCGAGGGCTCTTGGAGCTTTGCTGGCTGCGTCATCTCCGATTCCACTTCATCAACGCCCTCGTATGCGTTTTACACCAAGCAAGACAGGATTTGCCGATTCCGGATATGCGGGCTGGGATTTTCATCGCACCAGCCCGACTTGTCCCCAGATCAAACGCCGCCCAATGCATTGCCGGGATTCCGCCCTGCCCCAGGCACCGAAGCGTCGCGGCTTAAGGTGCCAAATGCGGTGCGAATCGCTCCGCTGCCGCTAGTAAAGGTACGTCATGGCAACAAATGATTGCAAGCAACGCCGTCGCGCGCGATCGGCCGTTTCACCAACGCGGGCGACGCCCGGCGATCAACGGCCGTCGGGCGTACGAACACCGAACCAGGCGTCCCGCACCTGATGATAGTGCACGCTCGGGTCATAGACGCTGGTGGCAAGATTGAGCACTTGCGGTGACAACCGCCCGACCGCGTTCAAGACGGCATATGACGCGACCACGCGGTCGTGCTGCGCTGTCACGAGCGCGACGCGGGCGTTGACCAGCGCCTGCTGGGCATTGAGCACATCGAGTGTGGTCCGCTGTCCGGCCTTGGCCTCTTCGCGCACGCCGTTAAGGGCGATCTCCGACGCCGTCACCTGCGACTGCGCCGACGCCACCTGTGCCTTGCCCGCCACCAATTGTCCCCACGCCGTCACGGTGTTGGCGCGGGTCTGGTCGCGGGTCTGTTCGAGAACGAGACGCTGCTGCGCCAGCGTTTCCTTGGATTGGCGAATTAGGGAGTATTCGGCGCCGCCCTGGTACACCGGAACCGAAAGCTGCGCGATCGCCGAGGCGCCGAACGACCGGTAGGTCGTCATGGTCTGTTCATAGGATTGCTGCACCGCGGCCTGCACGGTTACCGATGGCAACAGCGCGCCCTCGTTCACCTTGACCTGCAGGAAGTTGACGTCGATGCCGAACATGGCCGCCGTCACATTCGGATTTTGGACCAGGCTGAGATCGACCGCACCGGGCAGCGTTCCCGGCAAAAAGCGATCCACCGGAGAGCCCGGCGCAAGCGCCTCGGGTTCATTACCGATGATGCGGCGGAAATTCGAACGCGTCGTGACCAGATTGGCTTCGGCGGTCAGCTCCTGGGTCTTGCCGGCGGCAAGCTGCGCCTCCGATTGTGCGACGTCGGTGCGCGTCACCTCGCCGACATTGAAGCGATCGCGGGTCTGTTTCAGCGTCTGCTCGAGAACGCGGGTATTGCTGCGCTGAACCTCGAGGATGGCGGCATCGCGCAGGTAGTCCATGTAGATGGTGGCAGCAGAGAGCAGCACCGTCTGTTCAAGCACACGCAGAGCTTCGCGCGCGCCAGAAACCTGACTCTCCGCCGCGCGGGTTTTATTGGCGGTTTGATTGCCGTTGTAGAGCGTCTGGGTAATCGTCATGCCGGCGCTGCGCGGTGGGTCGGTGCCGTGGATTTCGGTCCTGACGAGATCGGTGGCCGAACCGCCCAACGTGGAATTGACATCGGTATATTGATAACCGGCGCTGGCGGTGACAGCGACTTTCGGACGATACCCCGACAACGCCTGCGGCACGTTTTCGTCAGTGGATCTGACGCTTGCGCGCTGTGCATTGAGCTGCGGATTATTCTGATAGGCGCGCACCAGCGCAGCCTCAATCGTGTCGGCCAGGACCGGCTTCGGACCCATATATGCTAATAGAAGGACCGCAGCCGCAGCTCCGGTAAAGACCTTCGCCCCATTCATCCCCGGTAATCCAATCATGCAGTAGCCGATTCAAGCGCGCGCGCTCGAATCGGGATTATCGCGTCACCCACGCCAGCACCCTACACACCTTATTCTGCGCACAAGCGGTAAGGAACCCCCCCGGACGTGCAACGCGGCAGGAAACTCTCAACGTGGGGCATCCGGGCCACACTTTTGATTTCGAATGGGATTCGAAGGCCGCCGGGCGCTAAAAAACGAACCCAGGAGGCCGCTCAAGCCCGGGTAGGACCGGAACTGCGGCATCAAAAAGCGCCCGGTTGCCAAAATCGTGATGCGAGCGTGACACGATGGTAGCCCGCTGCGGCAGGGTCATAGCAAAGACCCCGACCAACCGGCCGCCGTCCTTGAGCTGCCTGTAAAGCCCCTCCGGCAGGATTTCGGTCGCGCCATTGAGAACAATCACATCATAAGGCGCGTCTGCCGAATCACCTTCGGCCGCCGCGGCGACCCGGACCGTGACATTTCCAAGCCCGAGCGCGGCGAAAGCGTCCTTTGCCTTCCCGGCCAGCGAAGGGTCGCTTTCGGTGGCAATCACGCGCGCCGCCAATTTTGCGACCAATGCAGCCGCATAACCGGATGCACAACCGACCACCAGCACATTGTCGGTGCCCTTGATCTCGGCGGCCTGCAGCATCTTCGCAGTCACCGCAGGCTTGATCAGGAAGCGCTTCGCCGCTTCGCCTTCGCTTACATCGAGGTCGAGGTCGAGATAGGCCAGCGCACGCTGATTCGGGGGCACAAATGCTTCGCGCGGCACCGCCAGCATCGCATCGATAATCCTGATATCGGTGACGTCGCTGGGACGCACCTGGCCATCGACCATTTTCTGGCGCGCGGTCGAAAAACCGGACATTGGGAGACCCCAGTAGAGAGCGGAAGTTGCCGCAGGATGGAACGAGAACCGCGCCATCTTTGATACAAGGTTCGCCAAAACGCAACACAACGATGGCGCAAGCCGGAGCTTGCAATCCACCCTACCCATCGCGACATTACCGGTTTGGAGAGCGATCTATTCGATCGTAACGGCAAGGCGCCCGATCAGTCTCGCCACCTCGTCAAGCTGCGCGGAATCTTGTTCTTCAACGGCCTGCGCGAGCCGAATCAAGCATTCATCGTCGCTCAAGGCCGGGATGTTACTCGGCACGATCGACGGAATGGGCCTGATGAGAACGGTCTGGGTGTCTGGCATCGAATCATCTCTCGTAAAACCCCGGCTCGCCCGAACTTCGTCGGCAAATTGGTCTTTTTGACGCTGGGTTCGTGTCACTCAGACATGTCCGGATCACGATTGCCGGAACGCTAAGGCGGCCATAAACCAATGCGGCGCCATGAGTATCCTGCTCTTCTGGATGACACCGCGGGCCGGCCTATTTCGTCCTTTGCAAGGCCCGGAGGCTTTGTTATACGCTGCCGCGTGCGAACCCTCGGTTTCGCCTATTCCTCGGTAGCTCAGCGGTAGAGCATTCGACTGTTAATCGAATGGTCGCTGGTTCGAATCCAGCCCGGGGAGCCAAACAAGATCAAAGACTTGGCGGAATTTCCCAAAAAACAACATCAACGGCTTTAGCACCCGGGTGAGACCGATCACGTCTACCTTACGCTCCTTAAAGGCATTTCCATTGTCAGGGTCACGCCCAAATTTCGATGGTCCGAAATCGTGTTCGCCGCGTCGGCGGTATGGACAGGGATGACCAGGGACCTTTCCAAAGAAACCCCATAGATCGAAGTCCCAGACGCCTCGATGCAGCCGCCTCGCGATCGGCCTGTCTTTGGGCCGATGATGATCCGGCCGATACCGATCTTGAGATAGACCGCCAAGCGGACAGTTCCTCGACAAATTTGCGAAAAGTGAACTCGTAAGCGAGGCCAGTGATCACGTTAAGTCCAAAATCATGGCGCTTGCCGAAGCACGACGTGAACGGAACCGCCGCGACGGAAAGACAACTCGGATGTCGGCGGAGGCGCGCGCATTCGAAGCGATAATTCGTCGAGCGGCAAACCTGGTTTTCGCGACTACCAACTCGGCTGCGGTCGAACAACTCATTGAGGAAAGAGGGTTGTTCGATTGGACGATTGTCGAGGAGGCCGGAAAGGCCACCGGCGCTGAATTACTCTCACCGTTGCTGCTGTCACATCGCCGTTTGATGGTTGGCGATCATAGACAGCTGAACGCCAAGATTGGCTACGATAAAGACCCGGCGGGTTGGTGCGGAAGCGTGTGGCACTTTCTAGGACCAGATCATCCGCGAATGATCAAACGTGCATTGCTAAGTAAAGACCAACCTAAGCAATGCCCCGCCTAACTGACCAATGATCATCTTGCATGAAAGCCTCCTGCATCCGCGAAAAATTCACACGCGAACGATCCGCCGCTCGCAAGCTGGCCAAGGAATATTTCGAAAGATTTCCAAGAGACCAATATCAGACTGAAATCGAAAGCTGGCGGTTGCTGCAATCGGCTAAACATTGAGTTTACGATGAGGCGGCTGCGGGGGCGTGGCAGGTAAAGGAAAGCCCGTGAGCACCGCCGACAATCAGCCTATGACCAGCAATTCGACGAATTGAAATATCTGACCTTCCACAAAATCTACCGTTAGATCCTCGACTGTAGATGGGTCGTTATCGGGACCAGCGTGCGGCGCGCCCGGGGGCAGTGTTTGGCGGGTCAAGATTCTTCCCTTGTCGTCCATATCGAATTTGAGTTCAGGTCGGCCGGCCCCGGATCGCGCGCGCATATCGCCGCGATAGATTCGTACGACGAGGGCCTTCCCGTCTGGCTCGACCTGACACATCCAGCCCGATCGAGTGAGCCATTCAACAATGGATTTCAAGCCAGGGATTAGAGTTCCAGTCATGTGAGCGTACCATTTGGCCTGGTGCGCTTCTTCCTCATTTTTCTTCTTAGTTTGTTCCTCGGAAATCGCGTTACGTTCCTCTTGGTCGCGTTTCAGGATAGGTTCAAACTTGGTTTTTGCGGTCTCATCCATTGAAAGTTCCCTTGCAGCACTAAGTCGTGCCAGACGTTAACACCACAAACGCTACACAAGCTTAAGCGCGGAACGTTTTCCGCAACGTTCTTTCTAGCTTGGCTTGCGGCGATGGAATTGGAAGGGGAGTGTTGGAGGAAATTTAGCGGCGAGGTTGATGCCAAAAATATCCGAAGGTCAATTCGCTTTTGGTTTTCTCGCCTGTGTCACCGCGTGGCTGTTGGTTGGTCGCGCGATGTTTCGGCCGAAGTTACCCAGCAACTGCGTCGGCGCTGCGACCTGCAACTGCACGACGTGCCGGAAAACATCGTGGATTTTGTCGAAAGGCACGAGAGCCGCGGCGGCCAGCAACTAACGATGCGGCTGGTCTGAGCCGTCGCGTTCCAGCGCAAGAAGCCTGCGACGGTCGGGACCAGGGCGCTCTACCCCGGCTTCGTTGAACCAGCGCTGTCCGACCTCAATCGACAAAGTGCCGAGCGGCGAGCGCTGGATCCATGAGATTAAGTTCGACGGCTACCGCGTCCAGGTCCATCTCGTTAATAACGGCGTCAAGGAATTCATCCGGTGCGGCAACGACTGGACACACCGTTTCAAGAAGATTGCCGACGATGCATGGCCCATCACCCCCGGGTCGGCGATCCGGACCCGCACGATGACCATCCCGCCGGACTCGGGATGGGACGGTCGGGCTCGGTATTCTGGGCGTGGCGGAACGAATGCGTCCGGCGCAACTTGGTGCGGGCGACCGGATGCCCCGTCCCCCACGGGATATCCGATGGATACAACGGCCTCAGCCCGCCCCCGGCTGGGGCCGTTTCCGTCTTGCGCCGCGGAACTGTTTGCCAGCAGCCGCATTGAATGAAGGCCCAACACGCACGAGGAGGGCCACTGCCATGCGCGTTCATACGTACCGGGACGAAAGCCGCTCCAGACACTTCGAGTTGACTGGCGGGGGCGGCCACCTTTGGTCAATTGACCTGGTCGCCGCAACAGCTTCGTGCATCCTGCTGGTGGGCTTCGCCTGTGCCCTCGTAGCCGTGTGCCTCCACTAACCGGTTGGATTTTTGGCGCCGATTTTTATTTCGGCGGGTGGCTGCGCGTACTCGCCGCCGCCGCCGAGGGCCCACTCGCAATGTGGGCCGAGCGGGCGTTGCGGAAATGAGGGCGTCTGCTGCCCAAGCCCGGCCCGCCGCCGTACTAATGAAAGAGGCCGCCGACTGAGGCGGCTTCTTATCCCATTCAGCCAAGGCGCAGGAGCCCTTCGGCTATCCCGGTGCGCCTCAGTCCTATCCTGTGCGTGTGGAACTGTCTGGGCGAACGAGAACGCCAGCTAAATCGTAATCGACCTGCCAAGCTGGCTGTTGTCCGTGCCGCCAATAGCAGGGAAGACTTCCTTAATCTGTGGCTTCATCTGGGGATGCATCTTGCGGGTTCTCCGATGGCCGCTCGTCTGGCGTCAGCAGGCCCATCTTTACGGCCTCCTGCTTGGACACTTAGCGGCCCATCGCACTCTCAAAGGCCTGACACGGCGCGAACAGCGAAGCGACCGAAGTCGCAGAGGGACTTGGACAGTACTCGTCGCCGGACCGGACCGAATAAGCTCTGAGGCCGACAACCATCGCTCCGACTAAAATTCCAGCGACGATATAATCGCTTTTCATGGCGGTGATCCTAGATCGCCCCCGCCACAACAACAGCCAGCGCCGGCACCAGTTCCCCTTTAGAAGGCCGCTGGTGAGTCCGGGAATCGCAGGCCATAGATATGCTGGTCGACCCCAGTCAGCCCCCGGGCCGGCGCGGGCGCAACCCGGGGTCGTTGCCTCCATCGTTGCGCAGGACAAGTAATCGTCGCCGTATTGTGCCGCCAGCGCCTCGGGAGCGCCTCATTTCCGTTCAGATCAGCGCAAATTGCAGGTTCCAAAGAAAAAAGTCGCCATTCCCGGATCAGGTGGCAGGGAGGATTGGACCATGCCTGGGGACTACGACTGGAAGGAGCTTCGAGATCGGGTGGAGCGCTACCGCATTCTAGAACGAGAAACTACGGACCCAATTGCGGCTCGTTTGCTTCACGATATCGTTCTGGACTTGGAAGCCGAGTTGAAGCGATCGTCGCAAAGTTGCGGCCTTGATGCCGCATAAGCGTCGACGCTAGGCTTCGCGCACAAACGCCGAACCCCGCGGAAGCGGCAATACGCGTTATGTCCCGGCCGATGGCGGCAGCTGAATGTGAATGGTGAGGCGTGTCTCTGCTTCTGCGGCGCGACGATCGCTGCGGTCGACAAGCACGTCGGCAGCGCTCACCGCGGCGCCGGTGCTTGGATCAGCGCAGAAGCGCTCAGATTTCGGCCTTTTACAGCGGCCAATCCTTGTAGAGGATGATCCCGATCATAATCATCGAGCCGGCTGCAACCGCCAGCGAGCAGATCACCGGCAACTCTTCAAGGACAGCGACAACGGCTGCCCGCCCACTAATTCTCTTCCTATGCGCGAAGCGCCACCCTGCCACACCCATACGGAAACTCCGTTTGGCCCCCAGCAGCAGTGCGGTTTGAGTGTATCAACAAGCGCTCGCCAGGCAATAGACCAGTTCGGGCGTGCCCATTTGCGGCATTTTTGAGTCAATTTGACCCACGGCAGCGCCGCATGGGCGGGCCGCGGGATGTCCGGGTCGAAGCCGGGCAAGGTGACGGACCTTTAGCGCGCCGCGCACGTTAAGGCCGTAGCACCGGGGCAGATCTCGAATCCGCAGGTGAGTTATGTTCGATATTCCTCTGGACCTTCAAAGAAGGTTTGAGCAGCGGTGGGCCGCCAGATTTTGTCGGCCGGCACCGCCAGCGGCGCCCCAAAGCCAGCCTCAACAACAACAACAGCTTTCCGAACCCGCCAAAGCCAAAAGAAAAACCCGCCGGGCTAAGACGGCGGGCTTGAGGTCTGCACCGGCGGTGTGAGCGCGGGACCGAAGCCTGCGCCCTTATCGACTGCTATCGCCTACGCGCTGCATGACCGGCTGGCCGCTGCCGGTTCCGCTTCCTGATCAATCAGCGCGGGCGCTTCACTGATTGAGCTCCTGCGAGAGATCGCGAACCATAGTTCTGATCGCTTGCTGATCAGCCTCTAGCAACATAGCGACCACCGCAGCGAGCTCGCCCCCCGGTCATGTTAGCCTAATCGGGTCTTTTCTCGAAGACGCGACCCCTGCCCTCCCGAGCCCAACCCGTAGCGGTTTGCCTTGATGCAGGCTGTCCGCAACATCGGCCGTCAGGTAAAACGAGCCCTAAGGGAGGCTGACTGCAAGCGCCCGGCAAGTGATCTGCCGGCATAGCCCGCGCGAGGGTCCCATGGCTAACAAGTCCCAAGGGACGTGGTACGTCTCATTTGAACGGCCACGGGGAATGCGAACCTTCGCAAGGGCGACCGAAACATTCCCGAACGAGCGAGAGGCCAAGAAATTTGCGAGAGCGAAATTGGTCGAGACGCCAAATGTCACCGCGGGCACGCTCAATCCTCATCTGCCGAAACGGACCATCGCCGCAACGCAGATAGTACAATGGCTCGAACAAACGGACGGGCCGGATGCACCCAAGTGATGGTCCGCATTGGGGACGCCGGAAGCTGGCGAGGGACGAATAAATTGGCCGTGCCCGCGTATGCTTGGCTGGCAGGTCACGGCAGAATCAATAATCTTTTAGGATCCATGATTGGAACCTGCCATTATTAGGTGACTTGCGGTACCGCGACCAAAGAGAGGACCCAATGACGAAATTCAGACTGATTGGCGTTGCCGCAGTTGTTTTTTCTGTAACGGCAGGACCCGCGATGGCCCGGCACTTAATCTCCAGCCCAAGCCACCCCGCCCAGAGCATCTATTGTGCGACCAGGGAAGCGGGAAATCCCCACAGCAGGTATTGCGATTACATAGCCTGGAGCAAATGGCGACAGCGAGGCGGTTGGGATAGCACGCTCGACAATGCTTGCTACTTTGACCCCAGTTTTATTCCGGGAGAATGCGGCCGTGGTGCGCGGGGCCAAGTATTATTTCCACCAAATACGAACTGATCATCTGCCCAGCCTGCTTAGGCATGGACGCGGGACCGAAGCCCGACTGCACGCAAGATAGCCTTGCGAACCTGGTAAAATCGCGCGTGAAGCATCGCGGTCGCTTGTGCCGGCGTATAGCCTTAAACTTTAGCCGCAAAGAATTCTTCGGCGGCGCGCTGAAGATCTTCATCTCTCTTTTCTCGTTGTCGGTCATTTGCTCAGGTTCGACTGACCTTGAACGAAATGTCGAGAACATCAAACGTCAATCGTTCGATTTCGGTCCGCCATGATAGCGGTGTGCATTGGGTTCGACCGTCTGCGTCGACGTCGCCGGATAGAAAGTATTGAAGGAGTGTTCTACTCGCTTGTCTGAGCGGCCGGTCGCTGCGGGCCAATACCGGGGGTACGATCCGGCCACGCGCGCAGATGCAAGTCCCGAGATCGCAACCAGCATCGTTATCGATGCGACGAGCGCGAGATTTTTCGTCGTCATGGCTCTGTTTCCTCTGCTGTGCCGTCGTCCCGATTGCCGGGATGTGCGCATCGGGGCATAGGAATGCGAGCTTGGATCATCCATCCGATTATAAACGTGGCATAGGAATCGGGCCGCCCGGCGCATTGAAGCGAGACGGCCCGGAATAGAACATTTTGTGGATATCGCCTATCGCTTCAGCCGCCTCGCGTGCGCGGCGCCCAGGAAGAAAACCGATAACACGCTGATGGAAGTCTATGGCTCCGACAGCCAGGACGACTGTCGATATCGCACCAGCAGGGGCTCGTATCTTGATCGAATCACCTGGGCCCGGACGGGCACCCTAGGATTTCCGCAGCACGTAGACCGAGAAGCTTTCAGCGTTGATCTGGCCATTTGCGTCCGTCCAAAAGCAATCCGCCTGATCGCCCTTGACAGTGCCAATGGTCATCAACGGCCCTCCCGAACGTAGCCGAACAAGATCGCCACGTTGAAGCGGAACGGCCCGGATCCGCATTGTGGTGTTCGAAGAAGCAGAATCGGAAAGAGCCGGAACCGACAACGGCACGCTGAATGCCATCCCGAGCGTTAACGCAAATGCGATCGAGGCACACTTCGTTGACGCCAACACGTCAGAACTCCCATTTCTGTTGGAATCGACATGGGAACCCCATTCACCGACACCACTAAATTGCACGTTAGAAATTGTCATTTTCCGAACGGCGAGACGGCCCCTCGATAAAATTCAATTTAATGGTGTTGTCGGATTGCGAACCTACATCAGCTTGGTGGGCATCGGCGATCAACGTTGATCGCGTGTTAGAGGGAGTTCCGGCATGAAAATGCTTTCCATTCCTTGCGTCGCCCTTTGCATTGGCCTTTCGACCGCCGCCGCGCTTGCCCGGGGCGGCGGCAGCATGGGATCGTCCCATATGTCCGCAACCGGCGGCGCCTTTGGCACCAGCAGCGCTGCGCCTGGCACTAACTCCCTTGGCACAGCGCTTCCTTCATCCGGCACCGGCCACCCCATGAAGGGCCCGCTGCTGGGCACCAATCCGGCCATCGACCAAGAAGAAGCGAAGGTCGACAAGATGATCGGATCGATCTGCCGGGGCTGCTGAAGAGGCTGCTTACAGGCTGCGATTCTTTCGACCGAACTTGGCAGCGCTGTAGCGTCTATCGCTGGCGGGCCCTCGGCGCTGCTGACCCTTCAACAAATCGAAATCACCTGGCTATGACGAAACTTGGAATTGGCGTTGGAATATTGGCAACGGTGTTCTGCCTGTCTGTCAGGGCGCAGACCCTCAGCGTGATCACGCTCGATCAAGCTGGAGCCCAGACAGTCCTGCAAGCCGCGAAGGAGAGCGCGCAGCAGCGGAATGCGCCCTCGGCAATCGCAGTGGTTGATCCCGCCGGCGATCTACTTGCTTTTCAGCGGATGGATGATGTCCGCCCGGCAAGCGTGGACCTCGCCATCGAGAAGGCACGAACGGCTGCGCGGCTACAACGGCCGACGGCAGAGATCGAGGATAACATTAATCGCGGCCGAACAGCATTCGTCACCGCCGACATCATGGCATTGCGCGGCGGCATGCCGATACGCGCGGACGGCAAGGTCGTGGGCGCCGTAGGTATTGCCGGATTGAACAAGGATACCGACACCGCGATCGCGAACACCGCGGCGTCGGCTCTGAGCCCCTCGCCGAAGACACCTCAGCATAATTGACGGAGTTGCTCTTCGTTTGAGGTTTGGACGCGGGCCAGCGTCGCCTCGGCGCGCAAACCTACTTGATCGGCGTCCGGCAGCGGGGGAAACGTCGACCTTCTCCGCGCGACGTCCGCCGAGCACGCTCCCGGTCATGTGGCGCCTCCGCAGCGCCGTGATCATCCGGCAAATACCCGAAAGACGATCCGCCAGATGTGATCTTCCCCACCTTCGGTCACGGCCGGAGCGGTCTGCGCTTCCGCGCGGGTCAAGACATCCGTAACCATATCGGCCGCGACCGCTGGATCGATACAATTTGAGTGATCCGCTCAACCCCGAAACAAAGGACTTCTGAGACCTTGCGCGCTCGGACCTGGGAGAGCGCGATGAGCGAAGCTGAATTCGACCTATTGCTGGATGCCGTGCGAACAGCAGTTGCGCCCGCTGCGCAGGACGACTTCCTGACCATCCCGATGCTCGATGCGCTGCCGACCCCAGCCAATGACAATCAGATGGCCTGGCCGCTCATTCCATTCCCCAACGGCTGGTACGCCACCTGCTAATCGCGCGAACGCGATTTAGCTCGCGGCGGCAAGACTGAGTTGGCCTGGAAGGCGGCTAAAGCCGCCTTGCGCGAAACCAATCCCGGAAAGAGCGGCATTTGTCCGAGCGATTAGCGGTTGAAGTCTGAGCCGATCAGCGTGGGTTATCCAAAATGACCGCCGCAGCCGGGTAAGTGCGGCGGCCAAGTTTGGAGGAGAAACGCTCTGTCGAAGGAACCACGGTCGGCCCCCTCTGCAGGGCGGAATTTTCCATGCATGTTTCGGGCCGCGAACCGATCGGGAGTTTTAGCTGGCCATCCCCGGCTGCGGCTCTTCGCAACATGGAATGCCGCGCCCAGAGGCGGCAAAGGCCACACAAACCTAATGTAACTTATTCAAAATAATATGGAAATATTTGATTGTATTAGTATTCTACGCCTGACACATCTGCGTTCGAACCGGTCCGATCTTTACGCTCCTGAGCTGCCTTCTGCAGGTAGGCGACGATGTCGTGGCGAGACGGAGCGTCGAGCACGCGAACCGGCATGCGTGCGCCGGGAACGAATTTCTGAGG
>Ga0210396_10003466_pt1 | contig 15703 bp, 10 predicted proteins | sample IncBWH17OmetaG_FD_155466 | JGI IMG/M metagenome (GOLD analysis project Ga0210396, IMG submission 155466) | Forest soil microbial communities from Barre Woods Harvard Forest LTER site, Petersham, Massachusetts, United States - Inc-BW-H-17-O ... | reverse complement strand
ACGGCGTCTGGCTCTATCACTGCCCTGCGGAGAGCTTCACGGACCGGAATACGTGGTGGGCCTGGGGAATCGGAGACGACGGCAATTGGGCTTGGAATGTGGACCCGACACCTCTTAGCGGCGACCTCTGGGGAGAGCTAAGCCTCCGGTTGATCGACGGCATGAAGGTTTTGTCCGGGTTCAATGCGAGCACGGGAAATGTCGAGGTCCGGGTGACTGACGACGTGACGCAAGTGTTGGCGCCGGAAACACCAGTGACGGTCGTTGCGACCCAATTTTCAGTTCCGCAAAACTACGGCGGCTACATCGTTCCCGGCTCCACCCTGGACCAGGCGATCATTTTGGTGAGTCAGTTCAATACCACCACGAACAACCCGTACAACGTGCAACAGTTCGTCGTCAATCTTAATCGCTGATACAGCTGATCAAGGAAACGTTAGCTCGGGTTGCAACACCACAATCTCCAACTAGCCATCTTGACCCCGTTGACGGAGACGAGCTCAGGCGCCTTGCTTAACGTCAACGTGTTCGGCTTCATCAGATCCATGGTCAGGCAAGTGGCTGCCTCGTCTCGAAAGAGAGACGGTGAGCTCAACCAGGACATTCGCGGGTTTCAAAATACCGTTTCGCACGGATTAACTCGATCGCGATCATCAACGTCGTTAAGGGTGACTCCTCGGGAGCCTAGGAGAAGCGGGTCCGATCCCCGGGCGCAGATAGGCACGCAAGTCGGGCTCCTGATCAGTGCAGCGGTCCATACGCGAGTTCGCTCCGGCTCAGTGAATGACGATTCCGCACGGTGGACAAGTGACGCATAATTGCACAGGCAGTCCCGCGCAGATCATCAACTCGTCGCGGCCCTAAATAAGACGGGATCGTTTCGTGGTAGCTCGGAGCCTCTCCCACCGACCGGCGATTCATATGGCCAGGTGCGTCACCAAGACCGCACTCGTCGGGCTGATGGCCGCTGTTATCACGGCCGTCTGCACGGCAGCACCTGCCCGAGCCGCAATCGGCACGCTCGACGTGACCTTCCAAGGCTCTGGCGGGCCTAATCCCTACATCCCTTCCAACGCCGGTGGCAAAAGACTCGCGTGGAACGGTGACGCCACCTGTCGGACGATCGCCCTGCCCGGCGACGCCAACGGCTTCAGCGCGGCCAATCACACCGACCAGCCAATCGCCGTTTACGGCGGGAGCAATTGTCAGAGGACTTTGCTCAACTACATCGGGGTCGGGGCGACAAGCATGGGCAGTTTCAACCGCACCTTCAGCTTTCAACCGAACGGCTAACCCGGGACCATCGCTTGCCATTCCGTGGAAATGTCTGATGAGCAACCGCTGGATCTACCGGCCGATAGGTCTTGACAGTCCTGACCACGAGTCACCCGGTCGAGTCGATGATCTCCATTGCCGGGAGCACAAACCAGCTCACCCGCACTCGTTCCCTGTTTCGAAACAGACGACATGTGGTCCACCGGCCGCCGCGGCAAGTCGATATACATGGACCCCTTCAACACAATGTCGGCAGCCCGTGCATGTATCGACATGACTATTCAATTGCTGCAAGCTCGGTGGTTAAGCTCGTCGACCCTGTCATCCCCCACGGTCAATAGTTTGCGCGCCATGGGGCGCAAGACGGCGGGTTCGTATTCATGTTCAGTGACGTGTTCGCCGGACAGACTGGGTGTTGTTGGGGTAATCCGCCAGCGCAGACATAGTACGCATTGCTGTTGTCTGGGTCCTGTACGTACTGCACCCCGCCGAACGCCCCTCCGCCAGGGCAACTAAAGACCGCCGGCGGTTGGACATGCGCCGGTTGGGATTGTGCGACAGCGGGCACAGCCAGCGATAGCCAGCCGAATCCGACCACGACCGCTGCGACGGGTGCGACTCGGGACTTGGTCTTGACAGACATGACCTTTCCCTTCTCTAGGAACTTCGCCAGCGGTGACAAGCCCTCGACATCGCCATGCGCTGGCGCGGCGGAGCCCGACGTCGCCGCAGTAAACCCACTGAGCCGCGATAATGTCACGCGCATGAGTTCTCCAGCGAATCTCTGCAACGTTGGCCATGGTAACGCTGCGCCCGCGGTCCGCGGAAAGAAATGCGCAACCAATCCCCATGGCGTTGCCGCATGTTCACAATCACGATGCGGTTTTTGGCTTGCTCGAATAAGCGCTAGCGCTGACCGATCAGCGACAGCCTTGCGTAGGTGATCGCTACCGTCGAGGCGCGCCAGCGTCGTACCAACAACGAGCCAGAACACCAATTTGGGGTGCGGGTTTTGTCAGGCGCCCCGTGTTGGGTCGATTGTGCTGAAGCTTGCGGAATCCCTGCTCTCGCAGGCCCCAGCAGCGTATGCTGCCCGCGTATTCACCCACGCGCTGTAACCCCTTGCCGAATATCGGCTCACGATCGATCAGGACTGAAACATGGAGCCAGATCCTGGTTCTCGGGCCTACTGGAACGACGAATACAAATTGTGGCTGCCGGGCGGGCAGCGAAAGCCCGCCGACCCTTCCCAACGGCCGGGTCCTGAGCCGCCACCGACGAGTCGACGGCATTTTCCGGTCGCCCACCTCGTAGCACTCGCAGTCACAGCCGTACTGGTTGTGCTCATCTTGGTTTTCCTCGATGACCTCGTCCCGAAGCCGCTAGTTGAGTTGATCGCATTAGTCCCTATTCTTTTTTTCGACCTTAGCGCTAGGACGATCGAGCGCCGAAAGCTCGAGTGGCCGACTGTAACTCGAAGCGTTCTCGGGCCGCGGCCGTGGTACATCTCAGGCGTTGGGTATGCAGCGCTGCTCCTCATAGCCGCGGAGGCTGCAGGCGCTCTGCTTCAAGGTGTCGGCGGCACTGTGACGCTTCTGGGTTTCCTCAACATCGTTATTGGTGTCGCCATGGGCGTCTTGATCGCTTTGCGTTTCGAGCCGCGCGGGCGGCCGCTCCTGACCATCCTCGAGACGGCATTGCTCGCAAGCGTGCTGGGCGGACTGTTCGACCTGATACTGGTAGGTCGTGAAAGGTTTAGCGAAGTCCATGGCGGAGCGGCTCTCATTGTTGTCGTAATCGTGAATGGCCTGGTTTGGACCGTGACGGGGATAACCGGATATCTCGGCATGACCGCTGTGCGGCGGCTACGACCGCCGCGCCTACTGTTATCCCCGGACCGCCGGCATGTGTGGGATGGGTCCGCCTGGTATCCGGTCGAACCAAACGGTCGGTCATACCACAAGGGCGGCAGGCGGATTGCATTCCGAGGGGATATAAACCCGCCATCCACTAAACACTTTCCTCCATCGTAGGAATACAGCTTCATTTGGCGCGCCGCCCAAGCTCGCAGGATCGCAAGCGACACTCCGGAGGCCTGCCCACCTTGTCTCGTAATAGACGACAAACGAGAGTCTCAAAAGTTCGTGTCGTAGATGGCACGGCGATATGACGGACATCGTTGACCAGCAGTGACACGATATTGGCGTGGACGGCGCCCGCGGTGTGCTGACCGCAGCGGGACTCTCGTGTGGTTCGTGCGGCATGGAACCGCCACCGGACTCACGGTTTCGCGACAAGTGCGACACGCCAGTCACGCAGGCCACTCAACCGGCGGAGTGCAAGCAGGTGACGGCAGCTCACGAGTTCGATTGGGGAGCATCGACCAGGGTAAGTTACCGCTGATCAGGTAGCGGGTCGCCGGCAGAGAGGACGCGTCGTGCTGCAGGGAATCGCCCGTCTGGCCATCGCCGCGCCCAAGCGGATCATCGCCGTCGCAATGCTCGTGATGCTCGGCACCGCGATCTTCGGCATCCCCGTGATCAAGAGCCTGTCGGCGGGGGGCTTACAGGACCCGACATCGGAGTCGTGGCATGCCGGCAGGATCCTGTCGGACAAGTTTGGCCAGGGCGATATGCAGATGGTCGTCGCGGTCACCTGCGAGCGCGGCGCCCAGAGCGCCGCCGCGCGCGCCGCCGGGGATGACATCGTCGGCCAGCTGAAGGCCTCGCCCTATGTGAGTGACGTGACTTCAGCCTGGACCGCGCCGCCCTCGGCCGCCCAGGCGCTGATCAGCAAGGACGGCAGGACGGGGTTGATCGTCGCCGGCGTTACCGGGGGTGAAAGCGGCGCGCAGAAGCACGCCAAGACGATCTCGGAGCAGGTGGTGCACGACCGCGACGGCGTCACGGTCAAGGCCGGCGGCGAGGCGATGATCTATGTGCAGGTCAATGGGCAGAGCGAGCGCGATCTACTGCTGATGGAATCGATCGCGTTACCCGTGAGTTTCGTCGTGCTGCTCTGGGTGTTCGGCGGCCTGCTGGCCGCGGCGTTGCCGCTGGCTGTGGGCGCGTTCGGGATCCTCGGATCGATGGCGGTGTTGCACGCGATCACCTACGCCACCGACGTGTCGATCTTCGCGTTGAACCTCACCGTGGCGATGGGGCTCGCGCTCGGTATCGACTCTTCCTTGTTGATCATCAGCCGGTTCCGCGACGAACTCGCCGACGGCGCATCGCGCGACGCGGCTCTGATTCGCACGATGGCGACCGCGGGCCGGGCTGTGCTGTTCTCGGCGATGACGGTCGCGTTGTCGATGGTCGCGATGGTGCTGTTCCCGATGTACTTCCTCAAGTCGTTCGCCTATGCCGGCATCGCGGTGGTGGCGTTCGCGGCGTTCGCCGCAATCGTGGTGACCCCGGCCGCGATCGCGCTGCTCGGTGACCGGCTGGATGCCCTCGACGTGCGTCGGTTGACGCGTCGGCTTGTCGGCCGGGCCGAGCCGGTGCGCAAACCGGTAGAGGAGACGTTCTGGTACCGCTCGACGAAATTCGTGATCCGCCGGGCGATTCCGATCGGTGTCGCAATCATCGCGCTGCTGCTCGTGCTCGGCGCGCCGTTCCTCGGGATCAAATGGGGCTTCCCCGACGACCGGGTGCTGCCCGGGTCCCTCTCCGCGCGTCAGGTCGGAGACCAGTTGCGCAGCGACTTCGCCGTCGATTCGGCGACCAACGTCATGATCGTGATTCCGGACGCAGCCGGTGTCACGCCGCCCGAACTCGACCGCTACGCCGCCGAGCTCTCGCGGGTGCCCGGCGTGTCGTCGGTGTCCTCACCGGGCGGGACGTTCGTCAACGGAGCGCCGGTCGGACCGCCGTCGGCGGCGACCGGAATCAAGGACGGCAGCGCGTTTCTGACCGTCGGCAGCACCGCGCGGCTGTTCTCACAGGCCTCCGAGACGCAGCTGGACCGATTGCACGCCGTCGCCACACCGGGCGGAAACGTCGTGCAATTCACGGGGACCGCCCAGATCAACAGGGACACTTCCGAATCGGTGACCTCGCGGCTGCCGGTGGTGTTGTCGGTGATCGCCGCGATCACGCTCGTGTTGCTGTTCTTGCTGACCGGCAGCGTGGTGTTGCCGCTGAAGGCGTTGATGCTCAACGTGTTGTCGTTGACAGCGGCGTTCGGCGCGCTGGTGTGGATCTTCCAGGACGGTCACCTCGGTGCGCTAGGCACCACGCCCAGCGGGACGTTGGTGGCCAATATCCCGGTGTTGTTGTTCTGCATCGCTTACGGGTTGTCGATGGACTACGAGGTGTTCCTGGTGTCACGGATCCGGGAGTACTGGCTGTCGTCCGGGCGAACGCGTGCCGACAACGACGAGAGTGTTGCGCTGGGCCTGGCCCGCATGGGCCGCGTGGTGACAGCGGCGGCGCTGCTGATGTGCATTTCGTTCGCCGCGTTGATGGCCGCGCAGGTGGCGTTTATGCGCATGTTCGGTGTCGGGCTGACGTTGGCAATCCTGGTGGACGCCACGCTGGTCCGCATGCTGTTGGTGCCGGCGTTCATGCATGTCCTGGGACGGGTGAATTGGTGGGCGCCCCAGCCACTGGCCAGGCTGCATGAGCGCTTCGGCATCAGCGAGTCACACGATCTGCCTGAGAATGAGCCGCCTGCGGCGGACACGGGACAGCGTGTCGATCTCCGTTCCTGATCCGACCAGGCGTAGGCGCAGGCGGCGTGGTCTCGGCGACCAGCTAGGCGAGGAAATCCTTGACGCCAGGCTGAAGTGACTCGCCAACACACGCTGCGGTAAGCCAGCCGCCGAAACAGTCATGTCTCGAAACAGACGACATTCGAGAGTCTCGAAACTTCGTCTCGGCATCACCAACTGTGTAGCCAACAGCGCCTGGTGGAGTGTCCCATCACCTATCCTGTGAGAACCGGGGGCCGGGATAGGCGGAGGGTCGGGTGACGGCCATAGCGGCGTGCCGGACGTGTGGCACTGAGCCCCTGGAAAACGCCCCGTTTTGCCACGGCTGCGGCTCACCGGTCAAAGAAGCCGATACCCGCGCCGAGTACAAGCAGGTGACGGTTCTCTTCGCCGATGTTGTTCATTCCATGGATGTCGCGGCAACCGTCGGGCCAGAACGACTCCGCGAGATCATGGCAGAGCTTGCCGACCGGTGCGCGGCAGTGGTGAAACGTTACGGCGGAACGGTGGACAAGTTCACCGGTGACGGCATCATGGCCGTGTTCGGCGCGCCGGTGGCGTTGGAGGACCACGCTGTCCGCGCTTGTCTGGCGGCGCTGGGCATCCAGGAGGAGACCAAACGGCTTGCCGTCGACGTCCACGCCCGCGACGGTGTGGACCTGCGGTTGCGGGTGGGACTTAACTCCGGTGAGGTAATCGCGGGTGAGATCGGTTCGGGGCCGTTCGGTTACACCGCCGTGGGCGAGCAAGTCGGTATGGCACAGCGGATGGAATCGGCGGCACCGCCGGGCGCGGTGATGCTCAGCGCGTCCACCGCGCGACTTGTTGATGGGGCTGCGACCCTCGGCGAATCTGAGGTGGTTCAGGTCAAGGGTGCCGACGAGCCGGTGCCCGCCCGTCAGCTGTTGGATATGAGCGAAGGGCATCGCGCTGGCGGGCATGCTGAATCGAGTCTGGTCGGCCGACGGTGGGAAATGACCACCGTTGAAGGCTTGTTGGACCGCGCCGTCGACGGCCACGGCACTGTAGTCGGCGTGGTGGGGTCACCGGGCATTGGCAAGAGTCGTTTGGTGCGCGAGGTTGCCGCGCTAGCTCGAAGCTGCAATGTGGAGGTGTTCACCACCTTCTGCGAATCGCACGCCACTGACGTTCCGTTCCGTGTCTTAGCACGGCTGTTGCGCACGGCCAGCGGGGTCGAGGGTCTTGATGCGCAGGCAGCCCGCGCCCAGGTCCATGCCCGGGTTCGCGACGCAGACGCCGAGGACCTGGCGCTCTTCGATGACCTGCTGGGCATCGCCGATCCCGCCGTTAAGCTGCCGAAGATCGACCCGGATGCGCGGCGGAGGCGATTGATCGCGCTACTCAATGGCGCATCCCTGGCTCGGCAAGCCTCGACAGTTTATGTCATCGAAGATGCGCACTGGATCGATGAGGTCAGCGAGTCGATGCTGGCCGCGTTCGTCACGGTGATCCCGCAGACGCCCTCGCTGGTGCTAATCACCTACCGCCCCGAATATCAAGGCGCGTTGAGCCGGGTGGCGGGTGCTCAGACCATAGCCCTTGCTCCACTGACTGATCCAGAGACTGCAGCGCTGGTTTCAGAGCTGCTCGGGTCGGACCCCTCGGTCGGCGACGTGAGCACCATGATCACCGAGAAGGCGGCAGGAAACCCGTTTTTCGCCGAAGAGATTGTGCGCGACCTGGCAGAGCGTGGTGTGCTGCACGGCAACCGCAGCGCCTACGAATCGCCCACCGATGTTGGCGAGGTCAGTGTGCCCGCCACCCTGCAGGCGACCATCGCCGCCCGCATCGACCGGCTGGATCCAGCGGCCAAGCGTACGCTGAGCGGAGCCGCGGTCATTGGCTCGAAGTTCAGCCGGGACCTGTTGGAAACGCTGGGCATTGACCCTGTTCTTGAGAGCCTGGTGACTGGCGAGTTCATCGATCAAATCGCGTTAACCGGCAATCCCGCGTATGCGTTCCACCATCCGCTCATTCGCACCGTAGCCTACGAATCACAACTCAAATCGGATCGCGCAGAGCTGCACCGGCGACTGGCCGCCGCCATCGAGACGCGCGGCACACCCGATTCGGACGCGGCGCTGATCGCCGAACACTTGGAGGCGGCCGGTGATTCGCATGCCGCCTACGGCTGGCACATGCGCGCGGCAACGTGGGCGACCAATCGAGACATCACCGCCGCCCGCCTGTGCTGGGAGCGTGCCCAATCAATCGCCGACGCATTACCCGCCGAGGACCCCAACGGGACAGCCATGCGCATCGCGCCGCGCACTATGTTGTGCGGAACCGCCTGGCGAGTCCGTACTAAAGTCGGCGCCCGCTTCGGTGAACTGCGGGAGTTGTGCGACGCCACCGGCGACAAGGCGTCACTGGCCATCGCCATGGTAGGGCTGGTGATCGATCACGCGTACGCGCATCAGGACCGGATAGACGAGGCGTCTCAGCTGGCCTCGGAAGCTATGGCCCTCATCGAGTCGGTCGGCGATGCGACCTTGACAGTGGGGCTGACGTGGGTCGCGATCTACGCCAAGATTGAGAACGCCGACTGGCCTGAGGTGCTGCGGTGGTCACAGCGGGTCATCGACCTGGCCGACGGCGACCCTTCTAAAGGCACCTTCATTAACGGGTGTCCGTTAGCACTCGCCTTTGCGACGCGGGCCATCGCCCGTTATTGCCTGCTTCGTCCCGGATGGCACGACGACCTGCAGCAGGGCCTGGCCATGGCCCGCAGCGCCGACCCCCTGACCTACACGCAGGTTGTCGGCTACGTCTACTGGCCGGGGATACCGGGTGGCGTCCTAACGCCCGACGATCATGCAATGTGCGAGATCGAAGATGCCCTAAGGATTGCCGAACGTTCCAGTGACGATCTCGCGTTGACCTTCGCCCAATTAACGCTGGGCCTTGCGCTGGTGCACCGCCCAGCGGCTGCCGAGCGTGACCGCGGACACAAGCTCTTAGCCGACGTCAGCGAAATGCTCGCACACCGGAGACACAACCTGGCCGATTTACCGATCGTCAACGTGTACTCGGCACGTGAGGAGGCTCGGCGTGGAGATCGCGATGCCGCCGTCCGCCTGATGCGCGCCGCCGTCGGCCATCTGATCGGCGACGGACAGCTATTGGGGTGGGGTGTTCCTGCGACAGGTGTTCTGGTGGAGACACTGCTGGATCGCGGGGCGGACGCTGACGTGGCCGAAGCCGAGGCCGCGATCAACAGGTTGGCGGATGCGCCAGCCGACGACGGGCTGGCTATCCGTGATGTGTGGCTTGTACGTCTGCGTGCATTGCTGGCCCGCGCCCATGGCGACGACACCAGCTATCGCGAATACCGGGATCACTACCGCGACATGGCGAAAACGCTTGGCTTCGAAGGGCATATCGCGTGGGCCGAGGCGATGCCATGACGGGTGCCGCCCCGTCGGGGGTGGTGACGTTTCTGTTCACCGATGTTGAGGGTTCTACCCGTCAGTGGGAGGCGGACCCCGATGAGATGCGGGCGGCGCTGGCCGCACACGACAAGGTGTTGCGCAACGCGATCGCGACGCATGGCGGCTTCATGTTCAAGCACACCGGTAGACGGGGTGTGCGCAGCATTCTCCTCGCCGAGGTCCGCCGTGGATGCTGCTGTTGCCGCGCAGCAGAAGCTGGAGTTGCCGGTGCGGATGGGGCTGGCAACCGGGGAGGCCGAACTGCGGGACGGGGACTACTTCGGGACGGTTCTCAACCGTGCGGCACGTGTGATGGCCGCCGGTCACGGCGGGCAGATCCTTATGGCCGAGTCGACGGCGGGTCTGCTGACCGGAGTTGATCTCATCGATCTGGGACCGCGCCGGTTGCGGGATCTGCCGACCCCGGTTCAGGTATTCCAGGTACAAGCAGACGGCCTGCCCACGGACTTTCCGTCGTTGCGGGCGCTCGATGCGAGTCCGGGAAACCTGCACGACCAAATCGACCAGGCCCGAACAGATCTGAACGCGGTCTCGAAAAGACGACATGTGCGACTCGCGGAAGTTCGTCTCAAATACACGTCTAGCGGGTGACCGGCCTGATCCGCTGATGTATGAGGTGGGACTGCGTTCGGTGTGAAATCCTGTGAGCGTGTTCGCGGCAGCCGCCCCATCGGGGGTGGTGACGTTTTTGTTCACCGATGTCGAGGGTTCGACCCCGTCGGTGGGAAGCGGACGCGGATTTGATGCGGAAGGCCCTCGCCGCACATGACGAGGTGTTGCGCTCGGCGATCGAGGGGCACGGGGGCTGGTTGTTCAAGCACGCGCTCTGGTCGCCCTGCGTATCGTCAAAGCAACCCATCCACGGTCCCAACCAATTACCGAAGGGGATCGCCGTGAAACAGCCCGAACTGACGCAACTCATCGGTCTGCAGGACGGCGACGGCGACCGAGTGTTCATCTCACGCCTAGACCGGCCCGACGGCTCCCGCGGCTACCTGCTCGCCATTAGGTCGGGAGAAGTGCACGGCGGTGTGTCTCTCACCGCCGGCGATCTGGACCGGCTGAGCACTGTCATCCGGCACGAAGTGGGCGACGGGGATGATGGTCTAATGGCCGAATTCAGGTTCTTCGCCCGGGCGATCTGGCTCCTGATCTTTTGCGCACTGATGTCGCTCCTCTTATTTGCAGTCACCGGGCCATTGTTTGCATATCCCTGGTCGAACTGAGATAGGGGACGATCCGCAACTTCCACAATGCGGGCGACACCACGACGCTCCGCGTCCCGCTGGCCAGCCTCGCCGCTCTTTTCGACCGGCTCGGACGCTACGAACCGGCGGCCACTATCGCCGGGTTCGCGCTCAGTCCCCTCGCCGTAACGGGGGTCCCCGAAATCACCACCGCGATCACCCACCTCCGCGATGTCCTCGGCGAGGCGACCTACGAATCGCTCGCCCTCAAGGGCGAGACGATGACCACCGCAGCCATCGTGACCTACGCATACGACCAAATCGACCAGGCCCGAATAGAAGTGAACGCGGTCTCGAAATAGACGACATATGAGACACCGATCAGCACAGGGCTGGACATCGCATCCTTCCAGGTCACAGAGTCTCAAATTTTTGTCTCACAAATACTCGTCTCATCTACGGCGCTTCGGCCTGGATGAGTCACCTGCGCGAAGCGGCGACAGCCGGCACCGGTCCCGATGGAAAGGCCGGCCGAGTCCGCCGATACTGCAACGATGACCGAGGTGCGGGCGGCTGTCCCGGAGGACGCGCACGACGTGGCCCGCGTGCAGGTCCGGTCGTGGCAGTGGGCGTATCGGGGACTCATCGCCCAGGACTACCTCGACGGTCTGACACCAGAGATTTGGGCCGGCCGGTACACGTTCGGCCGCGTGGGGATCGGGCTGCCGTTTACCCAGGTCGCGGTCGACGGCTCGACGATCTGCGGCTTGGCCACTACCGGCCTGTGCCGCGACGAAGACTTGTCGAATTTCGGTGAGCTGATGGCGGTCTACGTCGATCCCGCGCACGCGGGCACCGGGGTTGGGCATCTGCTGATCGCCGCCGCCCGGGAGCGGCTGCGCGCAGTTTCCGCGCAGGCCGCGCTGTGGGTGCTGGACGGGAACGTTCGCGCCCGGTGCTTCTACGAACGCGACGGATGGAGCTCCGACGGGACCCACCGCACCCGGACGTACGGCGACGTCCCGGTGCAAGAAGTGCGCTACCGCCGCGCGCTCGGCTAGCGGAGGGTCAGCCAGGCCAGGCTGGCCGCCCCGGCGAGCGCGCAATAGATCGCGAACGGCGTCAGGGTGCGGGTTTGGAAGTAGCGGGTCAGATAGCGCACGGCGAGGTAGGCGCAGACGAACGAGGCGACGCTGCCGACCAGCACCTGGCCGCCGATCCCGCTTCCGAGCGGCCCGAACAGCTCCGGGATTTTGTACACCCCGGCGGCCAGGATGATCGGCGTCGCCAGCAGGAAGGAGAACCGCGCGGCATCTTCGTGCGAGAGACCGCGCCACAGGCCGGCCACGATGGCGATGCCAGAGCGGCTGATGCCGGGAAGCAGCGCCAGGATTTGGGCGGAGCCGATCAGCACGCCGCGAGCAATGGGCAGCTCTGCGAGCCGGTCGTCGACGGCTTCGCCGCTGTGCTCGGGTGCGGCTTCGTCGTCGGCGGCGGTGCGCTTGCGCAGGACCTCGCCCGCATACAGCACGACACCGTTGATCATCAGGAATACCGCCGCCGGAATGGGTTTGCCCAGCGTCGTGCGGAAGGTCTTTTCCAGGGCCAGCCCGGCCAAACCCACCGGGATCGTGCCCGCCACGATCAGCCAGGCCAACCGCTCGCCCGACGTCTGGATTCGGCGGTGCCGCACCGAGCTGACGAAGCCGGCCAGGACGCGGGCCCAGTCCCGCCAGAAGAAGACCAGCAGGGCCGCGGCGGTGGCGACGTGCAGGCCGACGAGGAACGCCAGATAGGGCGACTGGGGTGCGGAAACGTTCAGGTCTTGGGCCCATTGCCCGCCGGCGAGCGCCGGCACCAACACCGAGTGCCCGAGGCTGGATACCGGGAACAATTCGGTGACGCCCTGGGCGGCGCCCACGATCACGGCTTCGAGGTAGCTCAAGTGCGAACTCATCCGGGCGAGCGTAACCGATCCGGATTCCCCGTCGAACAGGCTTGGGCTGCTGGGCATTTGGCGGCCCAACCAATACGGTGGGCAGATGGCCGCCAGGTTGCTCGACGCCGTGCGTGTGCTCGACTTGTCGAGTGGGGTCACCGACACGGTCACCCGCCTGTTCGCCGACCTGGGTGCGGACGTCCTCAAGGTGGAGCCCCCCGGCGGTAGCCCGGCCCGCCACCACCTGCCCGCGCTCGCCGGCGCCAGCATCCCGTTCGCCGTGCACAACGCCAACAAGCGCAGTGCCGTGCTGGACCCGGACAACGATGACGACCGCCTGAGGTTCTTCGAGCTCGTCGAGGGAGCCGACATCGTCGTCGACGGCCCAGGCGGCCGGGCCGGTGCGTTCGCGACGTCGTGTGCCGAGTTGGCCGAGAGCTACCCACACCTGGTGGCGCTCTCGATCACCGACTTCGGCACCACCGGTCCGCGGTCGTCGTGGTGTGCGACCGATCCCGTGCTGTTCGCGATGTCGGGCTCGCTGTCGCGGTCGGGCCCGCCCACCGGTACCCCGGTGTTGCCCCCCGACGGCATCGCCACCGCCACCGCCGCCGTGCAGGCCGCCTGGGCCGCGCTCATCGCTTATTACAACCGATTACGCTGTGGCACAGGCGAATACATCGACTTCTCGCGGTTCGACGCCGTGGTGATGGCGCTCGACCCGGCGTTCGGCGCGCACGGGCAGGCCAGCGCCGGGCAGCGCACCAGCGTATGGCGGGGTCGCCCCAAGAACCAGGACCCCTACCCGATCTGTCCGTGCAAGGACGGCTACGTTCGGTTGTGCGTGCTGGCGCCGCGGCAGTGGCGCGGCCTGCGCCGTTGGCTGGGGGAGCCGGAAGAATTCCAGGACCCCGCCTACGACGCGCTCGGCGCGCGTTTTGCCGCGTGGCCGCAGATCGGCGTGCTGGTCGACGCGTTGTTCGCCGACAAGACGATGAAGGATCTGGTGGCGGACGGCCAGGCGCACGGGGTGCCGATCGCGGCGGTGCTGACGCCCTCGCGGATCTTGGCCTCCGAACACTTTCAGGCCGTGGGCGCGATCACCAACGCCGAACTCGTCCCCGGCGTGCGCACGGACGTGCCCACCGGATACTTCGTCGTCGACGACGAACGCTGCGGCTTTCGCACCCCGGCCCCGGCCGCCGGACGGGACGAGCCGCGCTGGCTGACCGATCCGGTGGCGCCGTCAACGTCCACGCCGGGCCGGGTCGGCGACTATCCGTTCGCCGGCCTGCGGCTCCTCGATCTGGGCGTCATCGTCGCCGGCGGCGAGCTGAGCCGGCTCTTCGGCGACCTAGGCGCCGAGGTCATCAAGATCGAAAGCGCCGATTACCCCGACGGGCTGCGGCAGTCTCGCTTCGGCGACGTGATGAGCGAGTCGTTCGCCTGGACCCACCGCAACCACCTCGCGCTGGGTCTCGACCTGCGCAGCGCAGAGGGCAAGGAGATCTTCGGGCGCCTGGTCGCCGACGCCGACGCGGTGTTCGCCAACTTCAAGCCCGGAACCCTTACCGCGCTTGGGTTTTCCTTCGACACGTTGCGCGCCTTGAATCCCCGGATCGTGCTCGCGGGCAGCAGTGCCTTCGGCAACCGCGGGCCGTGGAGCAGACGGATGGGCTACGGCCCGCTGGTGCGCGCCGCCACCGGCGTGACCCGGTTGTGGACGTCCGACGAGGCGTCCGAGGAGGCTCGCGCCGCCGGATCCCGGCATGCGTTCTACGACGCGACGACGATTTTCCCCGATCACGTGGTGGGGCGGGTCACCGCCCTCGTGGCGCTGGCCGCGCTGATCCGCCGCGATCGGACCGGCGACGCGGCCCACGTGCACATCTCGCAGGCCGAGGTCGTCGTCAACCAACTGGACACGCTGTACGTCGAAGAGGCCGCGCGTGCGGCGGGTGCCGGCGAGATCCGCGACGACACCAGCGTGCACGCGGTGTTTCCGTGCGCCGGCGACGACGAGTGGTGCGTCATCTCGATCCGCTCGGACGCCGACTGGCATTGCACCGCAGCGGTTTTCGGGCGCCCCGAGTTGGCCGAAGATCCGCGTTTCGCAACCGGTGCGGCGAGGGTGGCCCACCGCCGAGATCTGGTGGCGCTGATGTCGGACTGGACCCGCAATCGCGGCCCCGTACAGGCCGCCCAAGCGCTGCAATCGGCGGGGATTCCCGCCGGCCCGATGAACAGGCCAGCGGACATCCTCGTGGACCCGCAGTTGATCGAGCGAAAAGTGCTGAGCGACATGGCACATCCCCTGATCGACCACCCGATGCCCGCGGAAACGGGTCCGGCCCCCTTCCACCACATCCCGCCCGCACCGCAGCGTCCGGCACCGCTCCCCGGTCAGGACACCCGGGAGATCTGCCGAGACGTGCTCGGAATGGGCGCCGAGCAGACCGAGCGGATGATCGCCGATCGCGTGCTGTTCGGGCCCGCCGCCGGCGGTCCGGCCTGACGCTCGGCGAGCCTCGGCGCGCTGCGATAGGTTCGACGGATGCCCGTCGACCCCAGGACCCCGGTGTTGATCGGCCACGGCCAGGTCAACCACCGCGACGAGATCGACCCGGACAAGCGGTCCTTAGAACCCGTCGACCTGATGGTCGCCGCGGCCCGCCAGGCGGCGGATGCCAAGCTGCTCGAGGCCGTGGATTCCGTCCGCGTGGTCAACATCCTGTCGGCTCAATACCGCGATCCCGGGCTGCTGGTGGGCGAGCGGATCGGCGCCACCGACTTCAGCACGCTGTATAGCCCCATCGGCGGCAACGTGCCGCAATCGCTGGTCAACCAGGCGTGCCTGGACATCCAAAAGGGCCAGGCTGGCGTCGTGCTGCTCACCGGCGCCGAAACGTGGCGCACCCGCAGGGGCCTGCGGGCCAAGGGCAGCAGGCTCGAGTGGACGGTTCAAGACGATTCGGTGCCGATGGCCGAGGTCGCCGGCGACGACGTCCCGATGGCCGGTGACGCGGAGATCAGGATCGGGCTGGACCGGCCGGCCTACGTGTACCCGCTGTTCGAGCAGGCGCTGCGCATCGCTAACGACGAGCCGATCGAGGAT
>Ga0210396_10003465_pt1 | contig 15708 bp, 13 predicted proteins | sample IncBWH17OmetaG_FD_155466 | JGI IMG/M metagenome (GOLD analysis project Ga0210396, IMG submission 155466) | Forest soil microbial communities from Barre Woods Harvard Forest LTER site, Petersham, Massachusetts, United States - Inc-BW-H-17-O ... | reverse complement strand
CGCGATCGGGGAAACGCCGCAAGTCTCGGTGTTGAAATTCGTCCTTGGGTTGGGATTTGCCGCTGCGCTTGCTCCGTTTCTATTTCTGACCATCGCCATGCGGCGGACACAGATGAGTGGAGCGTATCCGGCAGCGGCCGCCTCGGCGTTCGCCTTTGCCTATATCGCTCTGCCGCTGGCTATGCTAGTGCAGATTCGCCAGCAAGTGGCGGGAGCGTTCTGGCTGCTCTACCTTCTTCTTATCGTCTGGGCCGGGGACGTTTTCGCTTATTTTGTGGGCCGCGCACTGGGACGAGCCCTGATGGCGCCGCGCGTCAGCCCCAAGAAAACCTGGGAGGGCGCGGCGGCTTCGCTCGCCGCCAGCCTGCTGGTGACGAGCCTGCTTTTTAGTCACTCGCTTGAGATAAGTTCTTTCCTGCTGCGTCTGGGACTGATCGAGCGGCGCGACGGCATGTTTGGGCTGGAGAAGCCGGCGATGTGGCCCATCATCCTGCTGACGATCGTATTGAACGTGGCGGCGCAGCTGGGCGATTTGGTGGAATCTTTAGTCAAGCGTGGAGCTGGTGTGAAGGACTCGGGCACTCTTCTTCCCGGCCATGGCGGCATGCTCGACCGCATCGATGCCCTGCTGTTTGCCGCGCCGGTACTGTGGTACTTCGCGGCTTGGAGCGTAATGCAGTAGGTCTACAAGATGGCAGACTCGCCAAAACATCCTCCCCTGATACCCCTCCATCTGGATAGCTCTCTGAACGGGGCCAAACTTGCGCAGATGGAGCGGCTTTCGACCGAACATTTGCGGGTCTCGCTACTGCCCGGATCGCAAGCTTGTCTGAAAACTCGGCCGGATGGAACTATACTGGGTGGGCACCATCGCATTCACGTCCTTCGGTCGCGGGGCGTAGATGTTGACGTTCTGCCTCGAGACATTGTCATGAAAAAGGATTAACGATGCGAAAGGAACTCTACTGGATCGAGGGATCGTGGCCGGGGAAACTGGCCGTTGGCCCTCGTCCGCGCGGTGGAGACTGGCTGAAGGATGATATCGGAAGCTGGAGGCGGGCGCACATAGACGCAGTGGTTTCACTCCTTACGCCGGAAGAGGAGCGAGACTTGGATCTACTCGAGGAAGCGGACGAAGTTAGAACACAGGGGATGCGCTTCACTTCGTTTCCGATTCCAGATCGTCAGGTTCCGAAATCAGAGCCGATGTGGTCGGATGTTTTGGACAGGGTTGCGGGCGATCTGGCGACCGGTAGGAATGTGCTCGTACACTGCCGTCAAGGAATCGGTCGAAGTGGATTGGTGGCGGCTTGTGTGCTTTTGAAAAAGGGAATGAGCCCGGGAGCCGCGGTAGAGTCTGTCTCGGCGGCGCGAGGCATATCTGTTCCAGAAACAACTGAGCAACGAGATTGGATTGATCATTACGCCGTCGGATTGGCGAGTACGAAATGAAGGAATCGGTTAAATTTTGCCAATAGCCATGAAACGTATTGCCATCCTGGGGTCCACGGGATCGATCGGCCGCAGCACGCTGAGCGTGGCCGAGAGCTATCCGGGACGCTTTCAGATTGTCGGGCTGGCTGCGGGAGCCAACCTGGAAGCGGCCTTCGAGCAGGCGCGTCGGTGGCGTCCCCGCGTAATATCGATGGCGGTCGAACCTGATGCCGATGTGCTGCGCGCGCGTCTGAAGCAAGCAGGCCTTAGCGAAATTGAGGTGGTTTGCGGAGCGGCTGGCACGGTGAAGGTGGCGACTCATCCTGAGGCCGACTTCGTGGTCAGCGCGATTGTGGGCGTGGCCGGGCTTGAGGCTACCTACGAGGCGGTGAAGGCGGGAAAGACGGTCGGCGTCGCTAATAAGGAGTGCCTGGTTGCGGCGGGAGAATTGATCACGGCCGAGGCCCGCCGTCAGGGCAAACCACTACTGCCCATCGACAGCGAGCACAATGCGGTTCACCAATGCTTGCGGGGCGGGCGGATGGAGGAAGTGGAGCGGATCTGGCTAACGGCCTCCGGCGGACCATTTCTGCATACGCCACGCTCGGAGTTCAGTTCCATCACGGTGGAGCAGGCGCTCAACCATCCCACATGGAGGATGGGAAAGCGTATCACGATCGATTCGGCGACGTTGATGAACAAGGGCTTCGAGGTGATCGAGGCGTGCAGATTATTTCACATAGCGCCGGCGAAAGTGGAAGTCCTGGTGCATCCGCAGTCGACAATTCACTCTATGGTGGAGTTTGTGGATGGCAGCATACTTGCTCAGCTTTCGGTGACCGACATGCGGCTGCCGATCCTGTACGCTTTGACATATCCCGAGCGGATTCAGTCGGATATGCGATTTCCGGTGGGTAACTTGCGTCATCTGGACTTCAGCCCTCCAGACATGAATAAATTTCCGTGTTTGCGTCTAGCGTACGAGGCAGCCGAGGCGGGGGGGGCTAGAACGGTCGCCCTGAATGCAGCCGATGAAGTCGCAGTAGCCGGGTTCCTTGAAGGCAGCATCACTTTTGATGAGATTCCCAGGATCATCGAAGATACGGTTTCAGCATCCAATTGTGGGATACTGGAGTCTATTGCGAAGGTGCTTGAAGCCGACGCCGAAGCCCGCCGATATGCTCAAGAACGAGTTCTGGAAATGAACAAGAAAACCCCGCGTCCGCGGGCAACATCTGTGGTCTAGTGAGTATGGTCTAGTGAAGTGAAGTCTTAGAGGGGGGAGCTGGTTCCGCATTTCTCTTATGTCTGATTTCCTTATCTCCATCGCTGCCGATGTCGCTGCTGTCGCTGTGGTCCTTGGCTTCATGATCCTGATTCACGAGTTTGGCCACTATGCTGTGGCCAAGTTGCTGGGGGTCCGGGTGGAGCAGTTCGCCATTGGATTCGGCAAGCGGCTGGTCGGCTTCCGCAAAGGCGACACCGATTATCGCATCAACGCGCTGCCTCTGGGCGGCTACGTGAAGATGAGCGGCGAGAATCCCATGGACGAGCGCACGGGCGATCCGGCCGAGTTCATGTCCCACCCGCGCTGGCACCGCTTCCTTATAGCGATTGCTGGACCGGCGATGAATATCCTGCTGGCCATCTTCCTGCTCACTGCGGTCTACATGGTGCATTACGAGTATCCGGTTTTTCTCGACAAACCGGCGGTGATCGAGGGTGTGAAGCACGACTCTCCCGCGGCCCAGGCTGGCCTGCAGCCGGGCGACCGAATCGTCAAGGTCGACAATATCGAGAACCCCACATGGGAACAGCTGCAGCCGCGCGTATGGCTCAGTCCCAACCAGCCTTTAACCATCAGCGTGCAGCGCGGAAATCAGATCTTCCAGAAAACCATTGTGCCCCAGGCCGTGACCACGTCTGAGGTCGGTTCCGCGGGATGGTTTCCAGAAGATCCCGTCATCGTCGGCCAGCTTGAGCCCGGCACACCCGCGGCCACGGGCGGGTTGAAGGATGATGACCGAATTGTTGCGTTGGATGGCAAGCCGCTGGTTTCGATCGAAGCCATGATTGAGCGCCTCCAGCAAACGAAGGACACTCCCGTCGATCTCACCGTGATTCGGGACGGTCGGACCTTGCCTTTTCACATGACCCCTGTGCTGGGGAAGACAGAAGACCCGAAGGAGCAGAGATATCGCCTGGGCTTCGTAGCCAAGAGCGAGACCAAGGTCACCACGTTGCCCTTCGGTGAGGCCCTGAATCGTTCGTTGCAGCAGAACAAGAAGTATTCGCTGCTGATTCTGGAGTTGGCCAAAAAGATTGTACAGGGGAAAGTTTCGCTCCGCGCCATCTCCGGGCCGATCGGTATCGCGCAGGACGCGGGCTACGCGGCACAGCAAAAGGGCTGGACGCCGTTGATGGAGTTGACGGCCGGCATCAGCCTGAACCTTGGCATCTTCAACCTGCTGCCGATCCCCATTATGGACGGCGGCGTCATCCTCTTCCTCTTTATTGAAGGGCTGATGCGGCGCGACGTTAGCCTGCGTATCAAAGAGCGCGTCTACCAAGCCGCGTTTGTCTTCCTGGTGCTGTTCGCCGTGATGGTCATCTACAACGACCTGATGAAGACTCTGCCCGGACTCATGGACCGGCTGCCGTAGGGCTAGAGCCTTGGCTCTCCGTAGGGGGAAGCGTAGAACCGATTGTCTATAAGCTCGCAAGGCGCGAGGCAGTCGCATTGCGCCTTTAATTACCTGGAAAGTCGCCTTCCTGGCTAACTGTCGTCACTTTGATTTCTGCTCTGCAATCCATTTGTCGGTGCGGGCCTCGAGAAGATCGAGAGGCAGGGTTCCGCCGTCGAGCATCTCGTCGTGGAACTTGCGGATGTCAAATTTGGGACCCAATTCTTTCTTGGCTCGTTCGCGGAGCTCGCGGATCTTCAGCTGACCCAGCTTGTAACTGAGGGCTTGCGCCGGCCACGCAATGTAGCGGTCGGTCTCAGACTGGATAGTAGGCTCATCGACCGCGCCGGATTTGCGCATAAACTCCACGACCTGATCGCGGGTCCATCCCTTCGAGTGAATTCCGGTGTCGACGACTAGACGCACCGCGCGGAACAGTTCGGAGGAAAGCCGGCCATAGTCCGAGACCGGATCCTGGTAGAAGCCAACCTCTTTGCCGAGTTCCTCGGCATACAGCGCCCAGCCTTCGATGTAGGCGTTAAAACCAAGACCATGGAGCCGGAACTTGGGCAATCCCGTGAGCTGCTGCTGCACCGATAGTTGCATGTGATGTCCGGGAACGCCTTCGTGGTAGGCGACCGCCTCATCATCAATCATCGAACGCTCGGCGAAGTTGGAGGTTGCGACCACGACACGGCCGGGACGCTTGCCATCGGGCGTGCCGGTGACGTAATGGGTTGCAGCGGCGGACTGAAAGGCTGGGATGGCTTCGACAGTGACCGGCGACTTCGGAAGGAGCGTGAAGAGTTCCGGGAGTTTCGGTTCCATCTGAGCGATGTAGTGGCGAAAGTCGTCGAGGATCTGATCGGCCGAGGTCGGAACGTATTTGGGATTGGTTTTGAGTGAGGCGCGGAAAGAGGCAAGGTCAGCGAAACCTTCCTTCTTGGCGATGGCCGTCATCTCCGCCTGGATGCGGGCGATCTCGCGCAAGCCGAGTTGATGGATCTCATCCGGCTTCATGCGGGTGGTGGTCCGGGCGTAGATGTCGTTTTCGTAGCGCTTCTCGCCGTCTGCCAGAGAGGTGATGGACAGGGTGGAACGGCCTTCGGGGGCGTATTCCGTACGCAGGAACGTAGCGAAGGTCTTGTAGGCGGGAACGACATCTGTATTAATGGCATCCGTGATTTGCTGGGTCAGACGTTTCTGGTCATCGGGTGAGATGTCCGCGGGATACTTCTTCGTCGGTATCAGAAACGGGTCTGCGTCGATGATGCCCTGACACTGCACGGGCAGCTTCTCCAGCAGAAATCGGACTGGCATGAGCTTGTCCTTCATGCCGGCGCGAAGCACTTCGGTGGTCTGGGTGAGGACGCGGGGGATCTGGTGAAGGCGCGCGATGTAATCCTCGTAGTGTTTGACGGAGTCGAAGGGGACCGAAAGCGGTAGATCGGCCAGGCTGGTGTGGATGCCACTCTGCTGATTGATCGGCGTCTCGTACTCTTTGAGGTTGAAATCGGCGATGCGCTGCTGGAGCACGCGAACCAGCAGATCGTGGGAGAGTTGGTCCTGGTCGGAGAAACCAGTGCTTGGGATGGCTTCCAGCCGGGCAAGGAAGGTCTCGTCGGTCTGGTGGCGCTGGAGAATAGCGTCGAGTGAGTACTCGGCGAGCTTGTCGTTGTAGCGATAATCGCCGTAGGCGGTGGCGCGCTCGGGAAAGCTGCGGAGATCGGTCTCGTATTGCTCTTCGAAAAGAGCGTTCTGGGCGGCGAGGCGATCGGCAACGGGCTTGAGGTCCTGGGCAAAGATGGAACTGGTCATGGTGACTAGAAGCAAGAGGCTTTGGGGAAGGCGCATAGTGCAAGCAGGGTACCAGAAGGTGGGTGCGTGAAGAAACATTCCTCGGGCTACCTTTGTATGTATGCAGGAGACGGAGCTTCTCCCGGTAACCGTGGTGAAGCACCTTCTTCCTGCATGCTAAAATATAGGTTCCCATGGCCATAATTCCCCGTAGAAAAACCGTAACCGTCGTCATTGGTGGTGTGCGCGTTGGCTCGGATGCACCGGTTGTGGTGCAATCCATGACCAACACCGACACTGCGGACGTTTCCTCGACGGTTCAGCAGTGTGCCGCACTGGCTCGCGCCGGGTCGGAGCTGGTGCGGGTCACCGTCAACAATGAAGAAGCCGCAGCGGCCGTTCCCCGCATTGTCGAGGAACTCGACAAGCAGGGTGTGAGGGTTCCGATCATTGGCGACTTCCATTACAACGGGCATGTGCTGCTTACTAAGTTTCCGGAGTGCGCCCGCGACCTCGCCAAGTACCGCATCAATCCGGGAAATGCGAGTATCGGACGCACTGGCGACTCGAATTTCCGCACCATGATCGAAGTGGCGGTGAAGTATCAGAAGCCGGTGCGCATCGGGGTGAACTGGGGTTCGCTCGACCAAACGCTGCTCACCCGCATGATGGATGAGAACTCCGCTCTTGCCGAACCGAAGGACGCCCGCGAAGTCACCATGGAAGCGATGGTGGTGAGCGCGCTGAACTCTGCCGACCTCGCACAAAAGTTCGGCCTGCGCCCCGACCAGATTATTCTGAGCGCAAAAGTGAGCGGCGTTCAGGACCTGATCGACGTCTACCGCGCGCTGGCCGCGCGCTGCGATTATCCGCTGCACCTCGGCCTCACGGAAGCCGGTATGGGAGCTAAGGGAGTGGTAGCCTCAAGCGCCGCCATGGGCGTGGTGCTGCAGGAAGGCGTCGGAGACACGATCCGGGTTTCGCTTACTCCGGCGCCCGGCGGCGACCGCACGGAAGAAGTTCGTGTGGCCCAGCAGATTCTGCAATCCATGGGGATTCGCAGCTTCACCCCGCAAGTCACTGCATGCCCGGGCTGCGGACGCACCACCAGCACCTTCTTCCAGGAAATGGCCGAGCAGATTCAGACCTATCTTCGCGAGCAAATGCCGGCCTGGAAGAACCGCTATGTAGGCGTGGAAGAAATGAAGCTTGCCGTCATGGGCTGCGTGGTCAACGGCCCCGGAGAGTCCAAGCACGCCAACATCGGAATCTCGCTGCCCGGCACGTTCGAGGAACCAAAGGCCCCGGTCTATGTGGATGGACGCCTGTTCACCACACTCAAGGGTGATCGCATCGTTGCGGAGTTCATAACAATCCTCGATGAGTACGTCGACTCCCACTACGCGGCTAGAGAGGCCCAAAAAGAAGAAATAGCTGCTCGAAGTTAGGCATTTGATCGACGGTTGCAGCCCGCCGGCGGCGAGATTTCATCTCGGAGCGACAACCAAACCTTGAGAGCGGTCGTGGGGCGAATCGAGCTTGTTCGACTTAGGCTCACATTAACCAGCATTGAACGTCTAAACCACTCGAACGTGTTCCAGGAGAGGAGTGTCTCTGCTATGCGACTCAAAGCTATGCGACGCAAACGCCCCTTGATTCTGGCAAGCCTGGTCGTCACATTCTGGATTCCCAGCCTGGCATTAGATTCGCCGGCTACCCCGCCGGGAGGGTTTACTTTCACCGGGACGTGGGACTGCAGCGGGAGTTTCGTTCGCAGTGGGAAGGTGCACCGGTCGACCTACGCGGGCAGGAACTTGCCGGGTGACACATGGGTTGAGCTGACCGAGACCGATATCGAGCCCAAGGGCTACGTCGGCCATTATCTGATTGGCTATGACACGAGCAAGAAGCAGGTTGTGGAGCTCGATGCGAATAATGCTGGCTACGCGGTCTACACTAGTCCGGGATGGCAGGATCGGTCGCTGACTCTAACCAGCACGGAAACTGTCAGCTATTCGGTTCCCAGTAATCGGTTCGTGTTCGAAACGAAGTCGGTGGATACATTCAGCGTGACCTGGGAGACAAACGGCGGTTCGGGGTGGATGGCCAGCGACCGACTGAATTGCCAGCGCGCAGGGGATGCGCAGGAACTATCTTCCAGCCTTGGCCTGCAGCCTCACGTTCAACCGGGGCAGAAGCTCGGCAACGTTTTTTCGCGCGCCATTGCGTACAAAGCTGATGGCGTTGACGATGTAGTGCGGCGCGTTAGCGGAACGGCTGAGTACGTGGTGAGTGAGAGTTCTGCGGATGAGATTGCTGTTGATGGCACATTCTTGTACGACGGGCGGCCCGAGGCGAAGGGAAAAACCGAGTTCAAGGATCAAGGTCGAGTCTCGTGCTGGGAGGGAAAGTGCGCGACGGCGACCGATGCCAGCGGGCTTCTTTATAACGCAGGAGTCTGGGGCTCACCGCCGAGCAGCCTGCGCAAAGGAACAAGCTGGGAGGTCGTGATCGCGGAGCCATGGGAGCTTGGTCCAGCGGGAAAGGAGACGGTCACCGTGCTGGCGCTAGACCCGGCGGAACATTCCGTGACCTTGCAACGCGAGGGAACCGGCGAAGGGTTCTTCGACAACGATGCCAAACAGGTTCATTTGACCAAGGACGGGAAAAGTTACACTGCGGACGTCAGTCCCGGGCGGGCACAGTGGCGAGGCTTCACGACGTTTCGCGAAGGCGTAGTGATCAGTGACGAATTGCTGGTGGAGCGGCCGGTGACTCTAACCTCGAAAGAACTCGGCAGTATTGCAGGAATGGAACGACAGTACATTTTGCTGAACGCGATGCCCTTGGTGGCCCGATAGGTTGGCCGTCCAGTAAACCGAGCGTATGCGGGCTATTGCCCAGTCAGCATGAAAATAGGATTCTGGTTTGCCGGGAAACCGTTCGCTTGAACTGGCCCGGCGCTGAAGGCCTCAGGCAGGTCGGTGATCAGCGTATCGGGCGGAATAGCGGCACCCCCGCTGGTGTTGGAATTGCTGCCGGTGGTGTTTATGTCGGCGATGGCGCCGGCATCACACGAGCTTACATAGACGTGGCTGCTGTCCACAGCGGCCGTGGTGAAGATCCGGAAGCGGGTGGCGCCGGGTGCGTAGAGCGCAGGCGGCACGGGCGAAATGCAAGAGGCGACCGATGGAACAGCATATTGACTCGCTGCGAACGGATAAGTCAGCAAGGTCATGGTTGGCGCCTTGGGATACTGAAAGTTCAGGCTATTGGCGTTAAACACAGTGAGGATGGGAATCACGCAAGCAGAAGACGCACCTACAGCTGGGTCAGGGCAGGACGGGGCTATCTGGTAGCTGGCCACATAGAACCGGCTGCCATCAAGCAAAGCGGCTACTGAAACCGGCACTGCGGGGCTGCATCCCGTGCAAGGTGTTGCCGGCGTTGTAGCTGCACTCAGCCCGGGAATCGTCAGCTGCGCCAGCAGGGTGGGTGTGTCGCCGGCTCCGCCAGTGTCGGAAAAAACGTACACCGCGCCGGTCGCAGGGTTCGTCACGTACAGACGGTTCAGGTTAGGGTCAAAGAAAATGAAGTTCGCTCCCGCGCCTACCGGAAGACTGCCGGTGACTGTGTCCGTGGCAGTGTCGATCGTCACCAGTTGTCCATCGCCTTGCGTGAGCACGTAGACCTTCTGGCTGTCACCACGAGCGACCACCCATACGGGATTGATCCCGGTAAAACCGGTCACCGTGTTCAACGATAAGTCCGCAACGTTCAAGCTGCTGACGGAGCTCGTCGCCTGACTGGTGCCCTGGTTCGCCACGTAGAGCTTGAAGGCATTCGGAGTCTCGGCCAGCGCCACGGGATTGGCCCCGACCAAAACCGTATTCGCCACAACATTCGAAGTCGCGTTTATGGCACTGACTGAATTCGTGCCGAAGTTCGCTACATACACCGCATTGTTCTGCGTGGTGTTCACAAAGTCGGGCTGCGACCCTGTCGGCAAAGCAATCGTAGTGACCGGACCAAATCCGGCCCCGAACGGGGACTGAGACGCCGCCGTAAAGAAAGAAAGTACATCGATCCCGCCCGGGAGCACACTACCCGCACTTGCGACAAACACCCGTGAATCGTTAGGAAGAACGGCAGCATGAGTAGGAAGGTTGCCAAGGTTGGGCTCGCTCTGGTCAGAGGTGGGAGTCTCCGCGATGATAGAGTCTCCCGCAACGTCAATCTGCAGGGCTCCGCCCGGGTTGTTGGGCAGGTTGGTGCTGATGGCAAAAACAGCATGGAAATTCGCCGGGATCGCAGGTGTTTGCACCGGGCATCCAGGAATTCCGCCCACCGTGCAGGGCAGGACCACCGGACGGTAGACCTGGCCACACGCCGCCCAAAGCAGAGTTGAAACCACCATGGCGACCAATCGGCCCACACGTCGAAGACTCATCAGCACCCCAAAAGGAAAGTTCCGGCTACAAGGAATTAAACATTCTAACGGCTGGCCACGATCTGTGCCAGTGGGCCGATGCAGCTTCCGGTTGCCGGGCTTCGGGCTTCAGCCTCTTGCCCTTTCTGGGATGCCTGAACGAGAGCGTAAGTTGGACGAAGGCGAGAGCAGGGGCGCAGCTTGGGCTGGGAAATACAGGATTAGAGAGCAGGATCAAATGACAAGACGAAAATAGCCGAAGCCCGAAACTACCGTCCGCGACGGGTCTTGCCCCCCGCCGCGGCGGATGGCTCGTCTGATTTGGCCGCAGCCGCCGGCTTTTTCTTGCCTTCCATCTGCGCCAGGCTCTGCTTGAGAGCGGCCATCAGATCTATGACGGGAGCCAGCTTCTTGGGCTTCTCGACTGCCGCCACCTCCCCGCCTCCTAGCTTGGTCTCTATGAGCTTCTTTAGATTTTCCTGGAAGCTGTCTTTGTACTTCTCCGGGTCCCATTCATCGGCCAACGCTTCGATGAGCTGGTGCGCCACTTTCACCTCGGCATCTTTCAACTCCACATCGGGCGCGCCGAAGCCTTCCACCTTCTTCACTTCTTCTGCGTAATACATGGTGTGCAACATCAGTCCACCTTCGTGCGGCCGCAGAAACACCGTGTACTCGCGGTTGTGCATGGTGATCTTGGCGATGGCAACATACTCACTCTCTTCTAACGCCTTGGTGAGCAGCGCATACGGACGCCGTCCCGCCTCTTCCGGCAACATGTAATACGACGACTCGAAGTACACGGGGTCCACGTCGCCTGCCTTGACGAATTCCAGGATTTCCATGGTCTTGGCGGTCTGCGGCTCGATCTTCTTGATCTCTTCCGGCTCGATGATGATGTACTCGTCCTTGCGGAACTCGTAGCCTTTGACCATGTCGGCGCGATCGACGACGACGCCTTCCAACTGACAGATGTACTGCTGCTTGAGACGGGACTTGTCAGTGCGATGCAGCATGTTGAAAGAGATGCCGCTACTGCGCGCGCCCGAGAACAAGCGCACCGGCATGGAGATGAGGCCGAAAGTTAAGTGTCCAGACCAGACTGAAGCTGCCATAATCCCCCTCGTTCACTTTAGGATGCAGCCACCGCACCGGCGGAGAGCATAAACCGCCCAGATTTGGGAGTTTAGCCTAGAAATGGACTTTTGGTTGCACAAATCTTAGGGCAAAGGGAACCGAAATGAGAAGCCGGAGGGCATGGGGTCTCCAGCTCGCAAGCGCTAGGGGTTGTAGTTAACTTAGGGGGTTCCCGGATTCGGGGAATGAAGTTTGCCCGCCGCGGGCTGCCGAGCGCCCCCTCAAAGAACGGTGCCTGCCTTCGCGATGGTCGCGAGCGGCAACATCAAAGTCAGCGGCGCGTCCACCAGCGGCACGGCGCCATAGCTGGCATACCATGCCGCCACCGTTCTTGCACCTTCCCTGCGATACGAGTCATCTGTGAAGAGACACTCTCGTCTTGGAGATACAAGCAATGAGCGACCTGCGCTACCCCGTCGGCAAATTCCACTTCGACGGACCACCAACCGACGAGCAACGAAAGAAGTTTATCGACGAGATCGCCCAGGCCCCCGCCAACCTGCGTATAGCCGTAAAAGGGCTCTCCGACCAGCAACTCGACACACCCTACCGCCCTGATGGCTGGACCGTCCGCCAGGTCGTGCACCATGTCCCGGACAGCCATCTCAACGCCTACGTGCGCTTCAAGCTGGCCCTCACCGAAGAAGAGCCAACCATCAAGCCCTACGCCGAAGATCGCTGGGCGCAATTATCTGACACGCAGGCGACTCCGGTAGAGGTTTCACTGACTATGCTGGATTCGCTGCACGATCGCTGGGTGCGCCTGCTGCGCTCACTCAAGCCTGAAGAATGGAAGCGCTCCTTCCGTCATCCCGAACTGGGTTTGGTGAGTCTGGAGAAGAACCTTGCCCTCTACGCCTGGCACGGTCGCCATCACGTGGCCCACATCACTTCGCTGCGCCAGCGGAACAGTTGGTAACACAAAGGGGAAGCTTTTCTGAAGACTTTGGTCACCTTTCCCCTGCTTAGGCTGCCGGATACGATTCAGAGTGCCTATTCTTCCGTCAAGATTCTTGGGTTTTCGCCACACCTTGCCTCTGTTGCTGGTTTCGGCGCTTTTCCTTTCGATCTCCGATGCCCAGCAATCGCCGGTCGCTCCTCCCGCACCGGACCCGACGTCCTCGGGCGCGGACCAGTCCCTGGGGGCGGTCGCCCGGGCAGCCAAGAAGCCAGACGCTCTGCGAGCCAAGAAAGTGATTACGGAAGACGACATGGATTCCCCGGCCAATGCTCTTCCCCGGCTTCGCATGGTGGGCGCCGAAAACGCCGACGAAATCATTGCCGCCATCGGCAAGTACAAAGACAGCCACACTCCCGCAGAAACGGAAACGGCAGTGCAGGCCTGGTACGAGAGATACGACGAGGACCTGGCCGCGGCCATCCAGCAGAATCAGACCGTGAATACCCTGCGGGAAGAAAACCTCAGCAATGGGAACGAGATTTGTCGTGAGGGTGGCGACTACCAGTCCTGTGAGAATCGCCGTCGAGCCGAGTATATTGGCGCGCGGCATGATCAGACCACCATCAGCAATAACACTGCCCTCGAGACGCGAATTCAGCATGTATTCATGAAGGTCCGCAACGGCATGACGCGCTACGTTCTGCATTACGACTGGTTCAAGGTTCGCACCACCAACGGAATCGACACCTTCTAGATCAGAAACAGCTTCCAGATTCACGTCATTCCCAGCTTCCACACTAAATAGCTGCTCGCCTCGCGCATAACCGCATACGCGCGCTGCAAAACACCGCGCGGACGCGAATCGGGCCGCGGCGCCACATACACGGGACCGATGCCCTCATGCTCCAGCAACCTCTTAATGCGGAACACGTGATACGCATCGCTTACCGCCACGCAACTGTGCAGTCCGTTAGCGCGCATGATCACAGCCACCCGCGCCGCCGATTGCGCAGTATCGGAACCTTGCGTCTCGGCGATCAGGCTGGGCTCGGGGATTCCGCGGTGCTTCAGATAATCGCTGCCCACCCCGCCTTCGCTGAAGCTGGGATCAGACGCAGCGCCTCCCGTGACAATGACAACGGGAGCAATGCCTTGGCGAAAGAGATCGAAGGCGTGATCAAGCCGGGCTCGCAACACAGGCGAGGGATGCCCGGCATACTCCGCCGCCCCGAATACGACGATGGCGTCCGCCGGGTGCACTTCCTGCTGGCGTCCTTCGCGCACAATGCCAACCGCAGTCAGCGCAAGGAAAGCAGCCAACGCGGCCAGAGCCAGCGCCCCCAGCCGCACCAGCCAGCGGCGTCGCGGATGCCGGTTAACAGGATCGTCGCTCATCCTTTGGCAAAGAAGGTGGAAATTTCCTCGGCGGGGATCGCGCCTTCGCGAATCACCCGCCAGCGCGCCCCTTCATCGGTGAGGTCGATGATGGTGGAAGCAACATCGCGCGGGGAAGTCCCTCCGTCCACGATAATGCTGATGCGGCCCTGCAGTTGATCGCGCACCTGCTCAGCGCTGGTACACTCCGACGCCCCGCTCAGATTGGCCGACGTGGCCGTGATTGGAATCGCCGCGGCCACAACTACCGCCCGGGGAATCTTCGCGTTCGGCACGCGCAGCGCCACGTTGCCTGTATTCGCGGTCACCTTTAGAGGCAGGCGTGATCCTGCTTTCACGATGATGGTCAGCGGTCCCGGCCAGTATTGCCGCGCCAACGCATAGAACTCCTCGGGCAGCGATTTGGCCAGTTCCTCGGCCTGATCCACGCTCTCGATCAGCAGCGACAAGGGTTTGTGACGCGAACGTGTCTTGATGTCGTACACGCGATCGACAGCGCGCAGGTTGAAAGGGTCAGCTGCTAGCCCGTAAAACGTGTCCGTTGGCATGCCCAGCACTTCGCCGGCGCGAATCTGGTCGGCGGCGTACTTCACCAGAGAAATCTCAGGCGTCTCACAACTGATTTTTAGGATTTCAGCGCGCACAGCGCTCCCTTCCTGCTCGTTTCTGCTTGGAACATTTTGTCCGTGGAACCTACCATAATACGGCAAAGAGCCGCAAGACGGGTGGGCGGCGTATCATTCAGTCACGATTAGCGGTCAATATCCGGATGAAAAAGCTGTCAGAAACCCGGCTCAGCGCTCAGCACAGGCTGCGCCGCATCGAGGGACGCCACAACTCGCTGGTCAAGCAACTCCGCCAGGCATTTTCGCATGCCGAGCTAACCGAAGCCGGAGACTGCGCCATCGAAGGCTTGCGCATCCTCGAAGAGGCCATCCGCAGCGGCCTTCGCTTCAACGCAGTGTTCTTTCGCGAGTCCGCGCAGGATCGCGCCGAGCGTCTTCTGCCCCAACTCGGCGCCCAGGTCGAAACCTTGCTGCTGCCCGACAAATTATTCGACAGCCTCGTGCCCAGCGAATCCCCGCAGGGCGTAGCCGCGCTCGTGCGTCTCAAGAAATTTTCCCTCGACGATGTCGTCGAGAAGGAGCGTTTGCAGGTAGGCCCAATCGTCGTCTTGGCCGGACTGCAAGACCCCGGCAACCTGGGCACGATTCTTCGCTCTGCCGAGGCGTTTGGCAGCGCGGGTGTAGTCCTCGGCGAAGGCACAGTCAGCCCCTTCAACTCGAAAGTCGTGCGCGCCTCGGCCGGATCGGTATTTCGCCTGCCCGTAATTCACGGACAGCACGGGAAGGCAGCAACAAAGCTAGCAGAAGTTTCAGACGCCCTGAGGGCGCAGAAAGTGCGCTTGCTTGCGACTTCCTCACACAAGGGAACGCCGTTGGATCAAGCAGACTTGAAAGGTGCGACCGCAATCCTCTTCGGCAACGAAGGCGCCGGCCTGCCCCGCGAAGTAATGGCCATGATGGATGAATTCATCTCCATTCCGCACGCGCAGCAGGTCGAGAGTCTTAACGCCGGCGTAGCCGCCAGCATCGTGCTGTACGAAGCTGCACGGCAGAGGAAATAAAGGATTTCAATGGGACTCTTCCAGCCCACGCCGAGCGCCGACAGCGCCACCGACCGCAGCCGTCCTCTGGCTGACCGCATGCGTCCGCGCACGCTCGAGGAATACGTCGGCCAGGAACACCTCATCGGTCCCGGCAAGCCTCTTCGCACCCAGATCCAGCGCGACGATACCGGTTCACTCATCTTCTGGGGACCGCCCGGCACAGGCAAAACGACGCTCGCAAAGATCATCGCGAACATGACCAAGGCTGAGTTCATCGAGTTCTCCGCTGTCCTCGCCGGAATCAAAGAGATCAAGCAGGTCT
>Ga0210396_10003464_pt1 | contig 15712 bp, 11 predicted proteins | sample IncBWH17OmetaG_FD_155466 | JGI IMG/M metagenome (GOLD analysis project Ga0210396, IMG submission 155466) | Forest soil microbial communities from Barre Woods Harvard Forest LTER site, Petersham, Massachusetts, United States - Inc-BW-H-17-O ... | reverse complement strand
CGGTTAACATCAAACCGTAGATAGGTCCAACATTCTTGGCACCGAAGTAGTCCGCAGCAAAAGCAGGCATGGTCCCGAATCCGCCCCCGTAGCAGAGCAAAATGATGAAGGCGGCCGCGGTTAGTACGCCCACAGAAGTGAAGCCCGGCAGGAACCAGAAGAGCAGGGCCTGCACCAGGAACATCACGAAGAAGGTCGCTTTGCGGGTGATGGCGTCAGAAGCCCAGGCCCAAAACACTCGACCCAGTGCATTGCCGAGACTTACCGCGCCGACCATGCCTGCGGCCACGACTGCGCTCACGCGCGCCAGTTCCTGGAAGAGCGGCGCCTCTTGCGAAATCACCGAAATGCCCGCGGAAGTATTCAGAAAAAGGAGCAGCCAGAGTGCCCACCACTGCCAGGTCGCCAAGGCCTCCCCAAGGGTGTAATCTCGCCTGGCCCTATGAGAAACCTGCGAAGCACTAGGGTTCCATCCCTCAAGCTTCCAGCCGTCCGGGGGGTTCTGCATAAAAGTGCCGGAAATAACCGTCACAATCAGGAAGGCAATGCCCAGGTAGGCGAATGTGTGGAGCACGCCCACGGTCTGAATCAGGCGCGTCGCCACGGGCGCGGTGATCAAGGCCCCCGCTCCGAAGCCGCCGACGGCGATGCCGGTGATCAATCCTCTGCGATCCGGGAACCACTTGACGAGCACCGCAACCGGCACGATATAGCTGAACCCCAGACCAATTCCGCCGATTATTCCGTAGGTCACATACAACCACCACAGCCCACGGTCAGAATAGCTCGCGAGGAAAACTCCAAGTCCGTAAAGGACGCCGCCAGTGAGTGCGACAATGCGCGGACCACGGCGATTCAGCCACATGCCTCCAAAGAAAGCTGCAACCCCCAGCGTGAAGATGCTGATGGTGAAGGTTAAAGTGACTTCTGGAATGGTCCATCCGAACTGCCGTGCAAGCGGAATGCGGAAAACGCTCCACGCGTAAACCGCGCCCAATGCAATTTGCAAGAAAACCCCGGCAGCGGCGATCACCCAACGATTCATACTTCGCATATATCCCCCAACAACGCGTTTATTTTTCCGAATGAGAATGCGCTTCCGAAAAGAAATCTTTTCCCCACGCTTCCAGTAAGCTGTTCACTGCGACAAGCCCGCGCCGCAAATCATTACTGCGAAACTTATTCAATATAGCCAGGAAGCCGGGAGGCTCTTTTCCCTGCGCCCTGGCTTGCCGCATTGCTTCGGGAAGGGCCATGGCAAAACCGTCGAACAGGTCGGGATCGATTTCTCCCAGCGTCTTCCCCAAGACGATGAGATTGCGGATTGCCCGCTGCGATTCAGGCGCCTGCGCCGCCTCCGCGGCGGTCTCTAACACTTTGTTGCCGGCCCCAAACAGTCCTCGCAACAAATCGAGTACTCCGGCGTCGTGAAGTCCCTGTAACACCTCGTATCCGGCGAGCAATGCCTCGGCGTGTTCAAACGGCGCCTTATCCAATCGTGAACGCAGCTCTTCGCGAGGATCGCGGGCGGGTAGCTGAAAAGGAATTGGCTTGGCCATGGCTCTCGCTCCTTTTTATTTCTGCTGGATTTGAACGAGCTGACTTCCCGGAAGGCGATAGTCCGGGCGTTTCCATTTTCGCTCGACCTCGACGCCCTCTTGCGGTGTGGGATGGCCGAAGCGAGGGTTCACGCGCGGCAGCGGGCTTTCGCCAATCTCGGGCAGGATTTGCATATGCACACTAGTTTCCTTGAAGGCCGGCGTGTGAGTTACCGGGTCGGTGATGCTGCTGGTCAGGCGATTCACAGGGCTTTCGGTGGAATTCATCGGCATGTAGAGTTCCCGTCCGCTGACGCGATCTGTCACCAATGCGCGCACGCGAACCTGTCCATAGCGGGAGATGAGCAACAGCCACGTACCGCTCTGAACGCCGCGCTCTTTAGCCAGTTCCGGCGAAATTTCGACGAAAGTATCCGGCGTCTTTTCCTGAATGCCTTTCACGCGGTAGGTCAAATTGCCCTCGTGGAAATGTTCAAGTAAACGCCCGTTGTTCAGATGCAGGTCGAATTCTGTGTTGGACTTTTCCACCGGCCCCGACCATGACACCGGGAAGAGCCGCGCTTTGCCGTCCGGAAAATTAAATTTCTTGGTATAGAGCAACGGCTGATCGCTTCCATCCGCGGCAACGGGCCACTGAAGGGACTTGTAGCCCTCGAGCCGTTCGTAGTTCACTCCCGCAAGTAATGGTGCGAGCGAAGCCATTTCGCTCATGATTTCGGAGGGATGCGCGTAGTTCCAATTGGCGTTAAGACGGTTGGCGATTTCCTGAGTAATCTTCCAATCCGGCCGGCTGCCCGGAATGGGCTCGAACACCTGATGCAGCCGCTGGATGCGTCGCTCTGTGCTCGTGAACGTGCCTTCCTTTTCCAGGCTGGGAGTGCCGGGAAGAACTACGTCGGCGAAGCGGCATGTGGTACTGAAGAAAATATCCTGGACCACAAAGAAATCGAGCTTGGAGAACGCTGCCGCAACATGGTTCGAGTTGGAATCCACAATTGCCATCTCTTCGCCTTCCAGGTACAGGGATTTCACCTTGCCCTGATGGATCGCGTCGACCATCTGGTGGTTGTCGAGGCCTTTGGTGGAGGGCAGCTTCACCTTCCATCCCGCCTCGAATCGCGCCCGAACTTCCGGGTCATCCACGGATTGATAACCCGGAAGGGTGCCGGGGGCCGCACCGCTGTCGCCTGCTCCCTGCACGTTGTTGTGCCCTCGCAGCGGATACGCACCCGTGCCTGTCCTCATGTAATTTCCGGTAACGAGAAGGAGATTTGAGATGGCCGTGGATGTGTCTGAACCCTGGCTTTGTTGCGTCACTCCCATGGCCCAGAGAATGCAGACGCCGCTGGCTTCAGCAATCATGTGCGCGACTTTCTCCAGCGTTTGCACGGGAAGGCCGCAAGTCTGCGAAGCAAACTCCATGGTGAAAGGCGCGAGCGCCTTCTTATATTCCTCGAGTCCGTTCACCCATTGGCGAAGGAAATCCTCGTGCGCGAGACCGTTTTCGAGCAAATAACGAGTGATTGCCGAGAGCCAGACCAGATCCGTTCCCGGCTTGGGGTGCAGGAAGAGGTCCGCGCGGCGCGCCATCTCGTTCTCGCGCAGATCGGACACGATGAGTTTCTGCCCGTGAAGTTTTTGAGCGCGCTTCACGCGAGTGGCAAGCACGGGATGGCTCTCTGCCGTATTGCTGCCGATGATCAGTACCAGGCTGGCGTTCTCAATGTCGCGGATGGAGCCGGAATCGCCACCGTGTCCAACGGTGCGAAACAAGCCCGTGGTGGCCGGCGCCTGGCAATAGCGGGAGCAGTTGTCGATGTTATTCGTAGCGATCACGGCGCGGGCCAGTTTTTGCATCAGATAGTTTTCTTCGTTAGTGCACTTCGAGGAGGAAATGAAAGCGAGCGAGTCCGGGCCATGCTGCGTCTTGATTTCAGCGAATCTGCGCGCCACCAGATCGAGAGCCTCGTCCCAACTGGCCTCGCGGAACCCATTGCCCTCGCGGATCAGTGGCGTCGTGAGGCGATCCGGATCATTGACGTAGTCCCATCCAAATTTTCCTTTGATGCAGGTGGAGATTCCGTTTGCGGGGCCATCCGAGGGCTCCACCTTCAGGATATGGCGGTCCTTGGTCCAGATATTGAAGCTGCAGCCAACTCCGCAATAGGTGCACACGGTCTTGGTGCGACGGATGCGCGACTCGCGCATGGCGGATTCGATCTCGGATACGCGCAAGATGGAACTGAATCCGGTCTCCGGCTCAACGCCCTTGACAACGTCGATCATGGAGTTCAGCGCTTTCTTGGAAATACCCGTAAGGAATCCGGCGTGTCCCAGCATGGACTTTTCCATGAGCGCATTGCAAGGACAGACCGTGACGCAGTGACCGCAGGAGACGCAACTGGACTCGCCAATGGTCGAACCGCCATCCCACAGAACGCGGGGATGCGGGTCGTCCCAATTAATAGAAAGCGTCTCGTTCACTTCGACGTTCTGGCAGGCTTCTACGCAACGTCCGCACAGCAGGCATTGGTCGGGATCGTAACGGTAAAAAGGGTTTGTGTTATCGACTTCGTACGGCTTGGTCTGGAAGGGGATCTGCTGGTGCTCAATGGCCAGCAGCTTGGTTGTATTGTGTACCGTGCAATTTCCATTGTTATTGTCGCAGACCGTGCAGTAGAGCATGTGGTTGCTGAGAATGCGGTCAAATGCCTCTTGCTGCGCGGCACGGGCTTTTGGCGAAACTGTTGAGACGCTCATCCCCTCAGAGATAGTGGTGGCGCAAGCGCGAACCAGCTGGCCGTTGATTTCGACCATACAGGTGTCGCACGTTTGGATTGGTCCAAGCTGAGGGTGGTAACAGACTTGCGCCAACTTCACGCCTACCCGGTTGATGAGATCAACTACCCGTTCGCCCGGATGTGCCGTGTGGGTTGAGCCGTTGATGGCCACTCCGACTTCCTGCGGACTTTCCACCGGAACCGTTCCGTTTCGCTTCGCGTTTACAATTGTCGGGGTCTGCATGTTCGCCATCCTCTCTTTTTCGCATTTAGGGGAGAATGTAACGAAGACCGGCGTACACCATATTGGTGTGCGCGTTCTTGGGGTCGCCGGGAAGAATTGACCACGGGCTCCGGACGAGGTACGAATATTGCGTGATGATTTGCACTCGCCCGTAATTTTCGTTGGACCACAGTGTAGGGATTACGCCGAAGGTAATTTCTTGAACCGCTCGGTTCGAGTTGCTCGCCGATCCGGGGAAGCCAAAACCCACGCAAGTGAAACCCGAGACGCCGTCGCATGAAGAAGTTGGCGTCGCGGCCAGGAATCCAAAGTTTCGTTGGAAATACGCCCCACCGTAATACCCATAAAACATGTAGTGCGGCGTGGCCTGGTATTCAAAACCACCGATGCCGGAACCCGCGTGAATTCCCGAGAGAGTGCCGTTGGGTTTGACGATTACGTCGGGGCCCAGACCAAAGATGTAACGGCCGCCGCCGTCGCTGTAGAAAGAATTCGCGATGAGATGCAGATTGTGAATCACTTCGTAATTCACGTTCAAGGAACCGCCGCCGCCGGTAATCGTGTTCGAGGTCGATGGAGTCGTCAGATTATTAAACACCTTGAAGCTGCGAATCAGGCCGGCGGCCTCGATATGAAGTGAGCGGCCAGCGGGATGCGCATCGAACGCAGTTTTCACCACGATGTCAGGATGCAAATTGGGAACGGCCGTATTCGTCCCGCTGCTGGCGGCGCTCGTGCTCCCGCTTCCGTTGTCGAACTGTGCAGTGAAAAATGGGGAAGGGTAGACGACTGATGCGGGAGCGTATTGCTGGGGGTTTTCGAGCGAGAGCCCAACGGCCCAGTTGCTGGTGGGGTGATAAACCACGCGAACCTGCGCCTGTCGCGCCCACGTCAAGCCCACTTGAAAGTTCGGGTCTTCGTCCAATGTATAGAACACATCGGGCGTTAGAGGCGAAAGGCCCACTCGATTAGGAGTCAACAAAGACCATTCCTGCCCGGCCAACACTTCCCACTTACCGTGCCGAACATCGGCCCAGTAGACGCGCAAACGCAAACTATCGCTATTGGCGGTCTGGTAAGCGTTTGCCGGCTGGAAGCCAAGAAAATCGGATTCCACGTAGCCAGTAACCGTCGTCGAATCGGTTAGATGGGTGTCAACTTTAAGAGATAAGCGAGAGTATTGCGCCGAGAGATGCGTCTCGGACAAGCGGGCCTGCGGCAATTGATTGTTGAAAGGAATTGCTCCGAACGCTGTAGCGATACCACTGCCAACATTTGTGCTGCGATAAAACGTAGTGAAATCAAGAAATCCGCCGGGAGTGAATTCCGCCGAACCAATTTTGAACGACAGCGGCGATTTGTTTTCGTTCGAGCCGCTAGGACCGTCTTGCTTGGCTGCAATTGGCAGTCCCGAAATATCAGGGGTGGCAGATGAAATTGATGGTTGAATGCCTGTAGAGGAAACGGGAGTCTCCTTGGAGACTGTCCGTCCAGCCTCGACAGCAGCTAAACGCGCTCGCAACTCATAAAGCTCTTCGGTTTGGGATTGGACCAAGTTCCGTAGCTCTTGCAGTTCCGATTCAACCGCATCCTTCTCGTTTTCCCGCGTATCAGTTTTGGTTGAGTCGTCTGCCTTCACTGCCGGCTGGTTACCGAGTTCATTTGGCGACGTTCCGCTATCGCCGCTGCGGGCCATTGCTACCCATGCAGCACTAAAGAAACCGACAATCACCAGGCACGCGATTCGTCTGCGCATTACCCACCCCCCGAATTTCAATCCACCTTGAGAATTTCCATAACGTGCGCGACTATAAATGCATGTCGCATTCCATTTGCCACCTGAACTCGACGCTAACCGATGTTCCGAAGAATGAGGCGGTTATCCGAACGGGGGGATTGGTCCCGGGTTGTCAGGTCATCAGGAAGCAACTTGTCGCGCCGACATACCGACAGGTGTCAAACGATGGCCACCCCGCCGATTTGCCTAAGCGAACATGGGCGCGGACAAGCCAAGACCCTGCGGCGAAAATCACATTCCGGATTTGCGATTCACTTCTGCTGCTGTGGAATTCTCGTGAGGCGGGTTGTGACGGAGCGAGTTACTATTCGGTGACTCGCTCCGTATTCCCGGCTACATGGCGTAGCCCTGCGGATTGTAGTGCGTGGCGTATTGGAGGGAGTGTGGTGGGTAGTGGCACTCGTCATATTCCTGGTGAACTTCCTTGGTTTTATTTCTTTTTAGCAAGGGTGCGGACATGCTTCACCAGGGCTTGGATCTGATCCGCGCTAAGCGAACTTTTAAAGGAAGGCATGCCGCCCTTGCCGTCGGAAATAATTTGAGAGAGTTCCGCGTCGGCCTGTCCCTGGACTGCCTGTGAGCGAAGATCCGGAACGTTCATGCTTTTTCCGACTTCTGAGCCCGCTCCGTCTGGCCCGTGGCATATGGCGCATTTTGTCCGGAATGTCGCCGAGACAGCGGCGCTGGCTTGGGCGGCATTCGCTTGCACAATCGCAACTGGGAAACCAGTTAACCCGACAATTAAGGCAGTGAGAATAGAAGAACTGAAAAACCAATATTGTCTGATTTTGTCCTGTAACATGACTTTGCCTTTCTTTATAGTGATTCGATTTGGCCTTGGTCGAAACTCTGCTCCAGGCCCAGCCGCATTAAGTCAGGCCAAGTTTAGCAATCGGTAGATCCCTTACCCTCTTGCCGGTTGCCGCGAATATCGCGTTGCAGAAGGCCGCCACAAACGGCGGGACCCCTGGTTCACCAACGCCGGCTGGAGGAGCGTCGCTGTCGACCAGGTACACGTTGGTTTGATCGGGGACGTCTCCAATTCGAGCGACCGGATAATCCTGAAAATTCGATTGGTCAATTACACCCTTCGTAGCCGTAATCTCGCCGGTTCGTACAACGCTGGTGCCGAAAACCACGGCGCCCTCGAATTGAGCGCGTGTCGCTTCCGGGTTTACCACCAAGCCCGCGTCTACCACCGTATCCACGCGAGGGATGCGAACTTCACCCTGATCATTGACTTCGACTTCCACGACTGTGGCCACGTACGACAAGAAACATCGGTGCGCCGCAATCCCTACACCACTGCCTTTCGCGTGTTTGCGCTTTCCCCACCCGGATTTTTCCGCGGCCAGCTCCGTAACATGGCGAAGACGGCCGGTTTCCCACGGATAGGTTTCAAGCGAGGCTCCATAATTCGGATATTCCACACCCGAGAAATCGATCGTGCGCGGCTTCCCGATCAGATCGAGCAAATAATCGACCTGATCTCGGCCAGCCGCGTGCGCCAGTTCGTCCGTGAAGCATTGAATCGCAAATGCGTGATAGATATTCGCCACCGAGCGCAACCAGCCGATGCGGACGTGAGCCTTCGCCGGACCGTTCTCGATGCGAAGATTCGGAAGATCGTAAGGAATGTCCGTCCAGCCTTGCTGGAGGTGCGGGGGGTCGCCATAGACCGCGTTCACGTCAAAAATGGAAGAAATCGGGGGGAAAACCGAACGTTGCAGCCATGCCGTTGGCTTGCCGTTCGAACCCAAAGTCGCTTTCATGTACATCGAGGCGACCGCGTTATAGTAGTCGAACTTGACATCGTCCTCTCGCGTCCAAACCACCTTGACGGGTCGGCCGATTTTTTTTGACAAGATCGCTGCTTCAGCGCAGTAATCGGGCTTGGACTTGCGCCCGAATCCCCCACCGAGCAGGGTCACGTGGCAAATTACGTCTTCCTTCGCGATCCCCAGCTCTTTCGAGACAATGTCCTGCACGGTTTGCGGGCTCTGCGTTGGCGCCCACAGTGTCGCTTCCCCGTCCTTGAATTCAGCAAGGGCTACCATCGGCTCCATCGAAACGTGCGCCAGCAGTGGAACGTAGTAGTCCGCCTCATAAACTTTGCCGCCTTTGGCAAACACCGCGTCGGCATCGCCAATGTTGCGGACCACTTTGCCGGGATTGTGGGAAGTCTCGCGCAACTCGTTCTTGTACGCATCGGAGTTGTAGGTCTCGTTCGGTCCGTTGTCCCAAGAGATGTTCAACTTCTTGCGTCCCTGAAACGCCGCCCAAGTGCTATCTGCAATTACCGCGATGCCGCCGAGCGGCTGAAAAGCCGGCGGAGGCTGAAATGGATCAATCGGGACAGTCTGTTGCACACCCGCGACCTTCAAAGCCTCTTTGTCGTCGAACGATTTCACTTTTCCGCCGAGTACGGGCGGGTGTTCCACGGACGCGTACACCATGCCATCCACACGGGCATCCATGCCGTAAATGGCTTTGCCGGTCACGAGGGCTTCAAGGTCGTAACTGACGTGTCCCTTGCCTATATATCGCCAGGCACTTTTTGGTTTGAGCTTCAGCTCTTCTTTTGCGGGGATTGGAAGTTTCGCGGCTGCTTTCGTCAGGTCGCCATAACCCGCACTGCGGTTTGTGGGGCGGTGGACAACGACGTGCAAATCGGTTTCGCACTCAGCTGGGGGAACTCCCCACTGCTTGGCAGCAGCTTGAACCAGCATGAATCGCGCCGTCGCTCCGGCTTCGCGCATCGCGTCGTAGAAAGAGCGGATTGAGTGCGATCCATCTGTAAACTGATCGCCGTAGCGCTTGTCGCCGATCGCCTGCTCGATCTTCACGCGATTCCAATCAGCATCCAATTCATCAGCGACAACCAATGGCAGAGTAGTTCGGCTGGTCGTTCCCATTTCTGAGCGGCTAGCCACGATCCACACGGTCCCGTCTGGATCAATTCCTAGGTAAACGCTCGGATTTAATTTCGCACGATCCGCATTTGTATTGTGGGGAAGCGTCGCGCCGGACAATAGCTTCGGGTAATACCGCACGCCAAGCACAAGGGCGCCTGCCGCGATGACGCCTCCCGTCAAGAATTTGCGCCGGCTCACGTTCTCAATCGAGCTCATGCCATTTCCTCCGCAGCTTCTTTGATCGCCGCGCGAATCCGCTGATAAGTTCCGCAGCGGCAGATGTTTCCGGACATGGCCTCATCGATTTCCTGGTTCGTTGGATTTTTTTTGCTGTTCAACAGGGAAATCGTCTGCATGATCTGACCCACCTGGCAATAACCACATTGCGGCACGTTGATTCGCATCCAGGCCTTCTGAACTGGGTGTAGTCCATTCATCTCGATACCTTCAACGGTTGTGATCTCTTGTCCGGCCGTATCGCGCATGGCCGTCACGCAGGATCGCTTGGCTTGTCCATTCACGTGGACGGTGCAGGCGCCGCATAGCCCAACGCCGCAACCAAATTTTGATCCGGTCAGTCCCAAAACATCGCGCAAATACCACAGCAACGGCATTTCAGGATCGCCGTTGAACGATTGTTCGGTACCATTCACTTTCAACTGAATCATTGCGACTCCTCACATCGAACGGGTCAATTAAAACGAAGCACGTTCCGTTCCAGTCCGAACGAAGTCTTCTATCAATCTGCAACTTCATTTGAACCTTCCGGTTAGAGTGTGACGCGGAGACAAGGCAGGGCTCGTTCGGATATACGAAAACGGTGATCGGTGTCAGATTATGGACAGTGGTTTTAGTCAATGGACACTCAGCTCGACTCCTTCCGAATCAGCGCGTATGGGCAAGCGATTCCACCGTGAAGTCGTTCTTATTTTTTGGGCGGGAATTTGGAAGCCCACGCGCTATGACAGAGTCAATTTGCATCAGGGAGAAGAGACCGTAGAAAAGATCGGGGGTGACACGCCCGTTGCGGGAGAATCAATGCTTCAAGTCAACCAGGTTTTCACTTTGGAACAGATTGCGCGCACCGCCAGCATGCACACAAGAGTTACCAGTGCGGCTGAAAAACACAAGCGCGTATACATTGCAGTCCCCTCACTTTGGGCAATTTCTCAATAAACATTAGCCATTTCTTCTGAACTCATCTCGGAAGAAATCTCGCTCAATTGCCTGCTTACGTCATTCGTTTTTCCAGCGAGACTAAACCACGAATACGCCTTGGCCAGGTCACGCGGAACGCCTGAACCTTTCCAATACATCTGTCCAAGGCTGCATTGCGCTTCTGAATTTCCTCGCACCGCGGCCCAAGTCCACCATTTGACAGCCTCGGTCGTGCTCCGCTCAATTCCCTCGCCACCAAACAGCATTGCTCCCAATCTCGTCGCGGAAATAACATTGCCCTGTTCGGCGGCCAGCCGGTACCACTTGGCGGCTTCCTTGTAGTCAACCTCGGCGCCTTGACCAAATTCATAGATTTGCCCGAGAACCGCCTGGGCCTCCATCGATCCATTTTCACCGGCAATCCGGTACAGCCGCGAAGCTTGATGCGTGTCACGCTGCACACCTTGGCCAACCTCGTACATGGTTCCTAGCCCATATTGAGCCGCGGCATCGCCCGCTTCCGCTGCCTTTCGATACCAACTCACCGCTTGCACTGCATCTTTGGAAACACCCATCCCGATTGCGTAGAGAGTTCCGAGCAGCGCCTGTCCCGATGGGTCGTTCTTCCTAGCAGCTTTTTGGGCTAGCTCGAACGCCTTGCCCGGATTTTTTGGGACGCCATACCCGATGGAATATAAGTAGCCAAGAGTAGCCATGGCCCTGGGATCTACCGCATCTGCTGCACGTTGAATCCAATACAGGGCATCCGCAAAGCTCTGCTTCATCCCCTCACCTCGGAGATACAGAAGCCCTAGATTTAATTGAGATTCGGAGTTCCCATCCACGGCTCCGCGCATGAACCACTTGCCCGCTTCCTCAAGATTCTTGATTTTTTCCGGCCCCGTCTGATAGAGATAACCGAGGTTATTTTGTGCGGCCGAATTGCCGCTATTTGCGGCCATGCGATACCACCGGATCGCCTCATCAATATTCCGATCGACTCCTTCGCCAATCTGGTAAGCGAAACCCAGTTGAACTTGCGCCTGGATATCTCCCGAGTCTGCCTTTTTCGTCAATTTGTTCAAATCGATTCGGGATGATTTCTGGATCGATGTCGAGGCGAATGATTGGGCTCTCGATAGTTGCGGGCAGGCCGTTCCCAAAACCAACATGATCAGTGTAAGGATGTCCTTGTGTATACACTTCCGTATTTGGATCTGAGTGAACGGAAAATAGTTGATCTTTTCCATTTTTGCGTCCCTGCGATTTGAATTCCCTCGTTCCCGCACGGAGAAACTGCAAGCGTGTTGCCAGGCAGCAAACAAGTTCACAAATTGGAGATTGAATCTGGAAATGATTGAATCAATTGGAAATATAGGTGGATCCAACCGGTCGACGCCGCGAATGACGCGAAATCTAATGATCGTTGCACTTCGTCAGTGTCTAGCGGTCGACAGGTTTCAGTGCAAGTGTCAAAGTCAAAGACACTCGCAATAGTTGATGGCCTCGCCAGCAGGAAACTGCACTGAGCGTGAAGAAACCTGGTCGCTCCATCAACTCCAGGATAATCGGATCAGGAAAATTGCTCCGTTCGAAGCAAAGGTTGGTCTGCGTGAGACTTATGGAGGGAGGAGAACTATTGCGATATTGGCCTAACTGAAGACGATACCTCGTTCGCGTCCGCTACGAACCTCCGATCAGTATTCCAGCCGCGAATACCAGCGCGCCGCCCAGCGCGACTTGCAAGGCAGCCGAAAGCGGCGGCGTGTCCATGTAGCGGTGGCGCAACCAGGTAATTATGGACAGCTCAACAACGACGATCAGGATTGCTATGGTGGTCGCCAACTGGAAGTTGTGGATAAGATACGGCATCGTGTGGCCGATGCCACCCAGGGCCGTCATGGATCCGGTGATGAGGCCGCGAATCCACGGGGTTCCTCGCCCGGTGAGGCTGCCATCGTCGGACAGCGCCTCGGCAAATCCCATGCTGATGCCGGCGCCCAATGACGCGGCCAATCCAACGGCAAAGGCGTCCCAGGTGCTCTTCGTGGCAAACGCCGCCGCGAAGACGGGAGCGAGAGTGGATCCCGATCCATCCATCAGGCCCGCAAGGCCTGGCTGTACGATCTGCAGAACGAAGAGCCGCCGATTTGCCTGATCCTCATTCTTTCGAATTTCAGAAGGCAGGTTCTGCTGGGTGAGTTCCTGGGCGCGATTTTCGTGCCCACGTTCTTCTTCGGCCGAGTCATCCAAAAGTTGCCGAACGTCCGCGCCCTTCGCTCGGCTGGCGGCTCGCTCATAAAAACGGCGGGTCTCCAATTCAATCGCGCTGGCTTGCTTGCGCACGGCGTCCAGGCCAAGCGGACGCACCAGCCATACGGGCGTGCGATGCACAAAACCCTTTACGTCTTGTCGCCGGATGAGAGGAACGTGATTGCCGAATTGCTTTTGGTATAAGGAAAGAAGCCTCTGCCGATGTCCTGTTTCATCGGCGCGCATGGCATCAAAGACGGCCGCGGACGCGGGGAAACTCGCGCGCAGTCCCTCCGCAAAATCGGCATAAACCCGCTCGTCTTCCTCTTCGAGAGAGATAGCAAGCGCAAGAATTTCTTGCTCTGATAAGCTATCGAATTTTTTCATGGGAGACTCTGCTGTGTCGAATCGGCTTTCATGCTATTCGAGCCGTTGCTGCTGACAAGTTTGCCGCAGCACTCGGGTCGCGCCGGCAAGCTTGATCGGTCCCAACCACCACCAAGAGCTTGAACCAGCAACACGGTGTTCGCCATCCGCCGGCCAAGGATATTGACCGCAGTCACTTCGTCCTGAAGCGCGGCACTTTGCGCGATGGTAACCTCAAGATAACTGGTGACGCCGCCGGTGTAGCGCGTGTTGGAAAGGTCCAGCGAAGTCTGCGCTGCCTTCACTGCTTCATCCTGCACCTTCGCTTCATTTTCCAGGATTCTCAAAGCTGCCAGATTGTCTTCCACCTGCTGGAATCCGGTGAGCACACTCTCCCGATAGGCTGCCACTTGAACATCGTAGGCGGCGCGTGCCTGGTCGGTGAGCGCGCGGCGTCTTCCCACGTCGAAAACCGTGCCCAGAGCCGACGCTCCGAACGACCATAACCCGCTTGGCCCGTTCAACAGCGTTGTAATGCTGCCGCTATCGAATCCTCCCCCGGCGGTCAGGCCGATGGTCGGATAGTAGGCGGACTTCGCAACACCAATCTGGGCATTGGCGGCTGCCACGCGCCTCTCTGCAGCCGCGATGTCCGGGCGCCTTTCCAGAAGTTCCGAAGGCATGTTGACAGGGATCGCTGGTGGCGGAGCAGTTAGAGGAAGTGGGGGAAGTGTCAACTCCGAAGGGGGTTTACCTATGAGGATTGCAACCGCGTGCTCGTACTGCGCGCGCAGAACACCTACGTCAATGGCCTGCGCGCGAGTTGTATCCAGCTGAGTCTTGGCCTGCTGGACTTCCACCTCCGAAGACAATCCCCCCACGAAGCGGCTTTCCGTCAATTCCAGCGCATCCTCATACTGTTTTACTGTGGAAGTTAGAAGCTGTTCCTCGGCATCCAGGCTGCGAGCCTGAAAGTAATCGACTGCCAGGTCAGCATGCATGCTCAGATTGACCGTTGCCAGATCCGCGGCGCTTGCTTGCGCCTGTTCTCGATAAGATTCCACTGTGCGGCGCACGCGTCCCCACACGTCAGCTTCATAGGAGACTTCAACAGGCAAAACAAAGTCGTTGTAAGTAATTCCATCAAAGATCGAAGTCCGCGGCGGACGACGGGACGACACGCGCTCTCGAGTCCCCGAAAGACCTGCCGTAACCGTGGGATAGTAGTCAGCTCGATTATAGCGAAGAGCGGCTCGGGCCTGCTGATACTGCGCCTCGACGGCGATCAGATTCTGGTTCGAAACATTGACTTGCTGCTCCAATTTATCAAGCTCAGGATCTTTAAATATCGTCCACCAGTCTCCACCTAGATTTTGGTCATTTGGCTGGGCAGGCTTCCAGTCCGCAGCTTCTTTATAAGCGGGAGGAGTATCGACCGTTGGAGTGTGGTAGTTCGGACCAACCGCGCATCCAGGCACAAGGACGACGAATGCAAGAAGGGCCTTTATCCAGAATGTTTCCTTCCTTAGTTCAAGGAAAATATTCTCTCGACGGCGGCTCATTTGGCGTCTCCCGGCAGAGTGCCTTGAACGATTTGGACTTTCTGCCCCGAAACAATCGAGTCCGGCGGGTTGATGATGACTTGATCGTTTGACTTGAGGCCGGCCACGATCTCAATTTGATCTCCAAAATCGTGGCCGGGAGTCACGGTCGTGAGCGTGACATTTCCGTCTTTGACGGTGCCCACTTGCAATCCTTCCGACCGGAATATCAACGTGTTCACCGGAAGCAAGAAGGTAGATGCCTGAGACGGAACCTTCAAATGGACCTCTGCGTAAGAGCCCGTGAGCAGCGTGCCCGTGGGATTGTCGACATCGATTTCGATCAGCAACGTCCTCGTGGACACATTGATCGCATCGGCCGTCCGCACCAGCTTTCCCAGGAATTTGCGCCCGGGAAATTCGGCTAGAGCCAGATCCGCCGTCATTCCAACCTTTACTCCCTGCGAGTACTCCTCAGGGACGTTTACGTAGACACGCAAGACCCCGGGCTGCGCAATGTGGAATAGATCGGTTTTCACGCCGGCATTGCTGCCGGAATTGATCAGGTCGCCGATATCCGTGTTGCGGGCCGTCACAACGCCGTCGAACGGAGCGTAAATCTTTTCAAAAGATTGCAGCGCCTGAAGCTGCTTGACGTTGGCTTCGGCGGCTTCAACGGTCGCTTGGTTCGCGTTGTAGTTGCCCACGGCATTGTCGACATCCTGCTGGGCAACGGCATGGGATTTCAGCAACCCTTCGTAGCGGTTCTTGGTAATCTCAGCGAGCGCGAGATTTGCCTTCGCGGTATTGAGGTTGCTGAGCGATTGCTCCAGCTGTTGGTCGACTTCGGGAGTCTCAATGACTGCGAGCAATTGCCCTTTCTTCACATACGCGCCAATGTCCACATACCATTTTTGCAAATACCCATTCGTCCGCGAATAAATCGGCGAAGTAATGAATGGCTGCACATTTCCGGGAAGAATAATTTCCTGCACGGGCGTGGTTCTCTGCGGCGATATAACCGATACCGCGGTGAGCGCTACCTGCGATGTTTCGGTGCGCAGCTTCCCGGTCGCTCTCACGCGTGACCAGATTCCC
>Ga0210396_10003461_pt1 | contig 15720 bp, 39 predicted proteins | sample IncBWH17OmetaG_FD_155466 | JGI IMG/M metagenome (GOLD analysis project Ga0210396, IMG submission 155466) | Forest soil microbial communities from Barre Woods Harvard Forest LTER site, Petersham, Massachusetts, United States - Inc-BW-H-17-O ... | reverse complement strand
GTCAGGCCACTTGAGTGCCAGCGACACCGCTTTGGGTGGGTAGTTAGGACGAGGTAGAATACCCTTAGTCTCAAAATCGAAGATTATACAATCGGGAGCCTTAGTGCGTGGCACAGCGTTCTCCTAGAGTTCAAGTGCAGGTAAGCCAGCAAGTCGTTCACTTAGACGCAAATTCGCCAGTCGTATATCTTCCTTCAACGACTTGGCAACTTCCTTGTGTAAGTCCCGATGCCACGTATCATGTACGTCCAGGTTATGTTGATCCACCTGCGCGCCGCAAGTTATACAAGCGTACACTACGCCACCGTTATAAGACGTTTCTTCACCCTGGTGGAAACGAGCCATTACATTTGAGTGACGATCTACTCCATCATCACAGGCTCCAGCGTGTCCACCACTTCCCTTGTCGCACTCACCGTAGCTCACGACGCCTCCTTCTTCAATGCTTCTAGTTCGTTCGCCCGTCGTACGGCGCTTAGACGGCCGTAGATACGCTTGATACGCGTCTTCCGACCGTCCGCCGTAGCTGCTGCCAGCCAGCACTGAAGTTCCACTTCATCCGTACACTCCAAGAGTACACGGTTCAGTTCCGGCCAGTTCAACGCAAGTACTTCTTCGACTGTCATGCGATAACGCTCGTACCGCGCCACCGACGCTTGCGATCTATAGCTTTCCTCTTCGTATATTTACGCTTGACTGGTGTGTCGCCACGTAATATACTTGCCACCTTCTCCATGCGAGTGGCCATTTCTCGATGATGCGCAGCTTCCTTCAACAACGATGCTACAATCTTTTCCCTGTCCATTTAGATATCCTCCTACGAAGTAGTAGGACGCCGCTGCCAAGGCGACGTCCTTCGTTAGATCGAGCGTTACTACTGCTTCTTTACAGCAGCCTGGACAAATGGTTTACACATTTCCAGTAATTGCGCTGCTATGTCGAAGAACTTAGCAACTGCTAAGTCACGCTTCACTTGCGCTGCGTTAGTATATGCGCTTGCCATTGTTACTTCTTCGCCTTTACACCGGCGAACTTCTTGCTCTTACCAGCAGCGCTCTTCGGCGCTGTCTTCTTATCAGACGGCGCTGGATACGGCGTCTGTAATACATCCTGAATCTTCAGGAAGCGCTTCTCCAATGCCGTGAGGATATCAGCGTCCTCGATGAGTTCCACCATCTTGAATTCCAGGCGAATCTGCGTAGCTTCATCGTCCTGGCTGTCAATCTGGGTGACCACGGCCCACGGCGGACGCCCGTACTCTTCTTCCAGCATGGACACGTAGGTCTTGTAGCGCTTGAGGTTGGTTGGTGAGATGCCTGCGGTAGCGATCTCTGACGAAGCAGCAGTAGCGCCGTCCTCCACGTCCTTGGATAGTAACACGCCCAATCGCAGCGTATTAGCGCAAGCCTTGCCTTTACCGACCTTGGCCGTGCCAAAAACGTTCTTCTCACAATCGGCACACAGAACAGACTGTTTTTCCTTGACCGTAGCGTGCGGTGCCATGGATGGATCATCGGCAACGATCGCGAATGCGTAGCAGTCAGGTGGCTGCTTATTATCCTTGTCGTAACCGGCCTTGAACCACCGATTATGCGCGCAGCTGCCTAGGATGATACAATCCAGCTTGGAACCGCTGATCTTAGTGCCGCCAACGCTGACACTGTTATGGCCCCAGCTGATTCCAATACCACCGCCGCCAATGCTCTTGACTTGCTCAGTAGTCTCCTTGGCGTACTGCGCGAACTTCTCTTTCCACGGCACGATTGCTGTGGACTTACCTTTTGCTGCCGTTTTCTTAGGTGCCATTACGTTCCATTCTCCTTGCTACGGTTGTGGCTCTTCGCCGGTTACCTGTAAGTACCTACGTTCATTGCCCAGAATCGAATGAACCACCAGAATCACTACTTGACGACGAGTCGTAAGATGACGAACCGGAATCGCTACTTGACATATCGCTCGATGTATCGCTCGATGTATCGCTCGATGTATCCGTAGCAGGCGCGTCGAACATTCCCTCGACACCGGCTCCGCTGAAGGCTCCGCCGTCGAATCCCTGGAACCCTGGAGCCTCATCAGCTACCGCTGCGGCGGTAGATGCTACAACGCTGGCGCTCGGTCCGCTGTCCAGGATGGACTCAGCCGCTAATACACCCAGCGCCGTACTAGCGAAGTTGTCATCGTCATCATTGGTGGTAGACGCGTTACGTGCCCGTAACGAGGCTTCTTCGTGTCGTTGCCGATGTTCGCGGCAACTGACGCAATCAGTGTGAAAATGCAAGTGGTGAAAACAATGATCCATGTCCGTTTCTCCTTAGTAAATTGATGGTAGTACTTCTTCCACATCCGGAACTCCCAGGATGTGATCAACGCGTGAATGCGCGTTCTTCAAAAACACGGTTAGTACGGACTCCGCCGCCGCGTAACTAGTCCCTGCTTGGCGGGCAAGCCAGTTCACCTCCGTCTCTTCTAAGGTGCGTTCGTCTTGCATACGCAGAATCGCTATAGCATCCTGCAACTGACGAACGCGCGTCGTCGCTTCATCCTCCTTAGGCAGCATCTTACTGTACGGTAAGGGCCACAGTAGCGTGACCCGTCGGTTGTAGGCTTTGGCGGCGTCGCGTAGGTTATCCGGGACCAGCTCCGTCGGGATTAGCTGTCCCAGAGTTCCATACTGCGCCACACGGTCCAGGTGCTCACGAGCCAGCCGTTGCAGCTTCTGATAATTCGCACCGACTTCGCGCATCATCACGTACTGCATAGCAACCATGTAGCCGTAGTTGTACTGAGCCAGCCATTCCGCCGCCAGGGCTACATCTATCTCCCGAGCACATTGCAGCTCTGTCAACACCACCCGTCTGTGCAGCAAAATGCACGCTCCTAAAAGGCCGAGTACACATCCGCCGGCAAAAAATAAGAAGTACATCATTTCTTCTTACCTCCCAGTTTCGTGCAAGATACTTTCTTCGCCACGAACTTACCAACGCCCGGGACCTGCTTCTTTGCATCCCACCGTTCCACGATGGCCTTGCGGTTGGGAGCACGGTTTAGCAGTTCGAACGACCTGGTCTTGCGAATGTGCTCGTAGAACTTATCCCAGTCGTCAATGGTGGGTATTACGCTGTCCGTAATCTGGACGCGCGCCTGCATACCCTGGACGCCGCTACTTTCGCCCACGGCCAGCGTATCGATGAAGTGCGTCTCCACCACTTTGATGGACGGACCCAACACGTCGATGAACGGCGCTGACAACGAGCTCAGCTGTTTACCCACCTGTTCCAGGTCGTACAGTAGGTCAGCCAATGAACCGACAGGCAACTTCTTAGGGTCCAGCTTGCTGAGTATAAGTGTGAGACGCTTCACGGCCGGAGCCAGCGCCTTATTGGCTACGCCCAACTCCTTGAGAATGGAAACATCCGGAGCACTATTCGTCTTCATCGTCGCCCTCTTCATCGTAGTTATCGTCATTGACTATAGTTACTTCGAATGCGTGCAGTACGTAGTTACCGCCATCTTGCAACAGCGTTCCAATATAGTCTACGTCACTATCTCGATATGGCAGCAACTGGCCAGTTTCCACCAAGATGAACATTCGCTTGGTAGTTTTGCGCTTGCCATCAGCCAGAGCCCATAAGCAGGATTGTGAATTCTGCTGTTGTACGCACAATAACTCCGCACCACGTGGCATATCCACCGTCTGTAGTGCACCCTGCGTAAGAACGTACTTAAAGACTTTGAACTCGCGCACCCTGAACTCCCTTCGTAGGTGTAAAGTTACTGCGTTTACTACCAATGTGTCCGATGTCCGTGCGTAGTATTACCTTCGGACTCAGCTCTCGTTGACGCGCCGTGACGGTAGCGCTCAACTTGGCTATGTAGCGGTTAAGCGCCGTCTCGCACGAATCCATCGCGGCCGGAATGGCGTGCCAGCGGTCCTTGACGCGCAGACCGTTGATGAACGCCTGCCAACGATGCTCCACAGGGCTCCAGGTTAGTTGGAACGCTTCATCCTGCCACTGCGCCACGTACTCCAGCGCCGTGACACGTTTCCATTTCAATAGCATTCACTTCCTCCTTGTAAGTACACTCAAGCTACGCATCTTCACGCAGTACACTCAATTCACGGCTCCTTTAAGATGTAGTCGTTCGTCCGCAGTTACAAAGTAACCACGCCTAGTCTCCACCTATATACTGCGACCAGTCGGAGTGACGCAGTATCGCGCTGGTCGCGGAGCCGTGAATGGAGGGTACCTATCATGAAATTCCAAATCCGTAATCAATCAAAGCAATCAGGTGCGCATCTTCTTCGCCCCTAGACTCCAGATTAAGCGTATCTGACTTACCACTACACGAACCATCGAGCAAGCAAAATTCACCAGCCGACAACGGCTTTACGTCTGTGAAACCGTGCTTTCGCAGTGCCGTGCTCATTGCAGCGGCCATCGTGACGTGCACCAATAGGTTGTGGAATATGAACGGTATCTCGCACATTAGACCGCCCCGCTTCGCGCTCAGCACCACGTACTTCATACCCGACCCTTCGGATCGCGCAGCAGCCCTTCCGAGTACCGCTCGATATCCACCAGCGCGCACCGTATGTCGCCTACTAGTTCTCCCCTGACCTGCGCGTCGCGCAAACCCGTGAATATGGCCTCCATGGCGCTCTTGGCCGTGGCCAGTTTGTCGGCGTCCAGCACCACCTCGATGGTCAGCCGTTGCTTCTGATCACTCACTTCGCCGCCTCCTTGACACTGTGAATAGCGGCGTACCTACCTTCACCGCACAAAGCGCATTTCTGCGTGTAACTTATTGGTACGCTGACAATCGGCTTTGGTTTGAATACATGAGGCTTCATCACTTCGCAACCTCCGTATTCACGCAGGAAATCGCCGCGCCAGATTGAGTAAAACCATCTGGAACCAAGCCGTAACAGGTAATGTGGTTGAGGTCGTCCTGCAACTGCCAAAGCGTGAACGAACCGGTGCGTCCGAAGTCGCGCGTCCGTATTCCGTGCGTCTGACCGATCAAAACGCCGATGTAAAGACCGAGCACCGCGATCAACACGGTCCAGCGCCAGTTCCACTTCATTTCGCCTCCTTCACAGAACCATCGGCGTTAAGCACCGTGGTACTAACCACCTGCGCTTGATGCGGTACATCGCCCATCGCTTTGCGCAACGTACCTAGTAAGTTGTCCACGGTCACACCAGCGCGCAGTGGTACTTCTAACTCGATAACGTAGCGTTTGCGCGGTACGTTCATACGCGCCTTACTCTTGTGATACTCACGAACTCGCTGAGCTGCGCGTGCTGCATCTACGTCGTAACCTACATACGAACTCATATCTGTCATAAGAGCTCCTCAAACTTACAAGTACAGATTCGCGGTGCATCCTTGGCACCGGCCAGTTGGTGTTTGTAACGCACCACCTTGCCTACCTGCCGCTGCCACCAGTCGAACCCCTTGTCACGTAGCAAGTTGGTGGGAACCGTGAGGCTGAACTTCGCCTTGGTATCAATCTCTACTACATCCACCTTACCTATACGCTTGAAGTCTACTACCATCCCGGACTTCTTGCTGCTGCGTTTGCCGGTGGAAGTGCGCTCCTCATTCTTGTTATGCTCCAGGTAGCGTGGTGCGATAATACGTGCCTCTCCGTAATCGAAGCGCTTCAGCTTCACGAGGTAGAACTCGTTCACGGTGGAACGATTGTCCTTGCCCGGCTTCTGCGGGTAAGCTGGACCGTCCGCGCGCCGTAGCATTACGCCCTCATAGCCCTTCGCCAAGCACTTCGCCTCGAACGCCTCCAGCTGCTTACGGTTCTTGATCAGCGTCTGAGGAACGATACGCAACTGGCCGTGATTACGCCAAACGTTCAGCCCAGAATACATAGAGCTGATGGTTGGAAAAGCGCCGTATGCCCCGAACACATGGAACGCTCCGTGCTTGAAGAATTCCCACGCAGCCTCCTTGGACCCGCTGTTGACGCAATTCTGCGTCCTGTTAAAGACGTCCGAAGCCCACGGCGAACCCACCACTATCTCGCCGTCCAGGCCCTCCAGCTTGCCACTAGCGAACATTTCTTGCACGGTCGAATTGCGATAGACGGTGCCCTTGCGGCTGACGCCTTGGTTGTTCTGGCCCATGATCCTGAAGCCGTCGATCTTGGGCGATCCCCACAACGGATACGGCAGCGCGTCCAGGTCCGCCGTGACCGGAAGCAATGCAGCCAACAACGGTTTCCAAAGCAGTTTCAACGTCCTTCTCCTTGCACCGTAGCGAACCAAATACGGTGAATCTCTTCAGTACTCACGCCGCACAACTCAGACGCGCGACGCTCAATCCACGGGACAATCGGCCCTAGCTCCACGTAGCCTTCAGAATCCGGTGCTAAGTGATCTTGAGCGTGGTCCTGTCGTGCGTACTCTCGCTCAGCTTGTTGCACGGCATCCATAACAGACAATCTTTCGTCGCTCATTTCACTCCCACACGCGAACCGAAAAGCGCTTCATGTACCTATCGACCGGGAAGCATCCGGCGTCGCGTATCAGACCTTCTACCAATCCACGCATACGCGATCCGAACGCCTCGCTGCCACATACGAACACGATGCTGGTGCCGCTGGTTAATTGCAGCGCTAGCTTCACGGCTTGACGATAGGTCTTACCGCCCTGCTCGCTCACGCCCGCCGTCCTTTGCGGTCCTGCACTCTCATCTTGCTGAACCACCAGCCCAAACCCACGAGACCGGCGCAGCCGAACGCAGTCGCTAGCGACAGCGCTATCAACGTGTTGTAGACCGTATCAACATCAATCGTCGCCATAATTCCTCCATACGTTGCGGTCTTGGAACAAAGAGCCCAAGGCCAAGGCTAACAGCATACATCCCACCACCAGTAGGACGTCAATCAAAATTTCATAAAGTCTCACACGACTTCCTCTTCCTTCTTCCACCAACGTTCCAGGAACCGCCACTCCGCGCGATTTGGTAGCTTCTCCGTAAGACCGCGACCGCCAAATTTGGCCCATGCATGGTGCGCGAGCGTCTCGCGCTTCAAGGTGTTCAGATACCGTCTGAGCCCGCGCCTGGTGCCGAACTCCGCCGGACCTATACGCCTGCGCCGCTGCTGTCGCGCGGTGATGCCGGTGGCCTGCCGCTCGTGCCGGCTCATGGCTACGCTGCGGCGCAGCGGCGCGCCCGTGGGGTCGTTGTGTACACGCTGCGCGTTCAATGTACGCTTAAGCGCACCCATTATCTTGTTCATTTCTTCACTCTCCTGGCTTCCGGGTTCATACTACATACAGCAGCGTGGCCGCGCAACGGCTCTCTGGACTTGTGACCGCACCCATACGGGCACACGTAAGAACCTTGAGTACCGACGATTAGCGTCGTACCACGTTTCTCCGCCTTACGTTGACGAAATCGTTTCGGCTTATAGCCGGTAGTCCACTTGAAACGCGCCGTCCTAGGATTGCGCATTTTACACTTACTAAGAACCCTGCGTTTGTGCTCCTCGAGAGCTTCAGTAACGAAGTCCCATTCATCGTTCTTGATGCTCCACATCCACAGGGTCCAGGTTACACTCACTCCACATCCTCCTCTTCCACTACCTTGGGCGCGCCAGAATTAGCGCGAATCAGCAGTATTGCAACAACGAACGCCACCAGCCAACCCAATGCCTCGATTACACGTATCACCTTGGGCCTCTCGCTCAGTAATTTACTAGAAAGTCTCCTTCTTTACTGATAACTACTTCATCAGTAGTTACAAGTTCCAACATTCTGTCACCTTCGCGATAATCATACTGATACTCAGCGCGTTTAACTATTGCATCTTGCGGTAGCTTCTTTAGTAATTCGATGTATTCAGCTACTGTCATCTCACCGCTCCAATCCACCGCTCCGCAGCGGCCACGTAGTTGTCATTACCGAGTACGCGCTTCCAACCCTTCTTCAGCAAACGCTCTACTGGACGCAGTCCCTGCTCCAGTACAAAGTTGTAACGAAACGGTATGGCCTTACGCAGTAGGTCGGGATTAAGTATGAAGAGGCGCATTGTCTCCGCCCAAGCCTCGCTAGGTACAGGCTCGTAGCCACTGACCGGCTTACGGCACGCCTGGAGTAAGCTGCGCCATTGCGCGCTCATCTCCTGCGAACGTGGTAGGAATTTGTGCGCCACATAATGACCTACCTCATGCGCCACTACGCCTTTGGCCGTACGGTCGGTCTTCCAACCGGGCCAACTCCAGCTGCGGTGGTTAGGCTCCTTGACGGGAGCCGCTGTTACAGGCACGTTGACGAAGACATAACCATCGTAGTACAGCCCGGTGCGCGCGCCCACGGTTGCCGCCTCCGGCCGCAGCGCTGTGCGGGTGAAGTAAGTCAGTACCCGGTTCGGTACGGTAGCCGCGTCCGCCTGGTACGTACGATACTCCGGGTCGCCTATAAGGTTGGCTTCCAGGAACTCATGCGCCGTCTGCAGGCCTTCGAGATAGAGCTCTGTCTTGGTCATCTGATCTTCGCCTTGAGTTCCCGGCACGCTGGACAGGTCGTGTCGAACGCGCCGTGGTGGACCGCCTTGATGTGATTCTCCAGCGCCCGCCCATCGTTGTGCGCCGCACTGCGCTGTTCGACGTATACATCGTTGATACTCTTCAACGGTATATGACCGTTGATAGCCGCGTAGCGCATAGGGTTACAGCCCAGCATGTAGCGTATAGTCACTTCCGCTGTCCCTTCTTCGCGCGCCGTTCCTTATCGTGAATTGCGATGACTTCCTGAACTTCTTTCGGCGCTTTGCCGATATCAACATTCTTCTGATTCTTCAGAATCTTGGAGTAGCGCTTCTTGAACTCCGCGTCGTCCAATGCGTCCTCTTGCAGTTCCTTATCGATGTACTTCGGAGCGTCGTGTTCTAAAAACCACCCTGTAAATGCCGGTATGTAGCGCGTCTCGGCTGACTCGAAGTCACGTATTCCTCTGTTGATGATTGCATCAGCCCAGTTGCAGTGAATTGAACTGAACACCTTGGCCGTCCAGTCCGGCTTACGCCAGTGTTCCTCTGTCTGCTTCAGCAGCTCATCGTAAGAATCCACAATCTCCGCATTATGGTACTCACGACACGCCGTAGCTAGCAGGATGACGTCCAGCAGTATGTACGTCGGAAGCCGGTCAACCACTAATGGTGTACCCGACATCAGAGCCGTCAATATCTGACTACGTAGAATTGGGTAGCGCTGACACTGGAAGAAGAACGGCCAGCGAGCCACTATCTCCTCCGTCACTACGGCCGTCGTTTTCTTGACGGCCTTCTGCGGTCTTCCATTCTTGGAATCTGAAGAAGTCGTTTCCACCGCATCTTCATCATTCGATGATGCTGGGATTTCCAGACACTTCAAGTGCAGCTTGAAATCAGCCTGTGTATGCATCCTCTTTCCGCATACCTGACAGGCTTCACACATCGCGAGCGGCGCGTCGGTTTCAACCTTTCCGCATTCACAGAATTGCTTTCTTTTGGATTTCGCAATAACTTCCTTAGCGCGTACTACTCGTACTTCGACTGACTGCTTCTCTGAAAGAGAAGTCTTCTTACGTTCTGAAACGACTTCACGTGCGGTCGTCTCACGCCGTTTCTTCTGCTTCTTCATACGTTGCCTCGCTAAACGGGTGCCTGACTCTATTATAAACTAACTGGTTTAGGTGGCAACTGGCGTGGATTTGGACGCTCACTTCCGCCTACTACGCACATACGCCGGACCACCTTCGACTAGTAACTTCTCGAGACCCGGACGACGTACGATGAATAATGCCAGTTCCGTCTTGTTGTCCATACCGGTCAAATCGAACAACGCAGTAATCGGTTTACGTATGTATCGATCTGTAACGCCCATAGCGCGTGCTATGTCGATGTCCCTAACGGTCCCACTGATCAACAGCGCCGCCACTACCCGCTGACGGCCTGTCATCTTGGCATACAATTCACTATCCGTCACGCGTCTCCCCAATCAAAACTGACGTCCATACCCATAGCTTCCAACACAGCTTCCGGTACGAATGACCGGCGACAATTAATACGCACCCAATCACGCGCCTTCGGATGTCGTATGGCTTCTTTCTCTGTCAGCTTCGTCTCCTTTAGAAACAACTCCCATGCCGTTGGAACAACTTCATCCAACTTCCACGGCGTCTTCAACTGCGTCGTCAATTGCCAACCGCTGGGTCGCCCACGTCTCATTTAGTACGTCCCTCCCCCATACACGAGTCACATACTATGATCTTAGCTTTGCCAAGCCTGCTACCACGTACTCCGAATCCATCGCACCGAGTACATACTCCACTGAGCGTTTTCAGTTGACGTTCAAACTTCGTACGCAGTTCTTCGGTCTTGATAGCGCCGTATGCCGTATTAGCTTCGTACCAAGCCGTTTTTGCAGTTTCTGGTACTACACCATCGATGAACTTATCAGGATGATAGCGCTTGCTAAGTGAATGGAAGGCATGCTGAATGGTAATATCCGCATCGCTCGGCCTTACCAGCAGTACCGCATAAGGAGTCATTGCGCCCATACCTCCACGCTCATGCATCCTCCATCCGTGGCGCGCTCGTCGAACACGGCCCAACCCCAACCGCACTTGCCGGCCAGGTGGGGCAGCGCCAAGCACAGCCTACCGGTGATTTCCTGGCTGAGCTCGCCACCTATATGCAACGCGGCGCGCGCCGTACCGTCGGTCCGCACTTCCAGGTGCACTGTGGTAGTCATAGGAATATCTCCTCAGCAATGGCCTTCGCAATGCTACTTTCATCGCTGGAAGGTATACAATCAAATTTACCAAGAACAGTTTCGATACGCTTGGTAAGTTTATGTATGTCACGAGGATCGTTACATACTGATGTAACCGGCAACGGATAACTAGCAGTATCTACGTAAACTGGGCTGTCTTTTGCGATGATTAAATCAGGATTACACTCACCGGGCTGTGCGACAGCCTTCAAGTCAACCTTGATATCCACAATATCGCTGATCTTGATACCTGGATCAGCTCCGCGGTACGGTTCCTGTTCCTCGTAGTGACAAAGAAATGCTGCATTACACGCAATGGCATCCGTATTGGCGTCATCACGATTACCGTGCTCAATGTAATCCATGATGTGTAGTAGAATGTGTCCAATAGTCGCTTTGCGGAAGTCCTCACCGCCTTTGCGCCAATTATTCTCACCATACTTGAGACCTAACTCCAGCCGTCGTGCCATAGCTTCTATTACAGCCTTAGGAATGAGATCAGGCCGTCCATTGGTCTTACTACGCTTCGCGCCGGACTGGAACTCCTGCGTCTCAGTAGTCATCGCGCGTCTACCACTACATGGTTTACCGTCATCTTGTCTATCAGGTAAATTACAGTAGATACAATCGCCATTATGCGGATGAAACACGTGAGCCTTCGATTCACTACTCATCGCGCGTGCTCCGTGCAAACCGGGCGCTTGCTGCTCTTGTCGACTCCGCCACGATCATCCAGGGCGTAGCCATAGTGCGCATGCAGGGACTTACAATCGTCCACTGAGCACGCGCGCACCGTTCCTTGGTGACTGGGTTCGAAACGAACCAACTTCTTCATCGTAAGCGTCTTGGATTTCCTCATACCTGATGCTTCCTTCCTGGACAAGTCTTTTCGTGTTCGTTGCGACACGTCGTGGTTCCGCACACATGCACGGCTACGTTCGTATCTATCATGCAATCCGAGCAAAGCATGGGCGTCAACCGACCGCATACCGTGCACGACTTCCATAGCGGCACCTGGGCCTCTGGTTCTATACGCGGAATCCATTGCGATCCTGGCGTATGCCTACGACCCCACACGCAGAAACCTTCGTAATGCCTGGATCGTATCTCTCCACAGTGTCCGCATGTTGGCTCTGTAGCCACGTGGATAGGTACAGCCACGCGGTTCGCCCTCATGCGCTCACGCTCCATGGTATCAGCGCAGGCCAAGGCCTCCACTATCTGTGGATCGTGCACCTTATTCTTACCCGAACGTACACGCTCTCGTACCCACATCCTGATAGCATAAGGCGCGGCCGAATCACGACCAAGTAGCACGAACGTCATCTCGTCCGGCTCGGCGCGCGACATACACGATACTGGGTTACTTAATTCATCCTTCTTCCTCAACGTTCCTCCCTTAGCTGCGGTTGTTCGCCGTGCGTAGGTATCACGGCTAGTACGTGTACCGCGCCGCGCACTGGCTGTTCTAACACCGGACGTAGAGTTTTGTAACTGGCCGTGCGGTTGGCGTGATAATAGTCCTGTAGTCCTCTGTTAATAGCCAATACAACATCTACGTTGGACCAAGAACCCGGCAACGACAACTTCACGATATGCACTTTCACGGGATGGCCTCTTTCGTGCCCCAATCGGGGTACATCTGAGCCCGGGACCCATCGTTACTTGACTCTCGCCTTCTTCGGCAGCCTACGCACGCACTCGTATATGATGCCGTCTTTCTCCAATAGCATACCCTCCATGCGCTTGCCACATTTGATCTTCGGTACCGCTTGGGCTACGCAGCTGTTCCCTTCTAACTTCTCGTCGAACGGGCAGTATGTAGCGACTGCCGTGACGGAACCAGGAAGACATACGCACCGACCAGGCTCTAGGTCTTTTCGGCACGATGAGCCGTCGTCGCACTTGAGGTTCCAATTCACCGAAGCCTGACCATACGCGCACGCGGCAGCCAACAAGACGAATGCTAGTAGCTTCACTCCGCCACCGCCGCCGTGGACGGCACGAATCCTTCGCCGAACACCTCGTGCACTCCCACCGGACGGGCGTCCATGAACACCTTGATCTCCGCGAAGCTGAACGGCCTGTACTCGGCTTTGCCAGTTATCTGCGTGCTGTCAACGCCCACGTCCGCCGATTTGCCGAACGGCGGCAATAGGTTGTGGCTATGGCCGAACAGGTGCCAGGTACCGCGCTGCGCGTGGTGCCAGGTGCGCATAGCGTAGTGGCAGAGCACGATGTCCTGGCCTTCGACGTTGATTTCCTCGACCGGCGCGTTCCAATGGCCGAACGGCAGTCTGCTCGCCAGTTCGTCGTGGTTGCCAGGCAGCAGTTCGTGGACGCCGTTCAACTGCTCCAGACACTCCAGCGCGTGCTCCGGCGATGTGCAGAAGGCCAGGTAGCCCAAGTTCCAAACCACATCATCCGGAGCCACCACCGCGTTCCAGCGAGCGACTAACTCATGGTCCATAAAAGCCACGTCTGCTTTGGTGGGGTTGGTCGCCTTGTCCTCCCACCAAGGCCTGTTGCAATACTTGATGATGTTCTTGTGCCCGAAGTGCAGGTCTGAAGTGAACCATGTCGTCATACTTGCTCCAATGCCTCGTAGATATCTTCAACCAGTTGACCAACGCAAATACCGCTCAGTTCACTGGTAGGTGAGTCGGCCACCAACGCCGACATCTCTTCCTCTTCGCCATCCACCAGCGTTAGCTTTTGATCTTCGGTAAGCGTACCTATCCACTTGTCCAGCGCTTCCACATCGACGGTGTAGACGCCGTCGGCTTCTAGTGCTGCCATGCCCGACGCTAACACTGCTTCATTAGTGGTGAGGCGATGTAGCATACCGTGCGTGGAAGCCATGGAAAGTACCAACTCTTCGATGTTCTTGTACTTCGTTGTCATAAGCATTCCTCGACTGAAGACTTATATTTCTCACATAAAGCCGTCTGTGTTTCCATGGATAAAGTTTTGATGGTCGCCACACAATCAGGATCGTTTCCTATGAAGGCCATACAAGCTAGACAATCGCCGCCGCAATCCAGCGTCTCCGGCCTTCCTTCCACGTTTAATTCAACCTTGCATATAGAGCAGTTCACTGCGTCCTCCCACGTTAAAAGAAGGCACGGACAAACCCGCTAAGGTAGTCCGTGCCTTGGCCGCAAATAAATTACTACGTTCTCGCCTTCTTGATGTTGTTGAGAACGGGCTCCAACATGGTGCCGGCGAAGACGTTCTCCAGCGTCTGTCCCAATCCTTGCTGCTGGGCCAGGGCCAACGGGGCGATGGACTCCGTTAACCGCGTCATGAAGGCGTTCTCTCCCAGCGTATTCAGTGCCTGGATAAGCTGCGGCGAGATGGCCGCCATGCGGCTGACGAACACCGCCGCATACTCTTTCTCCTTCGCGATGACGTAGTCATCTTCGGCCTTACGACGGGCTAACGCCGACGATGCCAGCCGTTCCTCCGCGTCCATGCCGTCGAGCCAGTCCTTGGTCCGCCGCGCCTCCTCCGCCAGTTCGTGCTCCAGGACCAGCAACGCGGTCTCGGCCACGGCATTGGCGCGCTTCTGAGACATCAACTGATCGTGCGCGACGGCCTCAGCGCCCAGCTCGGCCATTTCCACGCCTATCACGTTCTGACGCCGCTGCGCCACCAGCATCTGCTCGTTGCTAGCCAGCGTGATCATAGTCTCGACGGCTTTGCTCTGAGCCTGCGCCAACTTTGCGGCTATGGCCTTATCCAAGATATCGAAGCCCAACGCCTCCACGTCGTACACGTCCATTCCGTTTTCCTGGAACAGATGGTGACGACGCGGCGCGTTCTCCGGAGCGTTGACGTCCGTGACATCCACGGTCGCCTCAGCCTTCTTGCCTAGCACTACGTCCCGAATGATGTCCGAACTGTTGTCGGTCAACTCGGTAATGGACAGCTTCTTCATGGAGGCCTTCAACAACGAGCGCATGTGGTCGCAAAGATACTTGACATAGTTTTCGACGCTGAACCAGCGCTCCTTGTATTCCGGTAGGAAGTTGACCCGGTAGCTGACCTTCAGCTTGACCTGGACCAGGTCCTTGGTCTCCACCGTGACCTCGTCGCTGACCAAGTTGTGATCCACACGCAGGTAGACGGTGCGCATGAGGTCGTCCGTGTTCTTCGGCCTGCCGGTGCTGAGCTCCAGTACTTCCAGCGTCTCGTCGTATTCCAACAGCACGGCGTTCGGCCCAGCCACTACGCGCCGCTTGCCGGCCTTGTCCACCACCTGGACGGCGTATCCCGTCCACACGCTGATGGACGGCACGCCTTCGTACTTGGTGGCCGCGCCCAGCGTCAGCGTCGGCGGAGGAGTGAACGTGCCACTACGCTTGAATGCGTCTCCTCCGCCGCGTATGTTGCTAGCGGTCATACGGTTCATGCCCCGCGTCGCGGCGTCGCTGGACACGGCGTTGTAGGTCATGTATCCCATGTCCTCGTTGGTCTGCGAAGCCAGCGTCTGGTTGAACGCCTGCGCCTCCAGGTTGCCCGGATACCACAAGTCCACCGTCTTTGGGTCCAGCAGACGACGAGCTATGGTCTCGTTGCGCGGATCGGGCAGGAATATCTTGGGTCCCTGCACCATCTTGATGGCTCCGGCGCTCTTGTCCAACACGTAGCGACCCTCGCCCTTGGGGATTGTAATACCATACCAACGTTCGCGCTTTAAGCCGCCTCCGGCCGGATCGTCGTAGCCGATGAGCGCGTGCTCGGCGCGCTGGTAGTAGATGCGCTGCTCCTTGCCGGTGATGAAGAGCTCCTCGCCGGTCTTGTACTGACGAAATACCTTGGAACCGCGCTGAACGTGGTTTGGTGGCAGGTCGAGCAATGCGGGTACTACGATGTCGCTGACTCCTGACGGAACGAGCGCCGATGCACGCGCACTCAGTTCTGGTACCTCCTCTTCGTAGT
>Ga0210396_10003460_pt1 | contig 15720 bp, 8 predicted proteins | sample IncBWH17OmetaG_FD_155466 | JGI IMG/M metagenome (GOLD analysis project Ga0210396, IMG submission 155466) | Forest soil microbial communities from Barre Woods Harvard Forest LTER site, Petersham, Massachusetts, United States - Inc-BW-H-17-O ... | reverse complement strand
CAAGCCCCATCCCGGCACCCCAACCCCGGACAATCACCCGCCTTGATACAGGAAAGGCAAATTTACGAAATCTACTCAGGCAAGCGACCGCCGGGCCGAACGGGATTAGCGGAATGTCGCACTTTTTGGGGTGGGACAAGTGCGACATTTTCCGAATGCCTGGGTGCCAAAATCGCAAATCGCAAATCGGCAATCGCAAATCCCGTGATCAGTCGAGCGGTGCGGGGATCGGGTGCGGCTTGCCGGGTGTGGGGGCGGCGGATTTGGTGATCTGGAGCATTCGCTCCAGCGCCACCAGGGCCCATTTGCGGGTGTGGGGATCGACCTTGATCTGGTTGACCGTCTTGCCCTCGACCAGGTTCTCGATGGTCCAGCAGAGGTGGGGCAGGTCGATGCGGTACATCGTGGTGCAGAGGCACTGGCAGTCGCTGAGGACGATGATCTTCTGCTCGGGGTGGGCGTGGGCCAGGCGGTTGATGAGGTGGACCTCGGTGCCGACGGCCCATTGCGAGCCGGGCGGGGCGGCTTCGATCTGCTTGACGATGTACGAAGTACTGCCGATCAGGTCGGCCTTCTGGACGACCTCGAAGCGGCATTCGGGGTGGACGAGCACTTTCATGTCGGGGTATTTCGCCCGGACCTGATCGACGTGCTCGGGGCGGAAAAGCTGGTGCACCGAGCAGTGGCCTTTCCAGAGGACCAAGTCGGCGTTGCGGAGGGCCTGGGGGTCATTGCCGCCGAGCTCTTCGCGCGGATCCCAGACGACCATGCGGTCCAGTGGGTATCCCATGGCGTAGGCGGTGTTGCGGCCCAGGTGCTGGTCGGGGAAGAAGAGAATCTTGGTTTTAGTGCTGAGTGCTGAGTGCTGGGTGCTGAGTGCTGAGTGCTGGGTGCTGGGTGGGGCTTTCGACTCGGCACCCAGCACTCGTACCTCAGCACTGTCCGTTAACGCCCAATGGAGGACATCGCGGCAGTTGGAGCTGGTGCAGACCGCGCCGCCGTGCTCACCGACGAAGGATTTGATGGCGGCGGAGCTGTTCATGTAGGTGATCGGGACGATGCGTTGATCTGGGCAGGTTTCCTGAAGCTGGGCCCAGCAATCGAGCGTCTGGTCGAGATTGGCCATGTCGGCCATGGAGCAGCCGGCCCCCAGGTCGGGCAGGAGCACGCTGACATGCTCGGGGGTGAGGATGTCGGCCGATTCGGCCATAAAATGGACCCCGCAGAAGATCACGTACTGGGCCGCTTTCTGGTCGGCGGCCTTGCGGGACAGCTCGAAGCTGTCGCCGGCGTAATCAGCAAAGTCGATGACGGCGTCCTGCTGGTAATGGTGACCGAGAATCACCAGCTTTTCACCCAAAGCGCGTTTGGCCAGATCGATGCGGACGCGCAGCTCGGCGTCGCTAAGTTGCTGATAAATCGGGGGAAGGGGTTGCTGCCATACCTTCATTTCGGCTCCCTGGCATTGAAAGGCCGAGGATTATAGTGACCTTCAACTTTTGCAGATCTTAATAAAGCTTTGCCGATTTTTTACTCACGAGCCGAGTGGACGAAGCGGAAATAGGCAGCACCACGCCGCCGGAAATGTGGCGCTGCTGAAAAAGCTGGCAGAAACAGCCTAAAACGCACGTTCATCAAAGATTTACCCTCTGGCACCGGCTTTGTTCATGCTTGAGGTGGGTTTACTTCGGGCTGTTTAAGTCTCTTTAAGAGAAGGAGATGTCATGCTGCATCGGAACGGTGTGGCCAAGCTTGCGGTGTGCGCCGCGATGGCTTGCGCCACAGTCGTGGGAGCGGAGGAGATTGACGGAGCCGGCCAGGATAAGGGAATCAGGCCGCTGTATTTACAGGATAGCCAACCGGCGTCGGCCCCGAGTACCGAAGCCACAACCGCTCCGGCGCCCCCTCCACCCAAGGCGTTAATGGCGGGTCTTGAAGCGATTGGAGTCGGCAAGGCGCTGGAAGACGCAAACATCACGGTGGGCGGCTACGTGGAGGGCGGATATACGATCAGCTTCAGTAAGCCGCCGAACGACATTCTGGCCGGCCGTGTGTTTGATACCAAGAACAACTCCATCGTCCTCGATCAGTTGGACTTTTTCTTTGACCGGCCTGTCGATTACGGGAAAGCCGCTACGAACCACACGATCGACATCGGTGGCCACTTCGATTTCATCTATGGTTGGGACTCGGGCCTGATTCACTCGAGCGGGATTTTCGACAGTCCGGGCATTCCGGCCGGCGTCGGCACCGGCTTCTATGACAGCCGAACCCATCCTGAGAACCAGGCCGACTTTACTCAGGCCTACGTCGATTTAGCGCTTCCCATCGGCAGCGGATTGCGCCTTCGCTTCGGCAAGTTCGTCACGCTGTTCGGATATGAGACAATCAATCCCACGACCAACCCATTCTACTCGCACACGTATTCTTTCGGCTTCGCAATTCCCTTTACGCAGACCGGCATCATGGGGGAATACAAGCTTAGCGACGATTGGCTGCTTGACGCCGGTATCACGCGCGGTTGGAACCAGTCGCTTAAGGACAACAACGGCGATCCGGACTTCCTGGGCGAAGTGACCTGGACGCCACAGGGGAGCGATTTCCTCAAAAAGTGGAAGGTCATCGGAAACGTCTCGTTAGGCCCCCAGACGACCAACGACAACTCCAATTGGTGGACCGTTCTCGAGGCCATCGCCAGTTACGCGGCCACCGACAAGTGGAGCTTCGCAGCCGATCTGGTATACGGCGATGCACCTCACGCCAACGCCGGGGCCAGCGCCCAGTGGTACGGTATTGCAGGGTATGGCGCTTACGTTTTCAATGATTACTTCACCTTCAACGGTCGCGCCGAGTGGTACGGCGACGCCAATTCCTTCACGATCGGCATTCCTCCCGGTGCTCAGAACCTTTACGAATTCACCGTCAACGCGGACATCAAGCCGTTCCCCAGCAGTACCCTGGGCCAGAACCTGATCATCCGGCCTGAACTGCGGTTCGATTACTCGGCCAAGCCGTTCTTCAACGCCGGGACCAAGTACGATCAGCTCACTTTCGGAATCGACGCATATTACATGTTCTAACGGTTGAGTCCGCTGTCTGGGCTTCATGGGCGTGGATCTTCTGATCCACGCCTATTTTTTTGCGCGTGGCGCCCAAAATGGTTGACACGGCGGGGGGCAGGTCTACAATCCGCCGATCGTTATCAACGACGAACTGACCAGAATCTAAGGATCAATTCAGAACTCTCCGCCCCGCGGGGTCGGAGAAGTTCTGTTTTTGTTTTTTGACGCTTGACCGGGTTATCCGGACCGCTATTATTGTTGGATTAGCGATTGGTCGGAGAACTTATCGACGGGGCGCGAAGAGCAGGTGCCCGCCGGGAAAAGCCGCTTAACTGGATAGGCGGCTAATTTTATCGACACGTTCAGCCCGCCTTGTTTCGAGAAAAAAAGGATACGCTGATGCGAGTGCACGAGGTGCGCGACTTTAGCAAGCGCGGCGACGCGCTGCCGATCCCGAATCTGATTGAAGTCCAAACCACGGCTTACCAACATTTTCTTCAGAAGGATGTAGAGCCCGCGAAGCGCAAGAACGAGGGGCTGGAGACCCTGTTGCGCGAGGTCTTCCCGATCGAAAGCTACGACGGGAACCTGCGGCTGGAGTACATCAGCTACGACCTCTCCGAGCCGCGCTATACGACCGACGAGTGCCGGGCGCTGCGATTGACCTTCGGCATGCCGTTCCGCATTCAGGTGCGCCTCGTCCGCAAGGACAAGGACGAGGTGATGGAAGACTCCATCTACCTTGGCGAGATTCCGATCATGATCGGAGGCGGCGAGTTCATCATCAACGGCGCCGAGCGCGTCATTGTCAACCAGCTTCACCGCTCGCCGGGCGTCGACTTCCTGGTCGAAGTGCAGGAGGGCGACCGGCCGCTGCACGGCTGCCGCGTCATTCCCGAACGCGGAAGCTGGATCGAATGCTCGGTCACCAAGAAAGACGCCCTGGCCGTCCGCATCGACCAGAGCAGCAAGATCCCCGCGACCACTTTCCTTCGCGCCCTGGACAAGAAATACAGCACCACCGAAGCGATCATCAACGAGTTCTATCAGGTCGAGAGCGTCAAGGTCGGGCAGCTTCAGCCCTCCTACTATGCCGCCGCTCCAATCATCGATGCCGAGAGCGGCGAGGAGCTGGTCAAGGCCGGCGCCCAAATCGGCGAGGCCCTGAACAAAATCCAGGCTTCCAGCCTCAAGAGCATTGATGTCGTCACGAAAGTCGCCGACCCGCTGATCCTCAACACCCTGGCCGACGACAGCGCCACCAGCCACGAAGACGCGTTGATGCGGATCTACGCCCGGCTGCGTCCGGGCAACCCGCCGCAGCTGGAAAAGGCGCAGACGCTGTTCCAGGAAAAGTTCTTCGACGAAAACCGCTATCGCCTCGGGCGCGTCGGCCGGTTCCGCATCAACCGCAAGTTCGATCAGAACGTGCCGGAAACGGTCATGACCCTCCGCAGCGAGGACCTGGTCAACTCGCTGAAGTACATGTTCAAACTTCGCAGCGGCGAAGGATACATCGACGACATCGACCATCTGGGCAACCGCCGGCTCCGCACCATTGACGAGCTGGCCGCCGAAGAGCTTCGCAAGGGCTTCCTGAAGCTCAAGCGCACCGTCCAGGAGCGCATGAGCCTGAAGGACCCCAACGAGCTCGGTCGCATCGCCGAGTTGGTCAACTCCAAGAGCATCAGTAGCTCGATCGATTTCTTCTTCGGTCGGGGCGAACTTTCTCAGGTGGTCGACCAGACCAACCCGCTGGCCCAGCTCACCCACGAGCGGCGTCTATCGGCCCTCGGCCCCGGCGGCTTGAATCGCAAGCGTGCCGGCTTTGAAGTCCGCGACGTTCATATTTCCCACTACGGACGTATCTGCCCGATCGAAACGCCTGAAGGCACCAATATCGGTCTGATCGCGTCATTGTCGATTTACAGCGACATCGACGAGTACGGCTTCCTGATTACGCCTTACCGCGTCGTCAAGGACGGCAAGGTCAACGGGGACCACAAGTATCTCCGCGCTGATGAAGAGATGAAGTCGATCCTGGCGCCGCCGGACGTCGTCGAGAAGGAAGGCGCGCTCCGCAAGGGCTTCGTGCTGGCCCGCGTGCAGGGCGACCTGGCGACGGTCAACAGCAAGGAAATTCAGTATGTCGACATCAGCCCGCGGCAGACGGTCTCCGTCTCGGCGGCGCTGATCCCGTTCCTCGAGCACGACGACGCCAACCGCGCGCTGATGGGATCGAACATGCAGCGGCAGGCGGTGCCCCTCCTGCGGACCGATCCGCCGGTGGTTTCAACTGGCATGGAAAGGCCGGTTGCGACCAACAGCGGAATGGTCGTCCGTGCCGAACGGGCCGGCGTCGTCACCTACGTCGACTCGCTGCGCATCCTGATCGACAACGCCGATGAATACGTCCTCCGCAAGTTCGTCGGCCTCAACGAGCGCACCTGCCTGAACCAGAAGCCCATCGTCAAGAAGGGCCAGCGGGTGAAGAAGGGCCAGATCATCGCCGACGGCGCCGCCGTTCATCAGGGCGAATTGGCCCTGGGCCGCAACGTGCTCGTCGCGTTCCAGACCTTCGACGGCTACAACTTCGAGGACGCGATCGTCATCAATCACCGCCTGGTGAAAGAGGACACGTTCACCTCGATTCACATCGAGGAGTACGACGTCGAGATTCGCGAAACGAAGCTCGGCCGCGAGGAGTTCACCCGCGACATTCCCAACGTCAGTGAGCGTGCCCTGGCCAACCTCGACGAGAACGGCGTCGTCCGCGTGGGAACGCGCGTCGGTCCCGGCGAGATCCTCGTCGGCAAGATCGCCCCCAAGAGCAAGAGCGAGTTGACGCCCGAGGAAAAGCTTCTACATGCCATCTTCGGCCGGGCCGGCGAAGACGTGAAAAACGATTCGCTGGAAATGCCCGCCGGCGAAGAGGGCGTGGTCATCGGCGCCCAGCGCTTCAGCCGCCGAATGCACATGACCGAGGAGCAGAAAAAGCAGCTGAAAAAGGAAATCGACAAGTACGAAAAGGAAATGAACTTCCGTGCCATCGAGATCTTTAAGCAGATGGTGGCGGAGATTAACGAAGTGACCGGCCAGCAGATGGTCGACCCCGGCACCCGCCAGAAGGTCGGCCAGAGCGAAATCACGGACGTCATCCTCGAACAGATCGAGGGCTTCAGTACCGACTGGATCAAGGGCAGCAAGGAAGCCAAGGAGCAGGCGCTCAACACGCACTCCCGTTTCTGGCCCCGCGTGCAGGCAGTGCTGAAGGAAAAAGTCCGCCGCATGGAGCACATGAAACGCGGCGACGAGCTGCCCTCGGGTGTGCTCGAAATGGTGAAGGTCTATGTCGCCACCAAGCGTCAGCTTTCGGTCGGTGACAAGATGGCCGGCCGCCACGGGAACAAGGGCGTCATCGCCCGTATCGTTCCCGAGGAAGACATGCCGTTCCTCGAGGACGGGACGCCAGTCGACATCCTGCTCAACCCGCTGGGCGTGCCCAGCCGTATGAACGTAGGGCAGATCCTCGAGACCCACCTCGGCTGGGCCATGGCTGTGCTCGGCCAGCAGGCCGTCACGCCCGTCTTCGACGGCGCCACCGAGGACGAGATTCACAAGGCGACCGAGGAAGCCAACAAAGCCGTCCGCGAACGCCGCAAGGTGCGCAAAGCTGAGCACGAGGGGCTCGACTGGCGCGAGCTGGACGTCGAGATGCCGTACGGCGGAAAGATCCAGCTCTACGACGGCCGCACCGGTGAGAAGTTCGAGCAGAAGACGACCGTCGGCTACATCTACATGATGAAGCTGCACCACCTGGTCGACGACAAGATTCACGCCCGCGCGACCGGCCCGTACTCCCTGATCACCCAGCAGCCGCTCGGCGGCAAGGCCCGCACCGGCGGCCAGCGCTTCGGCGAAATGGAAGTCTGGGGCCTCGAGGCCTACGGCTCAGCCTACGTCCTTCAGGAACTGCTCACCGTCAAGAGCGACGACGTTGAAGGCCGTACGAAGATTTACGAGTCGATGGTAAAAGGCACCAACACGCTCGAAGCCGGCACCCCCGTCAGCTTCGACGTGCTCTGTAACGAAATCCGCGGCCTTGGCCTGAACATCCAGCTCGAGAAGAAGAAGGGGCTTGGTCCGACGGATGAGGATGGAGAGTTGATGTAAAGGCGGTCGAGGCGTGACGATGACGTGGGCCGAAATGGCCGTTAGCAGTTTAGCGGCCGCAAAAATGCTTCTGTCCGATCATCCGCGGGCGTCGGCATCGCGGTCGTACTATGCCGCGCATGTTGCGCTGACCGAGCAGCTTCTTAGAGTGGGCTACGTGCCACCAAGGGGCCGTCAAACACAGCCGCATGCGGGGCAGTCCGGTTTGATTCGAGATAGACTTCGTCGGTCCCTCGGGGCGGTGGCAACAAAGCAAATGACGGCGGCTTTTAGTCGCCTCTATAGCCGACGAATCGATGCGGACTACAAATGCAATGTGACGGTTGACCGAAGCACGGCGCTAGAATCGATTCGCAACGCCGCGTCGGTATTGCGGGCGTTTAAGGTAGGTGAAGCATGACCCAAGTCGATGTCGCTAGGCGGTCGCAAATCGCGAGTGAGGTGCAGGCGGCGCTCGATCGACACCAACCCCGCAAATATCAGGTGAAGGTAGATCAGGATGCAATCCTCGAAGAGGACGGGTGGTATCACGTAGTTGTGCAAAGCGATAACGATCAGAGAGACCGCGATTTTTACGATGCCCTCGCAGAAGCCGAGGAAGAACTGAACGACGGCACGCGCCAAAACCAGTTTTTGTTAGTCCCGGCGATTGGTGATTGAGCGGATATCGGGAAGTTTAACGCGGGCTGTTAGCCCGCGCCATACAGCACAGAAAAGAGCAAGCGATCATGGCAGAAAGCGTCTACGATCGTATTAATGATTACGGGTCGGTCCGGATTCAGCTCGCCAGCCCGAACGATATTCGTTCGTGGTCGTTCGGCGAAGTGAAGAAGCCGGAGACGATCAACTACCGTACCTATCGGGCCGAGAAAGACGGCCTGTTCTGCGAGCGCATCTTCGGTCCCGAGCGGGACTGGGAATGCTCGTGCGGCAAGTACAAGGGAACCAAGTACAAGGGGATCATCTGCGACCGTTGCGGCGTGAAGGTGACGCACAGCCGCGTCCGCCGCAAGCGCATGGGCCACATCAACCTGGCCGCCCCCATCGTCCACATCTGGTTCTTCAAGGCCCTGCCGTCGCGCCTGGGCGCGCTGCTGGACATGAAGACCAGCGACATCGAAAAGATCGTCTACTTCCAGGACTACGTCGTCACCTCGCCGGGCAAGACGCCGCTCAAGAAAAAGCAGCTCCTCACCGAGGACGAGTACCGCGCCGCCTACGAGAAGTACGGCGCCGAATTCGAGGCCGAGATGGGCGCCGAGGCGATCAAGAAGCTGCTTGGCCTGCTCGATCTCAATGCCGAGCAGCAGAAGGTCCGCGCCGACATCGAAAAAACCAACAGCAAGCAAAAGATCAAGGACCTCACCAAGCGGCTCAAGATGATCGAAGCCATCCGCGGCTCGGAGAATAAAGCCGAGTGGATGGTGATGGACGTGATCCCGGTGATCCCGCCGGACCTTCGTCCGCTGGTGCTGCTGGAGAGCGGGAACTTCGCCACGTCGGACCTCAACGACCTCTACCGCCGCATCATCAACCGCAATAACCGGCTCAAGAAGCTGGTCGACCTCAACGCCCCCGAAGTCATCATCCGTAATGAAAAGCGCATGCTTCAGCAGGCGGTGGACGCGCTGTTCGACAACGGTCGCTGCCGCCGGCCCGTGCTGGGCAGCAGCAACCGCCCGCTCAAGAGCCTGACCGACATGATCAAGGGCAAGCAGGGCCGCTTCCGCGAGAATCTGCTCGGCAAGCGCGTCGATTATTCGGCCCGCTCGGTCATCGTGGTCGGCCCCGAGCTCAAGCTCCACCAGTGCGGCCTGCCCAAGAAGATTGCGCTGGAGCTGTACCAACCCTTCATCATCCGCAAGCTCAAGGAGCACGGCTTGGCCGACACCATCAAGTCCGCCAAGAAGATGCTCGAGCGCCGCGATCCGGAGGTCTGGGACATCCTCGAAGAAGTCATCTACCAGCACCCGGTCCTCCTCAACCGCGCGCCCACGCTTCACCGCATGGGCATCCAGGCGTTTGAGCCGGTGCTCGTCGAAGGCAACGCGATCAAGATTCACCCTCTGGTCTGCAAAGGCTTCAACGCCGACTTCGACGGCGACCAGATGGCCGTCCACCTCCCGCTGTCGATCGAGGCGCAGACTGAGGCGCACGTGCTGATGCTGGCGCCGAACAACATTTTCTCCCCGGCCAACGGCAGCCCGATCATCACGCCCTCGCAGGACATCGTGCTGGGGACGTTCTACATCACCGCCGACCGCGAGGGCGACCGGGGCGAATTCAAGCTGTTCCAGTCGCCGCAGGAAGCGATGCTCGCCTACGACCTGGGCGACATTGCGATGCACGCCCGCATCTTCGTCCGCCTGTCCGACCGCACGCAGGTCGTCCCGGATGACAAGTCCGGCTCTGCCGAAATCCAGGAAGTCGCCTGGAAGGCGGTCGAAGAGCAGCGCAAGCGCAAGGACCCCAATTACCAGCCCAAGCCGCGGCCCAAAAAGTTCAACAGCCACGTCGTTCTCACGACGGTTGGCCGCTGCATTTTCAACGACATTCTCCCCCGCGAGATGCCGTTCTATAACTACCCGCTGACGGCCAAGGGCTCCAGCCGCGTGATCGCCGACACCTACGCCCAGCTCGGCCGGCCCGCGACGATCAAGCTGCTGGATGACATGAAGGCGCTGGGCTTCAAGCGCAGCACGCTGGCCGGAATGAGCTTTGGCATCACCGACATCCGCTCGCCCGACAGCAAGGGAGACATCCTTGCCGAGAGCCAGAAGAAGGCCGACGGCATCGAGAAGTCGTACCGTATGGGCGCCATCACCGACCAGGAACGTTACAACGCCCTGGTCGACAACTGGACGCACGCCCGCAAGCGCGTCACCGAAGACCTGATGGCCGGCCTCCAGAACGACTATCGCGATGAGAGTGGCCGGCCCGTACCGGCCAAGTCCGGCGCCACGCTTCGGTATCTCAACCCGATCGCGATGATGGCCGTCTCCGGCGCCCGCGGTAACGTCGACCAGATCCGTCAGCTCGGCGGCATGCGCGGCCTCATGGCCAAGCCGTCCGGCGAGATCATCGAGACGCCGATCAAGTCCAACTTCCGTGAAGGTCTGTCGGTGCTCGAGTATTTCTCGTCCACCCACGGCGCCCGCAAGGGCTTGGCCGACACCGCCCTCAAGACCGCCGACTCCGGCTATCTCACCCGCAAACTGGCGGACGTGGCGCAAAACGTCATCGTCAACCAGATCGAGTGCGGCACGTTCAACGGCGTCACCAAGACCACGATCTACAAGGGCGAAACCGTCGAGGTCGAGCTCAAGGACATGATCGTCGGCCGCACCGCCCGCGACACCATCCGCAACCCGATCACCGATGAGGTCATCGTTTCCGAGAACGAGGTGATCACCAACGAGATCGCCGACCGGCTCAAGGAATTGAAGCTCGAAAGCATTCGCGTCCGCTCACCGCTCACCTGCGAGAGCCCGCGCGGTGTCTGCGCCCGCTGCTATGGCGTCGATATGTCGACCAACCAGGTCGTCGAAGAGGGCCTGGCGGTCGGCATCATCGCCGCTCAGTCGATCGGCGAGCCGGGCACCCAGCTCACGATGCGTACCTTCCACACCGGCGGTGTCGCAACCTCAGCCTACATCGAGAACGACATCAAGGCCGCTTCCGAAGGCACCGTTCAGCACCGCGACATCAACGCGGTCAAGACGGTTGATGCCGAGGGCCAGAAGCGCCTGGTCGCCCTCAAGCGCAACGGCGAAATCGCGCTCCTCGACGCCAAGGGCCGCGAAAAAGAGAAGTACAAGGTGCCTTATGGCGCCACCGTGCTCGTCGGCGACGGCGAGAAGGTCAAGGCCCGCCAGCAACTGGTGGTCTGGGACCCGCACATCACGCCCATCCTGGCCGAGAAGGGCGGCACCGTCCGCTACGAGGACATCGAAGAGGGCGAAACCGCCCGCATGGAAGAGGAGCGCAAGGGCAGCACGGGAGGCACCGAGGCCAAGCTCGTCGTCATCGAGCACCGCGGCGAACGCCACCCGCGAATCACCATCGAAGGCTCCGACGGCAAGATCCTCGACTTCCACTACCTGCCCGCCAAGGCGCGTATCGAGGTCCGCAACGGTCAGAAGATCGAGGCCGGCCACATGCTCGCCCGCCAGCCGCGGGAAGCCGCCGGCACGATGGACATCACCGGCGGTCTGCCCCGCGTCACCGAAATCTTTGAGGCCCGCAAACCGAAGGATCCCGCGGTCCTGGCCGAGATTTCCGGCACCGTCGAGCTCCGCTCCGACAAGCGGCGCGGCAAGATGACCATCAACATCAAGAACGAGTCCGGCATGGAAAAGGAGCACCACGTCCCGCAGGACAAGGAGCTTCAGGTCCACGCCGGCGACTATGTCGAGGCCGGCGACCCGCTGATCCGCGGGCCGATCATCCCCCACGACATCCTCCGCATCAAAGGCGAGGAGGCGCTCTACCAGTACCTGCTTACCGAGGTGCAGAACGTCTACCGTTCGCAGGGCGTGAAGATCAACGACAAGCACATCGAGATCATCCTCAACCAGATGCTCCGCAAGGTGAAGGTCGAGGACGCCGGGGACACCAAGTTCCTGCCCGGCGAAGTGGTCGACAAGTTCCGCTTCCGTTCGGGCAACGATCTGATCGCCCAGAGCACTCGGATCGCCGATCCGGGCGGCACCAACTTCAAGGAGGCCGACGTCGTCACCAAGGCCGAGCTTCGCGAGGCCAACGAGGCCGCCGAGGCCGCGGGCAAGGAACCGGCCAAAACCAAGAAGCCGCGTCCCGCCCGCGGTAAAACGCTGCTGCTCGGCATTACCAAGGCGTCGCTTCAGAGCGAGAGCTTCATCAGCGCCGCCAGCTTCCAGGAGACCACCAAGGTGCTCACCGAGGCGGCGCTCGCCGGCGCCGTCGACACGCTGGTCGGCCTCAAGGAGAACGTGATCCTCGGCCACCTGATCCCGGCGGGAACCGCCTTCAACCCGCACCTCAACCTCAAGATCAAGCACCTGGCCGAGCCCCCGGCGCTCCCCGAGCCCGAGCCCGCCCCGCGCATGGTCCGCGAGGAAGTGCCGCTCCCCGCCCCGCGCGAAGCCGTCCCGCAGGCGGGTAGCTGATTTGCCTTTACGATTAGTCCAACCCGCCCACGGCAACTGCCGTGGGCGGTTTTGCTTTCGACTCGCCTCCTGGTCTGATATAATCCAAGTACTATGACGGTGGCCCTTTCCAGCACCCGCCTGACGCCAGATGATCTGACTCGTCTGGAAGACGAAGGCTTGTTTGAGTTGGTCGACGGAAAACTGGTCGAAAAGCAAATGAGCCGCATCGCCAGTCTCACGGCGGGACGCATCACGACAGCCTTGTCCATTTACGTGGCACGCGGGAACCTCGGTGATGTGCTGCCCGAGCAGACTTTCCAGTGCTTTCCACGTGACCGAAATCTCATTCGTCGACCGGACGTCGCCTTCATCATTTCTGCTCGGACTGCGGGACTCCCGGATGAAGGGCATCTGTCGATCGCCCCCGACATTGCCGTGGAGGTCGTCTCACCAACCGACCGGATTTACGAATTGGACGAGAAACTGGATGACTACCGTTCAGCGGGCGTGAGACTGATTTGGGTGGTGAACCCGAATTCCCGCACGATTCGCGTTCACCGCCTCGATCATTCCGTTACCGAGCTCTGCGAGTCCGACATATTGAGCGGCGAGTCGGTGCTGGCGGATTTCACGATTCAGGTGGCCGAGCTGTTTCCCCCATTACCATCCCAACCTGTTGACGCGCGAGCGTGATCCGGGCGAGCGCTTCCCAGACATTCGCTTTTCTTAATCAGTACCGCTCACGGCTGCGGATTCACCAACCGCCCCACGAACAAGATTGTCCCCGACTCGTTGTCGCGGATCACGAAAAAGAACGGGTGATCGGCGGTGAACGTCGCTCCAAGCGCCGGCATCGCGGTGGCGCGGATGCCGATCGCGGTGGCGGCGGCGGCCTCGGTCCCTTCCTCGTTCACGTCGACAAACGCCTTGTGAAACGCCTCGCCCAGGCTCAGCGGTTCTCCCCCGCCGTTCATTGCGGAAAAGTCCGCGCCCGGACCGAACGCGTGCCCCATCCCCATCTTCGACAGCTCCCGGCTGAGCTGAAGTTCCTCGGTCATCTTGAACTTCGGAAAACTCACGCGCACTTCGGTCGAGCGTACCCTGCGCAACTCGTCGATCCAGCCGGCAAGCTTCTGATCGCTCAACGATTTCTCGAACTCGCCCAGCCCGTCGGGTTTGTCGGGGAGGAAGACGATCATCGACAGTTTTCCCCGCGCATAATTCATCCCCAGCGCGGCAAAGCCGTCGCCCTTCAGGTACGCGAATATCGCCATCTGGTGCATCATCGGGACCTGGACGGTCTTGCCGTCGGCCAGGTTGAACGCGGCGGGCTGCGTCGCCCGCGGTTGAAACTGCTCGTCCCACGCCGCCTTGAAATACACGGCGTTGGTCAGCACCAGCCGCACCGACGCATCGATGCCGCCGCTGGGAATCAGGTCCTTGATCTTGTCCTGCGTCTGCTGCTCGATCCATTGGTTGATCGTTTCCCGTGCCGCTTCGGTCTGTTTGAAATCGACTGTGTGCAGGTCGGCGCCCCAGTCGGTTTGCAACTGCGTCGTGAACGCCGGCAGAAACGGGTAGCCCTGCTGGCCCCACAGCGCATTGGCGACGGCAAGCTGATACCCGCGATCCTCGCCGGGTGCGTTCCATTGTTTCAGCAGCCTGGCCGTCTGAGCGCCGACTTGCCGCGGCGGGGGATCGAAATGAAACACCTTCCGATCTGTTTGTCCTTTGGCGCCCGCGTAAGCCATGCCGAAGGCGGTGGAGATGCTGGCCGGCGAGAAGAACAGGTTGCCGGGCCGCCCGGCGAGGCGTTGGTAAAGGTCGACCCCGAACGTGTTTGTGCCCGAGGCCATGGCCGACTCCTGTGCGACCGAACTTTGCAGACCGCACATCAAAAAAAGCGCCGTCGCGTACACGACAAGTTTCATCGCACACCTCCGTCCGGCCCGCCGCCCACCTGGCCAAATGGTAGGGCCGATCGTGCCTGCCGGCCATCTCCCGAAGAGGTCGCTGAATCCGCGGACCCAACCCCGACCGAAGGAGACATCCATTTCGATGTAACAAAATGTAACAATTTGTAACACTGGCGTGATCGCTTTGGCGACCATGGCCTTCGGGAGCCCCGCGAAACAGAAAGCCATGGCGGCGTAAGCGACCACACCCCGACCCGAACCCCAAAAAGTGTAACATTTTATAACATTTCATAGCATCGCACTATTCGATGGGCTGGTCGCCGGCTTCGGCGCAGCGGCCGGCGGCGCGGAGCAGGCCCATCTCGCGGAGCATGGTCAGGGCAATCCGGGCGTCGCCCTCGGCGGCGGCGCGGGCGACCGCCGCCACCGCCTGCTCGCTGGTCCGCAGCAGCCCGCCTGTGCGACTCTCCTGAAAACGGGAAGGAGATCCGAAGACAGAAAACTCGGGACCATAGCCCAGAGGCGTGACGCGAAAAACGATTCCCCCACTATAAGGGCGCAAAGTTGCAACTTTGTTCTTAAGTAACGGTATTATCTAGCGTTACAATTTAGGCGCACAAGTTTAAGATTTGGTTAACGATCGTTGCCCGCTCCGTCCGATCCCTACCAGAATCACCGTCGGCGGATCGTGCGGACGGGAGATTTGCTCGACGGCGGGCAATTCCGATGATGCACTCGTGGCCGACGCTGCTCCACCCGGTGCCCAATCTTCGTCGCTTTCTGAGGACCTGTTCTGTCCCGAGTGCGGCTACGACCTGCGCGGAAGCGCGAGCGACCGCTGTCCCGAGTGCGGGCTGGCGATCGATCGCGCCGGCATGTCGGTGTCGCGGATTCCCTGGGTGCACCGCCGGGAGATAGGGCGGTTTCGAGCGTACTGGCGGACGACCTGGATGGTGATGGTCCGCCGCCGTCGGCTCGCCGACGAAATGAATCGACCGATCACCATTGCCGACGCGCGAAGGTTCTGGCTGGTGACGGTGGTGCTCGCATGGCTTCCGATTGCTGCGTGGGCGGTCGGATTGGCGGTGGCCGACTTTGAACCGCGGGACTTCCGCGCCGGCGTGCGACTGGGCTATTTGCTGGAGGCGGCGATCTTCGCCGCGGCGCTGTTTGCCGTGTGGCTCTTTCTCCTGCTGGCGACGGGGAGCATGAGCAACTGGTTCGTGTCCGATACGTTCCAGGGCGACCGGCAGGACCGCGCAATCGCGCTGAGCTACTTTACCTGCGCGCCGCTCGGCTGGCTGTGGCTCCCGGCGGCGCTGGGATTGCTGTGGCTGGGAGCGGATCAAATCCGCGCCAGGGGCCTGCTGGAACAGATCGAGCTCATCGGATTGATCGGCCCGGAAGTCCTGGCCGTGGTGCTGTTCATGCGGACGGGGC
>Ga0210396_10003459_pt1 | contig 15724 bp, 14 predicted proteins | sample IncBWH17OmetaG_FD_155466 | JGI IMG/M metagenome (GOLD analysis project Ga0210396, IMG submission 155466) | Forest soil microbial communities from Barre Woods Harvard Forest LTER site, Petersham, Massachusetts, United States - Inc-BW-H-17-O ... | reverse complement strand
ATGACGCAGAACAACCTCGGCGTCGCGCTGGATAGTCTCGGGGAGCGGGAGAGCGGGACGGGGCGTCTGGAGGAGGTGGTAACGGTCTACCGCGCGGCGCTGGAGGAATGGACGCGCGAGCGGGTGCCGCTCGACTGGGCGATGACGCAGAACAACCTCGGCGTCGCGCTTCAGAGGCTCGGAGAGCGGGAGAGCGGGACGGCGCCTCTGGAGGAGGCGGTAACGGTCTACCGCGCGGCGCTGGAGGAACGGACGTGCGAGCGGGTGCCGCTCGACTGGGCGAGGACGCAGAACAACCTCGGCAACGCGCTGTGGAGGCTCGGGGAGCGGGAGAGCGGGACGGGGCGTCTGGAGGAGGCGGTAACGGCCTACCGCGCGGCGTTGGAGGAACGGACGCGCGAGCGGGTGCCGCTCGACTGGGCGATGAGCACGGGTAATCAAGGCGTCGCGCTTATGCTGATCGCCGAACGGCTCGGCGATGTGCCTACAGCACGTTCAGCCGTCCAGCAGATCGAGGTCGCCTTTGCAACAACCCGAGATGGTGGGAACGCCCCCGCCGCCGCGTACTACGAGGCGCAACTGTCGAAGGCCCGATCCCTTCTCGATCGGCTGACCAGCCGCAGCCAATGAGAGTTATTCGCGCAATCGACTGGGGTGTTACGAAATTTAAGACTTTCGTCAAATTCGCGTGCCCGTGCCTGATCAAGAGGCTAGGTTTGCCGCGAGATATGACCGAAACACGTACCATTCGCCGCCGGACATGCGCCGCCTGAACAGCGGCGAGATCTGGCGACGCGCCGCAGCATAGGATTTCACGAGGCTGCTCACGCGGTTGTGGCGGCTCTCCTCGATCAGATCCGTTGTTCGCCGCTCTTCGTCTAAGCTGTCTAAATTTTTCGCGTACCGCGGATCGCGCCATTTCCGAGCAGCCAGGCGACGATATCGCTCCGTCCCTCCTGTTCCGCGATGTCGAGCGGCGTTTGCCCGGACCACGGCGCCGGCCAGTTCAGATCGGCGCCGTGCGCCAGCAGGTATTGAGCGACGGCGAGCTGCCCGCCATGGCAGGCGTTCCAGAACGGCCCTGAAAGCTCTTCGGGTTGCGGCGGCGGGCAGGCTTCGACCCGCTGCCGGATCGCCGGCATCAGTCCCAGCGCCGCTTCATGCCAGAGAAGCGTACGCGCGCCGCGCTCGACCAGTCGCCGCGCCGCCGCCCATTGCCCGTAACCGACGGCGCAGGACAAAGGCGCGCCGCCGTCGATCGACGAGCCCGCGCGCTCGTATCGGCTCCCGCATCGAGCAGCGCATCGATCAGCGCCAAATCGTCGTTGCTGGCCGCCCAATGCAGTGGCGTCTCGCGGTGCCGCATCCCGACCGCCGGCGCATCGAGGTCGGCGCCGGCCGCAGCGAGGGTGCGGACGATCTCGACAGCATTCGAATTGTGCCCCGGCCAATCGGCAAAAAGATGCAGCGGGGTTCGCCCGCCACCTTTAGCGTTCTCGACCACGCAATGGGCGAGGCCGGGATTGCGTGCGAGCAGCCGGCGCAGCCGGTCGACCTCGCCTCCCTTCAGTGCCGCCGTGAGCTCGACGGCAAGCGGTTCGTCACTTCGGAGCGTGCGAGTACCGGTCATCACCGGCCAGTTTAGCACCAGCCCAGCCGGCGGATGAACCCTCAGAAGGCGATCGGCAATCTCCGCGTCATAATCCGGTGCATCACGCGGAATGATTGTTCCCGCGGCCAGGGGGTGCGCTTGATCAGGCGGCTTCCGCGGTGCTTATACTTGACGTAACGAGCTGCGGAGAAGAGCCTCGCCATTTTGTAAATCGGTGTTCCCCGCTGGCTTCGTCAGAATCCCGAATGAAAGAGGCCTCTTTTAGATATAACGCCGGCGCTTGAAGCGTAAGCGCGTCCCACTTCTCGCAAATTTTTTCCAGTTCTGCTTTCACCATGTTCTGATCACATCCGGCGCCGCATCCCGCTATTATGATATGTAGCCTGCGCTTCATCGAAGCAAATCGCGCCGCCGCATTGTGGTGCATACTAGATTTCTCATCGAACCGTAGAAAAGAAACAAGTGCGGTAAGAACTGGCGCAAGTATTGTGAGAAGCACCTTTGAGTCGTTGGCTACATTGAGGCCAAAAATCTGTACGCCAAGCAGCCCGTGATCGGGGCTCAGGTTAGACAGCACCCCTAATAGCGAAGTGCAAACAATAGTTACACAGCCTAACGCTACATGCCTCCTGCGGAACAGCGCGCACCGTGTAAAATGCGCCTTCTCGACTATCCTGGTACGGTCATACCAATGTCGGGTGACGGCATTGAGATCTTGTTCCATCTAGGTGTCCCTCAGGTATTTTGGCGCTTTGAGTTCGGCACCGCTCCTTGGCGTAGCCGGGAGTGGCGCTTATCGATTTACCTTACCAAGCCCCGAGGATGTGTGAACCGCTTCACATAACGGGCAATTTACTATTCCCGGGCACATGGCGTGGGGTCGATCCCGCTTTCCGCTGCGTGGCTCGAGGACGTGCAAAAGGCCGTCCGGCATCGTGACCCGAGCGCCACCAAGCTGTATGATCGGTGCGGGTAAATCGAAAAAGGCGGCGTTTAACCGCGAGAGGCTCCCTTTTGGGAGGGCCAGATATGAGTGAACGGAAGGTAGAGCGGCGCTTGGCGGCGATCCTGGCGGCCGATGTCGTGGGCTACTCGCGGCTGGTGGGTGAGGACGAGGAGGGCACGCTCGAAAGGCTAAAGGTGCTCCGCCGCACAGTTGCCGATCCGAAGATCAAGGAGCACCGCGGCCGCGTCGTCAGAACGATGGGCGACGGCCTCTTGGTCGAGTTCGCGAGCGTCGTCGACGCGGTGCGCTGCGCGGTCGAGATCCAACGCGAGATGGCCCTGCGCAACGCCGATCTACCGGCGGATCGGCGGATCGAGTTCCGCATCGGCATCAATCTCGGCGACATCATCAAGGACGGGCGGGAAATCTACGGCGATGGCGTCAATGTCGCCGCCCGCCTCGAAGCCTTGGCGACCCCGGGCGGCATCTGCGTCAGCCGCGTCGTGCGTGACCAAGTGCGTGACAAGCTCGGTTTTGCCTTCGACGACAGGGGCGAGCAGCAGGTCAAGAACATCGCGCGCCCGGTCCGGGTATTCGATGTGAATATGGCCGGTGAGACAATGATCCTGACCCCGGACTCGGCAGCCAGAGCGCCGCTGCTGCTGCCCGACAAGCCGTCGATCGCGGTTCTGCCGTTCCAGAATATGAGCGGCGACCCGGAGCAGGAGTATTTCGCCGACGGCATGGTCGAGGAGATTATTACGGCGCTCAGCCGCATCCGCTGGCTGTTCGTCATCGCCCGCAATTCCAGCTTTACCTATAAGGGAAGATCGGTCGGCGTGAAGCAGGTGGGGCGCGAGCTCGGTGTCCGCTACGTCCTCGAAGGCTCGGTACGCAAGGGCGGGAACCGGGTGCGCATCACCGCGCAGTTGATCGAGGCCGAGACGGGCGCCCACCTCTGGGCTGACCGTTTCGACGGCACTTTGGAAGACGTTTTCGACCTCCAGGACAAGGTGGCGATCAATGTCGCCGGCGTCATCGAGCCGGCGTTGCAAGCCGCTGAAGCCCGCCGCTCGGCTGCCCGCCCGACCCATGACGTTACGGCCTACGATCTCTATCTGCGCGCGCTCGCGACCTACTATCCAATAACAGAAGAGCGGCTGCGCGAGGCTGTGGAATTGCTCCATCAGGCGGTAGCGATCGATCGCTACTGCGGTCCGGCGCTCTCCTTGGCGGCGATGTGCCGGATGCGGCTCTTCAGAGAGGGCTGGGCCGAAGAGTCGGAGACCGCCGGCGAAGCGGTAGATCTTGCTCGGCAGGCGCTCCAGGTGGCGGGGGACGACCCCGGCATCCTGGCCAATGCCGCCTTTGTTCTGGCCAATTTCGGCGAGGATATCGGCGCCATGATAGCGCTGGTCGACCGCGCCCTGACGCTCACCCCGAGTTTCTCGCGCGGCTGGTTTTTGGGCGGCGTCCTGAGGCTCTGGGCCGGTCAGCACGATCTCGCGATCGAGCATGCCGAGACTGCGCTGCGGCTGAGCCCGCGCGAGCGAACGGGTACGCCGCTGAGCCTGATCGGCGAAGCTCATTTCTTCAAACGCGAGTTTGACGAAGCGGCGGCGAAGCTGCTCCTGTCTGTTCAGGAGAATCCGGGTTATCCGCACTCGTACCGCGTTCTGGCCGCGTGTTATGCCCAGATGGGGCGGCTCGACGAAGCACGCTCGATCATTGCAAGGCTGCGCAGCATTACGCCTCGCCTGGTGCCAAGCGCCGCACAGCTGCGGCGCCCCGGCGACCGCGAGCTGTTTCTGTCGGGCCTTCGCTTGGCGGCGGGAGAGACGGCATGACCTCCATCAATCGCCTCGCCGTCCATCGGGTCCTGCCGCCCTTGCAGGCCGCGTCGCGATAGTTGGGAGCAACGACGAGATAGCCCCGCCGAGGCGAGGGCGGTCATCAGGAAGCGCGACTGGGTGGGCGCAGCCATGGTCGCGGAGATGATCAGCCGCGTCAGGCCTCCACCGCTACCGGATCGACGATGCCGGCGGCGATATCGAACATCGGCAGAAACATTTCGGGTTCCTGAGCGCCCGAAATCGCATAGCCGCGTTCGAGGATGAAGTACGGGACCGCATGAATGCCGAGCCGGCGCGCACGATCCTCCTCGGCGCGCACCTCGCAGGTGCCGGAATCACCCGCCAAGAATTCGCGCGTTTCCGCCGCGTCGAGGTCGGCTCGGGCCGCGAGGTCGGTCAAGATTTCGACCCGGCCAATGTCGAGGCCTTCGAGAAAATAGGCCCGGAACAAGGCTTCGACGACGCGCTCCGCGCAGCCCTTCCCCCCGGCAAGGTAAATCAGCCGGTGTGCGCGCAGGGTGTTGGGGGCGCGCCGGATCCGGTCGAACGCAAATTCGACGCCCTCGGTACGGCCCGCGGCAGAGATCGCCGCATAAAACCGCTCGGCTGTACGGCGGCTGCCGAATTTCGCCGAAAGATAGAGCTCGCGCGGGATCCCGTCGCTCGGCAGATCCGGATTGAGCTCGAAGGCCCGCCATGACAGCGTCGTCATCACATCCGGGCGGCGCGACAGTGCGCGCTCGAGCCTGCGCTTACCGATGAAGCACCACGGGCAGGTGACATCGGAGACGACGTCGATGTGCATGGTTTCTTCCCTCGCTTGACCTTGGCGCGGCGCCCCGTGAGGATGCAGGCATCATGCCGAAGCCCGGACAAGAATTTACCATGTCATCAGCCGAACCGTCGCCGGATCGCGGTATCTACGATGCACCGCACCTGGCTCCGCGCTCGGCGAATTTCGCGCCGCTGAGCCCCTTGGGGTTCCTCTCGCGCGCCGCCGCCGTCTATCCCGACAAGCTCGCGGTCGTCGATCATTCCACGAGCTTCACCTACCGCGCCTTCTATTGGCGCTGCCGCCGACTTGCCGACACGTTGCGCCGGCGTGGGATCACTCGAGGCGATACCGTTGCCGTAATGGCCCCGAACGGGCCGGCATTGCTCGAGGCCCATTACGGCGTGCCGATGACGGGGGCGGTGCTCAATGCCCTGAACTACCGCCTCGACGCTCGCTCGATCGCCTTCATCCTGGCGCATGGCCAGGCGAAGCTGCTGATCGCCGACCGCGAATTCTCGCCAACCGTCGAGGAGGCGCTGGCCGAGTCGGCGGCTCCGATACCGCTCGTCGAAATCGATGACGGGGCCGGCGGCGCCTCGCTCGGCGGGACCGAGTACGAGGCGTTCCTCGCCGAAGGCGATCCCGCGGCGGCCTGGTCGGCGCCGCAAGACGAATGGGACCCGATCGCGCTCAACTACACCTCCGGCACCACCGGCAATCCAAAGGGCGTCGTCTGTCACCATCGCGGCGCTTTTCTGAACGCGGTCGGCAACGCGATCACCCTGGGACTCGGCCGCGACTCGGTCTATCTGTGGACGCTGCCGATGTTTCATTGCAACGGCTGGACCCACAGCTGGGCGGTGACGGCAGCGGCCGGCACGCATGTCTGTCTGCGCCGCGTCGATCCTGCGGCCATTTTCGCCGCTATCGCCGAGCACCGGGTCACGCATCTCTGCGGCGCGCCGATCGTCTTGAACATGCTGGTGCACGCGCCGAACGCGGTGAAACGGCGTTTCGATCACGTCGTGGAGGTCGCGACCGGCGGTGCGGCCCCGCCTTCGGCGGTGATCGAGGCGATGGAGCGGATGGGGTTCCGGGTCACTCACCTCTATGGCTTGACCGAAAGTTACGGCCCCTCGACGGTCTGTGCATGGCAGGAGGAATGGGGTGGCTTGCCGCTGCCGCAGCGTGCCGCCCGCATGGCCCGGCAGGGTGTCGATTACCTGACCCTCGACCGCCAGCGCGTCGTCGATCCGCAAACGATGGCGGATGTCCCGGCGGACGGGAGCTCGCTGGGCGAGCTGGTTTTGCGCAGCAACACGGTGATGAGGGGCTATCTGAAGAACCCGGCGGCGACCGGAGCGGCCTTCGAGGGTGGCTGGTTTCACACCGGTGACCTCGCGGTCCGTCATCCCGACGGGTATGTCGAGATCAAGGACCGCTCCAAGGACATCATCATTTCGGGTGGCGAGAACATCTCCTCTCTCGAAGTCGAAGATGCTCTCTACCGCCACCCGGCGATCATGGAGGCGGCGGTCGTCGCCAGACCCGACCCGGTCTGGGGCGAAAGCCCGTGCGCCTTTGTTACACTGAAACCTGAGGCCGGCCCGGCATCGGCTGACGACGTTATCGCTTGGTGCCGCGCCAATCTGGCGCATTACAAAGTGCCGCGCACGATCGTCTTCGGACCATTGCCCAAGACTTCGACCGGCAAGATTCAGAAATTCGAATTGCGCGAGCGCGCCAAGGAGATCGCCTCGTGACGCGGCTGCCGAGCTTCGACCTTGGTGGGGAGGTCGCGCTGGTGACGGGCGCGTCGAGCGGCATTGGCCGTCACTTCGCCGCGCTTCTCGCGGCTGCGGGAGCGAAGGTGGCGCTCGCCGCGCGGCGAGTAGACCGGCTGGCCGAACTGGCCCGCGAGATCGAGGCCGCCGGAGGCCAGAGCCTGCCCATCGCCTGTGATGTTACCCGCTCGGATAATGTCGCAGCCGCCGTCGCGACTGCTGAAAACCAGCTCGGGGCGTTGACCCTCCTTGTCAACAACGCCGGCGTCGTCGTCTCGAAGCCGTTATTCGAGCACACTGAGGCCGATTGGGACCATGTCGTCGACACGAACCTCAAAGGCGCTTGGCTGATGGCGCGCGAATTTGCGCAACACCTGGTCGGGCTGCAGCGCCCGGGCCGCATCATCAACATCTCCTCGGTGCTCGGTTTGCGCACGATCGGCCGGGTGCCGGCTTATTGCGCCGCCAAGGCCGGGCTGACCCACCTGACGCGTGTGCTGGCGATGGAATTGGCGCGGTACGGCATTCTCGTCAACGCGCTGGCGCCGGGCTATGTCGAGACCGATTTTAATCGCGCCTTCTTCCAGACCGAGCCCGGCAAGGCGCTGATCTCGCGCATTCCGCTGAAGCGCCTTGGGCAGACCGAGGATCTCGACGGCGCGCTATTGTTCCTCGCCTCGTCGGCGAGCGCCTATGTCACCGGTGCGGTGATCGCGGTCGATGGCGGGCACGGGGTCGCCGCAATCTGAACCGCGCGCTGGCATCGTGACGGCCGAGGATCGCCGCGCCGCATTGGCGCGGTTTCTCGCCGCGGCGAGCGGTGCAGAATCAGTCGAGATCACCGTCCTCGCGCCGCTGCGGGGCGGCGCGATCCAGGAGAATTGGGCGCTCGACGCGTATTTTCTCGGCGGCAGCTTCGCCGGAGAGCAACACCTGGTGCTGCGCACGGCCGCACCGACCGGTGTGGCCGCAAGTCTCGGCCGGCTTGAGGAATTCGCCGTCCTCGAGGCAGCCTTTGCGGCCGGAGTGACGGTGCCGGAGCCGCTCTGGGCGAGCGACGACCCGGAGATAATGCGCAAGCCCTTCCTCACGATGCGGCGGGTCGAAGGGACCGCCGCAGCCCACAGGATCACACGCGATCCCGCGCTCGATCCGGCGCTCCAGGTGATTGCCGAGCGGCTCGGGCGCGAGCTCGCCCGGCTCCACACAATCCGTCCGCCGCGCGCCGATCTCGCATTTCTCGCTCCCTATGAAAGGGTTGGGCCGGCGTACCAGATCGCCGGATTTCGCGACTATCTCGACGGTCATCCGACGCCGCGGCCCGTGCTCGAATGGGGCATCCGCTGGCTCGAGACCAATATCCCGCCGCCGACCGACCCCGTTCTTTGCCATCACGATTTTCGTACCGGCAATTACATGCTGGACGGCACCGCGCTGACCGGAATTCTCGATTGGGAATTTTCCGGCTGGGGCGATCCGCACGAAGATATCGGCTGGTTTTGCTGCAAAGGGTGGCGCTTCGCGCGGCTCGACCGTGAAGCCGGCGGCATTGCCGACCGCGCGCCCTTCTATCAGGGATACGAGAGCGAGTCGGGGCGATCGGTCGACCCGCGGCGGGTCTTCTTCTGGGAAGTGCTGGCGAGCATTCGCTGGGCAGTGATCGCGTTGCAGCAAAGCGACCGCTATATGATCGGGGGTGAGCGCAATCTCGATCTCGCGCTGACCGGACGGCGAGCAACCGAATGCGAATTGGAAATCCTGATGCTACTCGACTCTAGTGGAGTGGCGAGCGGTGCGTGATCTGCCGACCGGGCCGGCGCTGCTCGCCCTCGCCCGCGAGGTGCTGCTGAACGAACTGATGCCCGTTTTGCCGGCGAAGGCGCATCTCGAAGCCCGCCTCGTCGCCAACAGCATGGCAATTGCCGAGCGCGAAGCTATCTCGGGCTGCGCTCCAGCACAGGGGATCTTTCACGAACTGGAGGAGCTCTACGGCGAAGAGGGTGTGGGCGAGCAAGGGCTCCTGCACCGCTTTGCGCGCGACCTTCGCGCCGGCGCGTTCGAGGAAGGTGAGCCTCGCGAACGCCACGCGCGCGAGATATTGTGGCGCCTGACCATCGCCAAGCTGCGCGATGCCAATCCGAGGTTTCTGAACGCCAATGGCTTCAGTTAGCCGCGGTGGGAGATCAGACCTTGTCTCAGTCCCGTGTTCCGCAAGTGATCGAAGCGTTCGCCCGCGGCGAAATCGTCGTTGTGACAGACGACGACGACCGCGAGAACGAGGGCGACCTTATCGTCGCAGCGGTACATGCAACGCCGGAGAAGATGGCGTTCATTATCCGCCATACCTGCGGTATCGTCTGCGCGCCCTTGACCGCGGAGATCGCGCGCCGCCTCCATCTTGCGCCGATGGTCGCGGACAGCGACGCTATTCATGGCACGGCTTTTACGGTCTCGGTCGATTACCGGCATGGCACGACAACCGGGATCTCCGCTGACGACCGCACCGCGACAATCCGCAACCTGGCGAACAACAATGCAGGCCGCTCGGACTTCGTGCGACCCGGTCATATCTTTCCATTGATCGCCAAGGATGGCGGCGTGCTGATGCGCTCGGGCCACACCGAAGCGGCGATCGACCTCTGCCGGCTCGCCGACATCGAGCCGGTGGCGGCAATCTGCGAGCTGGTCAATGACGACGGCACCGTAATGCGCGGTCCGCAAGTCAGGAATTTCGCCAAAAACCACGGTCTGAAGCGCATTTCGGTGGCCGATTTGATCGCCTATCGCCAGGCGCGCGAGAAGCTCGTGACCCGCGTGGCCGAATTCACGGTGGCGAGCGAAATCGGCGATCTCGACGGCTACGCCTATGTGACGCCGTTTGACAAGGTCCACCACTACGCGTTCGTCTACGGCACGATCGGCGACGGGAGCAACATTCCGACCCGGCTGCACCGCGCCAATGTCCTCGAAGACGTGTTCGGCGGCGCCAAACCGATCCACGCCGCGCTCAGCCAGTTCAAAGCCGCCGGACGGGGGGTCCTCGTCTACCTGCGCGACGGCACGTCGGGGGTGCCGGCCTCACCCGTCTCCGAGGAGACCACCGGCTCCGAGCACGAGCGCAACGTACAGTGGCGAGAGGTGGGGCTCGGGGCGCAGATCCTGCGGGACCTGCGGATTTCATCGATACAACTGCTGGCGACCCGCTCGCGTACCTATGTCGGCCTCGCCGGCTTCGGCATCGAGATCAGCTCAACCGAGCCGCTCGAGTGACGGGTGGTTCGGTCCAGCGTGAGGCGGCGCGTCACACTGCGTCGGGCCCCTGCTCGCCGGTTCGAATCCTGATCGCCTGCTCGACCTGCAACACAAAGATCTTGCCGTCGCCGATCTTGTCCGTGCGGGCGGAGTCCTCGATCGCCTGCACCGCTCTTTCGACGAGCGCGTCGTCGAGCACGACCTCGACTTTGAGCTTGGGCAGGAAATCGATCACGTACTCCGCCCCGCGATAGACCTCGGTGTGGCCTTTCTGCCGCCCGAAGCCCTTGACCTCGCTGACCGTCATCCCGGTGATGCCGACCTCGTGCAGCGCGTTCTTCACCTCGTCGAGTTTGAAGGGCTTGATGATCGCTTCGATCTTTTTCATCGGCTAACCTCGCATTGAACTCGACGGGCCTACTGGACTGCCTCGCCATGAAGCGCCAGGTCGAGACCCTCGCGTTCGACTTCGGCGTCGACCCGAAGCCCTACCGTAAGATCGACCAGTTTGAGCAGGATAAGAGAGACGATGACATCATAGACCACAGTCACCGTTATCCCATAGAGCTGCACGAGGACCTGATGCGGATTGCCGTCGATCAGGCCGCTCTTGCCTTCGCCGCCGACCCATGCAACAGCCAGCACACCGGTCAAGATCGCACCGACCATGCCGCCGACCCCATGCACGCCAAAGGCGTCGAGACTGTCGTCGTATCTGAGGGCGTGCTTGAGCCCCGTGGCGGCCCAATAGCAGATCGCGCCGGCCGTAACGCCAATAATCAGAGCGCCGCGCGGGTCGACAAAACCCGAGGCCGGCGTGATTGCGACAAGCCCGGCGACCGCGCCCGATATGATCCCGAGCACGCTCGGTTTTCCCTTGAGGAGCCATTCGGCGAACATCCAAGCGAGCGCCGCCGTCGCGGTCGCGATCTGTGTTACCGCCATCGCCATGCCGGCATTCCCGTTCGCAGCCGTTGCGGAGCCGGCGTTGAAACCGAACCAGCCGACCCATAGCAGCGAAGCGCCGATGACGCTGAGCACAAGGTTGTGGGGCGGCATCGGTTCGGTCGCAAATCCACGCCGCCGGCCCATGACCAGAGCCGCCATCAGCCCGGCAAAACCGGAATTGATGTGCACGACGGTCCCGCCGGCAAAGTCGAGCACACCCGCCTCATTGAGGAACCCGTCCGGTCCCCACACGAAATGGGCGATCGGACAATAGACGCACAAACTCCACAGCCCGATGAACCAAAGGAATGCCGAGAATTTCATGCGATCGGCGAAGGCGCCGCAGATCAGCGCCGGGGTGATGATCGCGAAGGTCATCTGGAAGCACATATAGACCGATTCGGGAATGGTCTTTGCCAGATCGTTAACCGAGTCGAGAGTCATCCCATACAGCAAGAATCGACTCGTGCCGCCCAAGAATGGAGATCCCGGGGTGAATGCAAAACTATAGCCGATGACCATCCACAACACCGTTACCAGGCAAGTCACCGTAAAGCTCTGCATTACCGTAGCCAGCACGTTCATCTTGCGGACCATGCCGCCGTAGAACAACGCAAGACCGGGCACGGTCATCATCAGGACGAGCGCCATGGAGGTGAGCATCCACGCGGTGTCGCCCGAATCGAGCTTCGGAGCGGCCGGGGCAGCCGGCGCCGGTGCTTGCGCCACAGCCGAGAGCGTCAGCAGCAGCATCGGGGCGGCAAGCATCAGCCGCTGCAAGACAAGGTACACGGATTTCATCAACTTCCTCCAAGAGACCGATCAGCGCCGAGGCGAACCGTCTCCTGATCCATGAGCCGGACGCGTCGCCGCTGAGAACCAAGAATCGTGCCAATCGACCCTGGACCGGCAACTCCCTTATGGAATCACCCGCAACCGTCCGCCCGCCGATCGTTCGGTACGCCAAACCAGCTTGCAGCGGCAATGCAGAAGGAGCCGCCGAATGAGAGCCTATGGAAGATTAATATTTAGGCAGAATTATATTTTGGTGCCCCGTTGGGACTTGTTCGTCTTGATCAGGCGCTCACGCCGAGGCGCTGAGCCTCAACGCGCCAGCAACGACACTAGGAGCGCCAGCGCCAACAGAGCGGCCAAGCCTTGCCAGACCTGGAGCGGAGCGCGTTCGTAGAGCGTGCGCGGCCGCCGGATTTCGGTCGGGGGGCGCGACGGTCCGGCCTCCATCTCGAACGCGAACTCGGTCATGTCGTGATAGCGCTTGGCCGGATCGACCGCGATCGCGCGCGCGAGCGCCGTTTGGAGCCAGGCGGGGAGATCAGGCCGGAGCGTGGAAAAGTCCCTCGGCCGGTCCCGGCGTGGCGGGCCGACGGCGTCGAGATTGCCGTAAGGGTATTGCCCGGTGAATGCACGAAACATCGTAACGCCGAGCGCATAAATGTCGGTGGCTTCGTCGCCAGGTTCGCCTTCGAACATTTCGGGCGCCATATAGGCCTGTGTACCGGGAATGTTCTCGGGCGGAAATTCCTCCAGCCCAGGTACGCGAACCACCCCGAGGTCGATCAGCTTCAACTGTCCGCCGCTTTCGAGGATTACGTTGTCCGGCTTGATGTCGCGGTGGATGATGCCGGCGCGATGCAGCGCCGCCACCGCGCGGGCCAGCTTGACGGCGATGTTCCGCCCCTCTTCCAATCCCAACGCCGGGCTGCGCGAAAGCCGCGTTTCGAGAAGCTCGCCCTGATAGAGCGGCATGACCGTGTAAAGGCAGGTCTGGCGTCCTGGCGGCAGTTCGATAACGCGGCCAACCCAAGGATTGTGCACCCGAGCGCCCACCCAAGCCTCGCGGACGAACGCCGCGTGGTAAGCATCAATGCCGGCGATCTGCGGCTTGGGAAACTTCAAAGCAACGGTGCCGCCCTCGACCTCGTCCTCAGCGGCGAAGAGCCGGCTATATCGGCCCTCGGAGATCAGCGCCTTCAGGACAAAGCCATCGATCGTATCGCCACGAAGCGGCACCGGGATCACGGGCAGGCGCAGGATGGCGGCGCTGATGTCGGCCGATTCCGCCGTCGGCAGCGCGACCACGTCCAGAACCAGGGCAGTGCAATTGTCGGTGCTGCCGTATTGTAGGGCGGCCGCAACCAACGCGCCGGCGGTGTCCTCGGGAGCGGAGCGCTCGCGCAAGATGTCGGCGATGGTCTGATCAGTCAGAAAACCGTGCACGCCGTCACTGCACAACAGGAAACGGTCGTGCAGCGTGATCGGTTGCGAGGCGTAGTCCAGCCGTACATCCGGCTCCACTCCGACCGCGCGGTTGAGCGTGTTCGAGCGACCCGTGCCATCCTGGCGCACATGGTCGGTGGTGAGGCAAGTCATGCGGTCACCGCTCAACCGGTAGGCGCGGGTATCCCCGACGTGCAGCAGGTGGGCGACGCGGCCGCGCAGCACTACCGCCGTCAACGTGCAACCCATTCCGGTGAGCTTGGGGTCCTGGCGCCCCATGGCATTGATCCAGCCGTTGATCGCGCTGATGATTTTGGAGCCCGCTCGTTGCACCTCGATGGTCTCGGGCAGATCACAAAATCCGTCCAGGAAGCCGCGCACTGCGGTCTCAGCTGCAATGCGACCGCCCTTCGCACCGCCGATGCCGTCGGCGACCGCGGCGATCACCTCATGCCGAGGCTCGGGCAACTCCGCGCCGAACAGAGCGCCGGCGAAATCTTCGTTGTCTTTGCGCCGCCCGGTCTTCGAGGCGAATCCGACGCTTGCCCGCACGCCGGCCTCAACCGTTGCCATCGCAGCGTTTCCGGTGGGGGTCGGTATCCGCGATTGCGTTCCGGCCGTCACCGCTGTGTCTCCAGGCGGCAACGACCATGTCGAAAGTAGCCGCCGGTGCTCGAGGCGACACTTGCTATAAGATCGCCGGATTCGCGGTCGAGCCTATAATTGCCGCCGTCTTTGCGATCGAACCAGGAGATTCCAGTTCGTGTAATCTCGGCGGGGTTGGAATCGACGGTGGCCTTCCCGTAATCGATCACAATCTGCCAGGACGTGCCGCTCACCGGATTGATACAGGTGATCGCCGTCTCGCTCTCCTGCGCGTCGCAGTTGATCGTCGAAGCGGCCAAACACGCTGCCAGGCCGGCCATCCCCGTCGCTAGAGCGCGACTGCGGAACATCGTTCCATCCACTTTGCGATTCGCCAGTCCATGCGCAAATCCGCAATCCATGTGAAGCAGGCCGTCATCGGAAATCACATATAATTTAGACCACAGAAACATAAAAACGGTGATCGCAATTGCCTTATTTTTAGGCAGCGATCGCGGGTAGCGCTACTCGGCAGACCGAGCGAGTGAACTGCCGACAAGCTGCTTCGTGCGCAATCCGCTGAGGCTATTCGGCTGGCATGGCTCTTGCGATGGCGCCTTAATATGTGTGTTTATTCAACCGCACGTTCTGAATACCGGAGGTTGTGCGCTCCCTCACGACAGAAGAGTTAGGGGACAAGACAATGCTCGTACCATCACCCAAGTGGCTCGATTCTGGAAACAACGCATGGCAGTTGGCGGCCGCGACTTTCGTCGGCCTGCAAAGCATTCCCGGCTTGGCGGTTCTCTACGCCGGGTATGTCAAGCAGAAATGGGCAATCAATTCTGCCTTCATGTGCTTCTACGCCTTCGCCTCGGTCTTGGTTGTCTGGGTTCTATTCGATTACAACATGGCGTTTGGGGAACAGTGGTTCCCATTCCTTGGCAAGCCGGGGTTGGCAACCTCCGCGTCGTTCACAACAGGGCAGGCGGTAATACCGGCCGCGGCTTCCGGCATGCCGGAACTGACCTTTCCGATGGCCACCCTGATCTTCTTCCAGTTCGTGTTCGCTGCGATCACGGTGATCATCCTCGGGGGCTCGGTGCTCGGCCGCATGAACTTCACTGCGTGGGTGATCTTCTGCCCGGTGTGGATGACCCTGGTCTATACCGTTGGCGCGTTCAGCATATGGGGCGGCGGCTGGCTCTCACAGTTGGGGGTACAGGACTTCTCCGGCGGCTACGTCATCCATCTCGCCGCCGGCACGTCCGGCTTTGTCGCCGCAGCAGTGGTCGGGCCGCGCCTCCAGATCGACCGCGAGCAATTTCCGCCCAACAGCCTACTGGTTGCGTTGATCGGCGCCGGCATCCTGTGGCTGGGTTGGAACGGCTTCAACGGCGGCGATCCTTACTTCGCCAACCACGACGCGGGTGCGGCCGTGCTCAACACGAACACGGCCACGGCGGTGGCCCTTCTCGTCTGGACGCTGATGGACAAGATGGCCTACGGCAAGCCGTCGATCATCGGCGCGATCAACGGCATGATCGCCGGCTTGGTGGCGATCACCCCCGGCGCCGGTTTCGTCAATGGCTGGGGCGCCATCATCATCGGTATCGTTGCCGGCATCATTCCGTGGCTTTCGATGAATAAGTTCCAGAAGACCGGCTTCATGATGAGAGTTGACGATACGTTGGGCGTGTTTTCCACGCACGGTATTGCCGGCTTGTGCGG
>Ga0210396_10003450_pt1 | contig 15739 bp, 16 predicted proteins | sample IncBWH17OmetaG_FD_155466 | JGI IMG/M metagenome (GOLD analysis project Ga0210396, IMG submission 155466) | Forest soil microbial communities from Barre Woods Harvard Forest LTER site, Petersham, Massachusetts, United States - Inc-BW-H-17-O ... | reverse complement strand
CTGGCGGGATCTGCTGCGGGTCAACCGCTGGGTCAACGAAACCGTCAAGCCGATGACCGACATGGATCATTGGGGTGTGATCGAGAAATGGTCGTTGCCTACGGACGGCTACGGCGACTGCGAGGACTACGTGCTGATGAAGCGCAAGCTGCTGATCGATGCCGGATGGCCGCGCGAGGCTCTCCTGATCACGGTGGTTCGCGACAAGCAGGGCGAAGGCCACGCGGTACTGACCGTCAAGACCGACAAGGGCGAATTCGTTCTCGACAACCAGAACGAAAGCGTCGTGGCCTGGACCGAGACCGGATACCGCTTCGTCAAGCGCCAGTCGCAGCGCGATCAGAATGTGTGGGTCTCACTGGGTGACAACCGGCCCGCGCCCGCCACCGCCAGCGCTCGCTGACACAACGAGATAACGGAGACACGCGACCCGGTCACATCCCCACCCCTCCCCGTCCCAGACCGGATCGCGCGCGGCCAGCCTCCCCCAAGGCTGGCCGCACCTTTTTTGGCGACTGTGAATCCCGACCTTGTAGCCGATACAATCAGCCCGGCGCCCAGAACAACGGGCCGTAAGCGCAGGCCGTGCCCGCCTTTATCGCTGCCCGATGTAACCCGATACATTGTGTGGCCCGGCGTATGGCGGGGCTGACCGCAACTTTTTTACGCCATTTGTGAAATGGATCACATCCGTCCCTCGTTTCCCGGGGCATCCTGCAGCCTACCGGGCGGCGTGAGCCGATTTCAATGTCCGGGGCTAGGCAAGGTCGTTAGCGGTATACTGCGCTGACGGCCTTGTTTTTTTTGGCCTTGTGTCCTCGCTACCGGATTTATCCGAGGCCGTACCCACCCACCGGGGTAGCAGTCTGCCGAGTTCTCGCAGGCTGGTGACTTGCGTTCGGCGCGACTTTGCCGGCTGTATGCGCACCTCAACCACGAGGAATCCATCATGAGTGCCGAACCCATGCTGACATCAGACGTCATCGGATTGACCAAAGTCGCGCCGTTCTCGCGCCGCGGTTTCATGACTGCCTCCGCCGCCGTGACGGCGGGCTACACGCTGGCCGCCGGCCCGGTGCGCGCCGACGTCATCACAACCAACACCGACGGCCTCACCGTGGGCGACGTCAAGATCAAGGTCGCCGACGGCGAAATGCCCGGCTATTTCGCGCGCCCGAAAGGCGTAACCAATCCCCCGGTCGTTCTGGTCGCGATGGAAATTTTCGGCCTGCACGAATACATCAAGGACGTGACGCGGCGTCTCGCCAAGCTCGGGGCCTTCGCCATCGCGCCGGATTATTACTACCGCAAAGGCGTCGACCTCACCAAGATCACCGACATTCCGGCGCTGCTGCCGATCGTAAATTCCAAGCCGGATGCGGAATTGCTGTCCGATCTCGACAGCACCGTCGCCTGGGCCAAATCGCAGGGCGGCGACACCAGCCGGCTCGGCATTATCGGATTCTGCCGCGGCGGACGCACGGTCTGGGAATATTCCGCCCACAGCAGCGCACTCAAGGCCGGCGTCGCGTTTTACGGCCCGCCGGTCGATCCGCCGAACCCGGTTTGGCCGAAAAGCCCGACCCAGCTTGCCCCCGAAATGAAGGCGCCGGTGCTGGGCCTGTACGGCGAAGCCGATAGCGGCATTCCCGTCGCGGATGTCGAGGCGCTGAAGGCCGCACTCGCCAAGGCCAACAAGACCGCCGAATTCAAGATCTATCCAGGCGCGCCGCACGGCTTTCACGCCGACTACCGCGCCAGCTACCGCAAGGAAGCCGCCGAGGATGGATGGAACCAGATGCAGGCCTGGTTCAAAAAGTACAACGTGCTGGGCTGACCGGCACAACCTCGCGGATGCGCCTTGGCTAGGAAAATGGCGCGGCCGACTATTTGCTGGCGGCATCAAAAAACGCGGCCTCGGTGTGGAAACACCGAGGCCTTTTGTTCCTGCGTTCTGCGCTTAACCCGGGACTGACTTAACCTCGCTCAACCACAGACGTCTCAACCGCAGACCTGGGTCGGCTGGATACGCCAGCCGTGCCGGGTGTGCACCCGCTGCTGCACGATGTAACAGCCGCCATAACCGCCATAGTAGGAATCGTCATAGTAGGAATTGTCGGCGTAATACGGATAATCGTAGTAGTCATCGTAGCCGTACGGTCCGTAGAATCCGAAGCCTCCGACGAATACCCGCCTGTGGAATCCGTGGTCAAAACCGCGGCCATGGAAACCGCGGCCGTGGAAACCGTTAGCGGCCACTCGTCCGCCGAATCCGTTGCCACGGAAACCGTTAGCGGCTGCCGCTCCGGCGGCGAAGCCACCAGCGCCAACCGCCGCCGAGCGAGCGAAGCTGCCGCCAAAATTGCCACCGCGAAATCCGCCGCCAGCGAGGCTGCCGCCGCGGAAGCCGCCACCACCAAAGCCGCCGGCATGGAAGCCGCCGCCACCAAAGCCGCCGGCGTGGCCACCGCCAAAGCCGCCGGCGTGGCCACCGCCAAAGCCGCCACCACCGAAGCCGCCGCCGTGGCCACCGCCAAAGCCGCCACCTCCGCCTCCATGACCACCGCCACCGCCGCCACCCCCGCGGGCCAAGGCGACGGCCGGCGTCAGCGCGGCGATCGAGGCAGCCGCCATCAAGGCGATCATTGTTTTACGCAGCATCTCTCTCTCCTTTGCGAAGAATAAAAACGGTTCCGGTAAGGAAGACTCTCGCAGCACGTTCCCGTTCCAGGGTTTGGAAATATCTTGAGTATTATCCGCAGTACGAATTGCCGCAGCCCTTGAACAAGCCAAGCCATGTGACGGTGGTAAACAAGTTGTGACCGCAAGAGGCAGATGGTGCATGCGCAAATTGATCGCGTTCGACGACGACACGTTCGATAAGTTGAAACAGCTCGCGCGCGACAGGATGGCGACGATTCAGGAACTGGCGGACGAAGCCTTCGCCGATCTGCTCCGCAAGCACGGTATTCCCGTCGATCTGAAGGACGCGCTCCGCAAGAGCGCATCGCTGACGAAGTCGCAGAAGTCTAGTCCACCAGGAAAGCGGAAATCATGACCCCCGATCCAGATCCGTTCGAGCAAGGCCGGCGCGCGGCGCGCAACAACATTCCCGCTGAAGGTAATCCGTATCAGGACGGCAGCGAACAACACGCGCTTTGGGCAGCCGGCCACGAACAGGTCGCCGGCTCGGCCGAGGCCGGCGAATCCGAGGACACCTGAAGCGGTCGTTTCAACCGATCTTCTTCAGGCCTTTTTTGAATCGCGGTCCGTTGCCGACGTAGAATTTCGCGGCACTTCCCATCGCCGTGACCTGCGCCGGCTCGAGCGTGCGGATCACCCGCGCCGGCGCGCCGATGATCAGCGAATGCTCCGGAAACTGCTTGCCTTCCGTGATCACAGATCCTGCGCCGACGATGCTGCCGCGGCCGATCCGGGCGCCGTTCATCACGATCGAACCCATCCCGACCAGCGCGCCATCCTCCAGCGTACAGCCATGCAGGATGACATTGTGGCCGACCGTACAGTCCTTGCCGATCGTCAACGGAAAGCCGCGGTCGGTGTGGCAGGTCGAGTTGTCCTGCACATTGGAATTTTCGCCGATCTCGATCCACTCATTGTCGCCGCGCAACACCGCGCCGAACCAGACGCTCGCCCCCGGCAGCAGGCGGATTTTGCCGATCACCGTGGCGGTGTCGGCGATGAAGTAGTTTCCGTCCGCGGGAAGTTCGGGCGCCTGCCCGTCGAGTTCGTAGATCGCCATACCCTGTTGGTCTCCTTTGCGCGGAGACTCTGGCACAGCCGTCAAAGCGTTTACAAGCGAAGCCTGCCCTGCGCTTGACGCGGGGCCGAGACCGTTGGTGTCAGGAGAACGGTTGAAACCGAAAGCTTCAGGTAAGCAATCCGGCGGCGCGCAGCGTCATCAGGAAAAACGTGCCGGACATCAAGCTCCAGAATCCCGCCAGCACCGTCGCCATCATCACGAATTCGAAGCGGCGGCGTTCGATCTTCGCGCCGCGCAAGGTGTTGCGCATGATGATGAAGGGGGCGGCAAACACCAGGAACGGCACCGCGGCGAACGTCTTTGGCGCCACGCCCTCCTGCAGCAACCCGAAACCCGCCGGCCGCTGCACCAGCGCCTGATATCCGCTGGCGAGTGCCCCGGCCAAAGCGAAGCCTATGCAAAGGGAGAAGAAGGAATTCAACGCTTCAGGCGACATGACCGGACATCCGCTACACAAGGAACCTGTCCTGCATCGCAAAATTGGCCGCCCGCCGCCACACTATCCTTAAGGAAAGGTTAATGTCAGAAGCCGGAACCGCGGCTGGCGCATGGCTTGTTCTTGGCTTACTCCTCGCTCGCACGGCTGCCGCAATGCGAAAGCGTACGGAAATTAGATACCGCGTGGCATATTTGCGCTGATTCGGGGCTAGCCCCGCCCCTCACAATGCCGGTTCATGACGATCCTTTCGACGGCCCAACACTTCGCCCGCAATCCGCGCAGGAATCCCCGCAGCCACATGATCCCGATCATGCTGAGTTGCGCGGTCGCCGCAGGCGCGATGACCTTGATCGCCTATCTGCTGTGGCCGACCTGGGGGGCGGACGTTTCAAGCCGTCCGGCACGGTTGCCGGTGAGCATCGGGGCGACCATCTTCAACGTTCCGACCGCGGCGGTGCGCATGAAGATTCAGCGTCACTCCGGACCGCAGGAGCGCGTCGATCTCAGCTTCTCTTTTCCTTCGCTGGAGGCGCCCGAGGCACCGAAGCACGTCAGCGTGGAAAGCGTGGAAGACGCCCTCCAGCCGATCGACCGGATCTTCCTGTCGATAGCAGCGCATCACGACGCATTGGCGCCCGAGACCCGCCTACGCACCATCTATCCGCGCTACCTTGAGCAGGCCTCCACATCCACGGAGGACGGATTGACGGTGCACGCGTTTCGTGATGGCTCACCCTACAGCAATGAAGATCTTTTCTCTGCCAGCGCGCCTGCTCTCAGCGCGCGCTGCACCCGCGATGCCGCAACTCCCGGCATGTGCCTGAGCGAACGCCGTGTCGAGGGGGCCGATCTGATCTTCCGCTTTCCGCGCAGCTGGCTCGCACACTGGCACGACGTGGCCGATGCGATGGACCGGTTGACGGCGCAACTGCACGGACCGAGGGGATGATTGTTCATCCAAATATGGATCGTCATTCCGGGGCGATGCGAAGCATCGAACTACGATGTGCAATTGCACATTTGAGGTCTGGTGCTAACGCACCATCCCGGAATGACGGAACAAATATTAGACTAAAAAAGCCTCAGCCCTGCTCGACCAGATCGTCCTCGAGGATCGCCATCTGGAATTGAAACGAGCGGTCATCGTCTTCGTCATCGACGAACAGCACGCCAATGAATTCCTCACCGATATAGACTTCGGCGGAATCATCCTTCTTCGGCCGCGGCACCACTCGAATCTTGGGATTGCCGAAAAGGCGCTTGAGATAGGCGTCGAGCTTCCTGACTTCCTGAACGTCCACGGCAGTCTCCAATACGATGTCTGGGTTTCCCGGAGTTTCTAGGACGAGACGAAGCGAACCGCCAGCCATATCCTTGGAAATCTTACAAGCAATCCAATCCGACTATAACTTGTGCGCGGCTCAATCACAAAAACGATATTCCCCTGGATCGATTCGAGAGGGCGGTGAGTGCATCAGAGCCCGATCGCGTTGATCATCTGATCCATGGTCCGTGACGGTTCGGCGCAGCCGGCTTCGCCGACGATCTTGGCGGGAACGCCGGCCACGGTCACATTGTGCGGCACGGGCTTGACCACCACCGATCCCGCCGCGATGCGGGCACAATGGCCGACCTCGATATTGCCGAGAATTTTCGCGCCCGCCCCAATCAATACGCCATGGCGGATTTTGGGATGACGGTCTTCGTTTTCCTTGCCGGTGCCGCCAAGGGTAACACCGTGCAGGATCGAGACGTCGTCTTCAATGACGGCGGTCTCGCCGCATACGAATCCTGTGGCGTGATCGAGAAAGATGCCGCGGCCGATCTTGGCCGCTGGATTGATATCGGTCTGGAAAACCGCCGACGACCGGCTCTGCAGATAATAGGCAAAATCCTTGCGGCCTTTATGATAGAGCCAATGCGCCAGACGGTGGGTCTGCAACGCATGGAAGCCCTTGAAGTACAGCAAGGGATCGATGAACCGTGCGGTCGCGGGATCGCGGTCGTACACCGCCACGAGGTCAGCGCGGAAGGCGTTGCCGAGATCGGGATCGTCGCGCAGCGCCTCATCATAGGCCTGGCGGATCAAATCGCCTGACAGCGCCGAATGGTCGAGCCGTTCGGCGATCCGATGCACCACGGAATCTTCCAGCCGGTCGTGATGCAGCACGGTCGAATAGATGAAAGATGCCAGTTCGGGCTCACGGCGAACGATGTCTTCCGCTTCGCTACGCACGCGATCCCAGATCGGATCGAGCGTCGCCAGTTTCGCACCCTGCGGGTTGATCTGATGCATTGCCATCACTGCTCTCGCCAACTCGATTTCCCTGCAGACATCATAGCACGACGGGCGGACTTATGTCGCGGTACACTTACGTAAAGATGAACGCCGGCCCCGGCTTCGAATACACGCTAAAACATTGAAGCCGCAGGTTTTCTGCGCGCACCCCCGAAGTCCGCCTCCAGCTGAAGCGTGGGCTCAAGGTGGTTGGGAATTCCCGGAAATCAAGCGGGGCAAAGCATATTCCGGCCAGTGAAATCCGTAAGCAGCAAGACGAAACGCGCCCGCAATCCGACTATTTGCGTATTTCGGCGGTCCGATTGATCCGGGCATGGTGCCCGGGAAATCGGAGAGAAGCCGCATCACAACCCAGACTTTGCGCGCACGCGCCGCAGACCCGGTGTGGGTCTGGATCTCAGCCGTCGCCATTCCCCTGATGTTGATCGCACCTGCACTCTGGAACGGCTATCCGCTGCTCCAATGGGATACCGGTGGCTATCTGGCGCGATGGTACGAAGGCTATCTGGTCCCCAGCCGTTCCACCGTGTTCGGTCTTTATCTGCATTACGGCGAGCATTCGGACTTCTGGTTCAACCTCGGGATTCAGGCGCTGTCGACGCTATGGATCCTGCAATTGACGCTGCGCGTGCTCGGCCTGTTCAGGCCGTCGCGGTTGGCCGCGGTGAGCACTGTCCTGGTCCTGACCACGGCACTGCCCTGGCTCGCAAGCATGTTGCTGACCGACATTTTTGCCGGCCTGTCCGTGCTGTCACTGTTCGTCCTGGTCGTCCATGGCGACAAGATTTCTGCGATCGAAAAAATCGCGCTGTTTGCTTTTACAGCCTTCGCCGCCGCCACCCACAGCGCTACGCTTGGGGTGCTGCTGGGGTTGTGCTGCGTCGGCTGGATCGTGCGACCTCTGTTGCGCGCCCCCATTGCCGTCTCGGGATTGGTGCAGGGCAGCCTGACAATCATCGTCGGTGCTGCGATGCTGGTGTCGGCCAATTTCGCGCTTTCCGGCGAACTGGCGTGGACGCCCGGCGGCTACGGCGTCGCATTTGGCCGGATGATGCAGGATGGCATCGTCGCACGCTATTTGCGGGATCACTGTCCGCAAATAAGCTTCAAGCTTTGTCCCTATCGCGACCAATTGCCGGCGACCGCCGACGATTTCCTGTGGGGCCATAGCATGTTCGACAAGCTCGGCCGCTTCAAGGGACTGAACGATGAAATGGGCTTCATCACGCTGCATTCGCTCGCCGAATATCCGCGCTGGCAGGCCGAAGCCGCGCTCGCCGCCACCGCGCAGCAACTGATCCATGTGGCGACCGGCGAAGGCACCAACGGCTGGATCCCCCATACCTATGGGATTATCGAGCGCTACATTCCGGCGCAGACAAAACCGATGCGAGCGGCGCATCAGCAACATGGGGATATCAATTTCGCCGCGGTCAACTGGCTTCACATTCCGGTTGCGCTGGTCTCGATGGCACTGGTCTTCGCCATGTTCGGACTCGCCATCTGGCGACGGGAGTTCGATGACCTCGCGCTGCTTGCCGGAACGGTTTCCCTGGCGCTGCTCGGCAACGCCTTTATTTGCGGCGTGATATCGGGACCGCATGACCGCTACGGCGCGCGTATGGTATGGATCGCAACCTTGGTGGTGCTGATCGCGGCGGTCAGACGCTTCAACCGTCACGATACGGCGCGCGAAGATTCATTTTCGCTGTGAGAGAAAATCCAGCACGCCTGTCTTGTACACCTTGTCGCCGACCGCCCGCATGTGATCACGATTGGGAATGTCGAGCAGTTGCGCGCCCGGGATGAGCCTTCCAAGCGCTGGCGCCGAACCGGCAATCTCGTCCGCGGTGCCGACTGCGATCAGCACGGGTACCTTGATGGCGGCGGCTTCGTCCCTCGTCATCAGGCGCCGCGAGCCGCGCAGGCAGGCCACCAGCGCGCGGCGATCGGAACGGGTCTGGTCCGCGAAGGCGCGGAACGTCCGCCCTACCGGATCGGTGACGTCATCGAGCGAGGGCGCCTCCAGCGCCTGCACGACCTTCTCGCCGGGGCCACCGCCCTCGATCAGGCCGATCCCGATGCCTCCCAATATGGCCGAGCGCAGCCGCTGCGGCTCGCGCAGCGCCAGCACCGCCGCCATCCGCGATCCCAGCGAATAGCCCATGACATCGGCGCGCTCGATGCGCAGATGGTCCATCAGCGCGCTGATGTCGCCGGCCATGGTGCTCATTTCGTAAGCAGCGGAATCATAGAGTTTGCTGGAATCGCCATGACCGCGATTGTCGAACGCGATGACACGGCGGCCGTTTTTCTTCAGCTCCGACACCCAGGTCGGATACACCCAGTTGACGTTTTTCGACGACGCAAAACCATGCACCAGCAGGATCGGATCGCCCTCGCCTTCGTCAAGATAGGCAATTTCAACATCACCGTTATGAAAACTCGGCATCATTCGTTCCATATTTTGGTGAAAGGATTCGGGATCGACGGCTGGCGGCGGAAACTAGCCGGTTACACCAACCGCCGCCACGGCCGGTTGAGCCGCAGCAGTCGTCTGTTTTCGCAGCCGCCGCGCTTTCTTGCGGGCGAGCCACGACAGCGTCAGCCGTTCAGTGGTGGCCTTGATGGACGACAGCAGGCCGAACAGCGCCAGCAGCGCGCTGAACACCCACAGCGACAGATTGAAGGCGCCTGCCGCCAGCAACAAGGCGCCGCGACCAAGTATTTTGAGCAAAGCGCGAGTCTGGCCACCCTTGGACTCCGCCAGCCGCGCGGCGCGCGCGACGTCCTCCGGACCCTCGGCAATTCTTAGCGTATCGAGCGCCCCGCGCGCGCCGGCCTTCTCGCTGACGCGTCCGACATCCTTGGCCAGCCGCACCAGCGCGCCGGCCTTCTCGGCATGGAAAGCAGCCCTGATCGCACTCACGGTCTGCGCCGGATGCATCACCGAACCGGATGCGACCGCTTCTTGCAACATCGGCGCATCGACGAAATCGCGGGCCGAGCGGCCGGCCCATTCGGTCAGCCCCTCGCCGAGCCGCCCGACCTTGCGGGCGTCCTTGACCAGCGTGAGACCGGCGCGTACCGGCGCCACGCCGCCGATCGAGACATAGGTCGCCGCGGTCACGGCCAGCCCAACGGCGGCGAGGCCCAGCACCACCCGGTCGGTATCCTCGCCCATCGCCAAATGCTTGCCCTCGCGCACCACATCCCTGATGTCGCCGAACACGAACAAATCCCCGGCCACGGTGCCCGACAGGCTCCCGGCATCGTCGGCATTTCCGGTCACGAGCCCGTTGGCAAAGCGTTTTGCAAAATACGACGATGAGCCTTCTTCAGCGACCGCATCGCTCACCCGTCGCGATAATTCATCCGGCAGGGAAATGTTTTGGTCGCGGGCGAGATCGACAAGGCTGCTGGCCAGACCCGCGTCATGAACGGTGAGCGCGGCCTCGATATTATCAGCGATGACAGTCTGGTTATTCCGCAGAGCAGAATTGAGCTGAATCTCGGAAAGTACCGCCGGATCGTCCTGCGCCGCCAGGATGCTGCCGGATTCGCGGGCATGCGGCCACAGCAACACGCACGCCACCGCGCATGCCGCCAATCCCGTCAATGCCGGATCGATCCGCGACCGATTCATTCCGAAAAACCCAAAGGTTCGACTTGGTATTTACCTGCCTTCAAATGGTGTGCCGCTTTTAGGACACAACGTCCCCGACGAAAGAAGGGCTTCTCTGGGACGACAAGATTGTGTCGAATTTGCATGAGCAAGTACACAATTGGGGCGCTTGTCCAGTGGTTCGGAACTTCAGATTTCGGACACTAGGAATCAATTGCAGCCACCAGTATGGTTATGCCGCATTCCGGCGATGCGGCTCGTGTTGATTGCGTCCGCCTCTGTCGCTATCCAAGGTGAATTCGATGTCCGATCATGTCGTTCCGCACTTCCATAACGATTCCGGTGTTCCCGTCATTGAGATCGGCTCGCAGGAGTTCATGTGCGTGGGCGCCAATCCGCCCTTCGATCATCCGCATGTGTTCCTCGATCTCGGCAACGACAACGAGATCATCTGCCCTTATTGCTCGACGCTTTATCGCTACGCCGCCGACCTGGCCGCCGGCGAAGCGCGGCCGCCCGAATGCGTGCTGAAGGACAAGGTCGCCTGATCGGCCGGTGGCGGTTTCACGCACCATCATCGTCGCTGGTGCCGGTATCGGGGGATTGACGGCATCGCTTGCGCTGGCTCGACAGGGTTTTCGCGTCGTCGTGCTTGAGAAGGCCGAGCGGCTCGAGGAAGCCGGCGCCGGCCTTCAACTCTCGCCCAACGCGAGCCGCGTGCTGATCGATCTCGGCTTGCAGCCGCGGCTAGCGCCCCGCGCCATCACCCCCGAAGCCATCAGCCTGATCAGCGCACGAAGCGGCGGCGAAATCGTCCGTCTGCCACTCGGCGACGCCGCGACGTTTCAGGCCGGCGCCCCCTATTGGGTGGTACACCGCGCCGATCTGCAGGCGGCGCTGCAAGCGGAGATCAGCAACAATCCCGATATCGAATTGCGGCTCGGTTGCCAGTTCGAGGATGTCGGCACCCATGCCAAGGGACTGACCGTGGTCCAGCGCAGCGGCATGACGCGCCGGCAGGAACTGGCGCTGGCGCTGGTCGGTGCCGACGGCATCTGGTCCGCAGTCCGGCAGCATTTGTTTCCGGAAGCGCAGCCGCGATTCTCCGGGCTGATCGCCTGGCGCGGTACGCTCGAAGCCACGCAACTGCCGCGCGAATATACTTCGCGCCGGGTCCAGCTCTGGATGGGACCGAACGCGCATCTCGTTGCCTATCCGATCGCGGGCGCGCGCCAGATCAATGTGGTCGCGGTTGTACCGGGGACGTGGAACAGGCCGGGCTGGAGCGCGCCCGGCGACGCCAATGAAATCAAGAACGCGTTCGCGACGGCGCGATGGTCCTCTGGCGCACGGATGATGATCGGCGCGGTCGATCAGTGGCGGAAATGGGCTTTGTTCACCATGCCCGAGGGCGGAGAATGGAGCAAAGGCGCCGTGACCTTGCTGGGGGATGCGGCCCACGCCATGCTGCCGTTCGCCGCGCAGGGTGCGGGCATGGCGATCGAGGATGCTGCGGTGCTGGCCAAGTGCCTCGGCGAAACCCAAAACGACGGCGGCCCGACCATCGCCGCCGCGATGCAACGCTATGCGCACGGGCGCCGCTCGCGCGTCAGCCGGGTCCAGCGCGCCGCTCGGCAGGCGGGGCGCATCTATCACCTCACCGGACCGGTGGCTTCCGCGCGTGACCTCGTGATCAAGGCGCTGGGCCCAAAGCGCATGCTGGCACGACAGGACTGGATCTACGACTGGCGGGCGTGAGCCGGCTTCTCGAATCTTCTGACTTTTCCTTTGACGCGTTTTCTTGACGCGAACCGGTATCCACTTCGCTCGAAAACGCTCTGTCTGTTTTGACGGGTTTTCCTGACGCGAACAGCATAACTACCCCGGATCAAGTCCGGGCACGCTTCGCCCGAAAACGCTCTAATTGACCGCGTTGCCGGGTTTGGGATGTGAATGCGCCGATTTGTCTTTGGCGGGCGGTGCGACTGGCGCCGCCGGCGGCGTCGCGGCCGGCGGCGTTTCATGGCATTTGCCACGCTGCCAGGCTTCCTCGGCTAATTTGGCTTGCGCACGTGCGGAGATGTAGTCGTTGCGATAGGCGACTTCGGCCACCACAGTGCCGCCGGTGCCGGTCTCGGCTTTCGCCATCAGCCCCTGCAATTCCGCCGCGCGGCCGGAGAGGACCTTGCGCTCGGCCTCCAGTTGCTTGCAGTCGTAATATTCATATTTGGCCGGATCAGCAAACGCCGACGTCAGGCTGTCGCCCATGTAAGCGCAACCGCCCAGCCCAACGCCAAGCACGAGCAACGTCGTCGCGGCGACGGCACGGAGCGATAATCGGGAATGGGCAGGCAAAGCGATCATACACCCCTGATAAACCGACAATGTTGAGATTGCCTAAAGCAGGCACAGGTGTCCGCATTGAGGCTTTGCCTTGTCGGCCGCGCTCGCTTAAGGAGGGGCGCGTTCTCAAGCCCGGGCCAATTCCATCGGAGCAGAAAACGCGCTAAGTACCTGATCTGGCGATCAAAGCGGACGTGGCGGAACTGGTAGACGCAAGGGACTTAAATTCTTTGCGTCTGTTGAGATTCCTCGCTTCTTTTGCATAACGCTTTCCCCTGACACGATGGAAAACGATGCAAAACGACTCGATTTGCATAACACCTTGAGGCCGCTCTGTGGCCGCGATCAGCGTGGTTCGAAGCCGGCACCCGCGAGCGCCTGACGCAGCGTCCACAGCCCGCTGTGTGTACCGAAAACTTAAGCTCGGGCGTAGTGGTGGTGAAGTCCACCAAGGATAGCGTGTGATTTGATGCATCCGATTCGCTGAACTGGACGAGAAACGTGCGCATCTTCGTTCAAGGATCGATGCTTTCTGAAATTGGCGTAAGATTTCAGAACTCGGCGCAGATGCGCCTTGCCCAGGACAATGACGTGGTCGGCACATTCACGCCGGATCGATCCGATCAGCCTTTCGGCAAAAGCATTCTGCCAGGGCGACGCTGGTGTAATGGGCCTATCCCGGATGCCCATGGCACGCAATCGGCGCATGGCGACGCTGCCATAGATCCGATCGCGATCGCGGATCATGTAGCGCGGCGCTTCATTCCACGGGAATCCTTCTGTGATCTGGCGTGCAACCCATTCTGCCGACTGGGCGACCTCAAACTCCAGCTTGAGCAGTTCGCCGTGAACGCGTGGCGCGCCCCAAAGTGGGTTCTCGATGCTCATGCGCCGGATCAATACGCGCAGCTCCGTCTCGACTGGCGGCCGCCCTCCCCGTCGACGCGATTTCCAACGCCAGTAGCGCCGAAAGCCGGCCCTGTGCCAACGCACGAGCGTATCGGGCCGGATGATTGTGAGAACCTGCAGGATTGATGGAAACCAGCGATACAGCTGGATAAAGAAACAGCGGTCAATGTTCGTAAGCCGGACGCGACCATGCAGCCCACGTCTCAAGACAATCAACTGATGTCAAAGCACCGCGTTCTCAGCTTGGAGCCGTAACTTCGACCTGAATGGCGAGGCCAGGACGGCCAGAACGAAACAGAGCAGCCCGATCATTCGGCCAGCTTAAGCGATTCCATCACGGCATCAACTCGAATAAGGTTTTCGGTACACCCAAGGGCGAGTCCGGCGAGCGTGCCGGACCGGCGTTGAGAGGGACTGGCAATGAAGCATTGGACCCGCTGGCTGCCAGGTCTCGACACCCTCCGTCGATATGAAGCGGAGTGGCTTCCGCTCGATATCTTCGCTGGGCTCGTGCTGGCAACCATGCTGGTCCCGGTTGGCATTGCCTATGCGGAGGCATCGGGCTTGCCCGGCATCTACGGTCTGTACGCGACAATCACACCGCTCCTCGCCTACGCGTTGTTTGGCCCAAGCCGCATCCTCGTCCTGGGACCGGACTCGGCTCTGGCAGCTATCATCCTTGGCGTTGTCGTTCCGTTGTCGGGTGGCGATCCCCTGCGCGCCGTAACCTTGGCCGGCATGATGGCAATCGTCTCCGCGACGGTATGCATTCTGGCAGGCATCACGCGCTTGGGCTTTGTAACCGAGCTTCTCTCCAAGCCGATACGCTATGGCTATATGAACGGAATTGCATTGACCGTATTGATCAGCCAACTGCCAAAGCTGTTCGGTTTCTCGATCGAAAGCGAAGGACCTTTGCGGAGCTTTTCGGCGATCGTCGATGCAATCCTTGCAGGAAAGACAAACTGGGCAGCCCTTGGAATCGGGCTAGGAACGTTGATGGCGATTCTACTGCTTGAGAGCAACAAGCGGCTGCCGGGCATTCTGATCGCCGTCGTCGGGGCGACGGCAATCGTCGGAGCGCTGGATCTTGGGGCCCGTTACGGCGTAAAGGTTCTGGGTCCTCTTCCCCAGGGCCTGCCGGATTTCGCCGTTCCCTGGATCGCGTACAGCGATATATTCCCGGTGCTGATCGGCGGTTGCGCAATCGCGCTGATATCATTTGCTGACACCAGCGTGCTTTCGCGGGCCTATGCCGCACGATTGGGCACCCTGGTTGATCCCAACCAGGAGATGGTGGGGCTCGGCGCCGCCAATCTGGCAGCCGGTTTTTTTCAAGGTTTCCCGATCAGCAGCAGCGGTTCGCGCACGCCGGTTGCAGAAGCCGCCGGCGCCCGCACCCAACTAACCAGCATCGTTGGTGCGCTTGCAATCGCTTTCCTTCTGCTGGTGGCACCAAACCTCCTTCAGTATTTGCCCACCGCTGCATTGGCCGCGGTCGTCATCTCCGCGGCGATTGGCTTGATTGAGGTCACCGACCTCAAACGAATTTACCGCATTCAGCAGTGGGAGTTCTGGCTATCGATCGTCTGCTTTGTTGGCGTTGGAGTGCTCGGGGTGATTCCGGGAATAGGTCTGGCGATCGCTATCGCAATCGCCGAGTTTCTATGGGACGGGTGGCGCCCGCACTCGGCCGTATTGGGCCGTACCCACGGGGTCAAAGGTTATCACGACATCACGAGGTATCCGGACGCACGCCAGATTCCTGGACTGGTCCTGTTTCGGTGGGACGCGCCACTGTTCTTCGCCAACGCCGAATTCTTCAAGGAGCGCGTCCTGGATGCCGTGTCGAAATCGCCGACGCCTGTACGTTGGCTGGTCGTTGCGGCGGAGCCGGTCACCAGCGTGGACGTCACCGCCGGCGATACACTCGCCGAATTGGACAAGGCGTTGCACGCACAGGGTATCGAGCTTTGTTTTGCCGAGCTCAAGGATCCCGTAAAGGACAAGATGAAGAAATTCGGGTTGTTGGCGCAGCTTGGTGAGAATAGCTTTTTCCCAACCATCGGCGCAGCCGTTTCCGGCTACTTGGAGATCCAGGATGTAGAGTGGGAGGATGGAGAGGACCAATCCAAATTTTAAGGGGGTGACATGCCCGACACACGCGGGTCGGGTTCGATACTGGCGACCGCTCTGTCGCTGCTTGACCTAGATCAAACCGTTGGCTGCGGCGATTGCCTTAGCTGTCACCACGGGAGGTCCCGATGTCGGATCCGTCAGACGTCATAATGGCCGCCATTCGTTCGGCCTTTGAGAGCTACCCGAAAGAAGGCGATCCGG
>Ga0210396_10003449_pt1 | contig 15746 bp, 13 predicted proteins | sample IncBWH17OmetaG_FD_155466 | JGI IMG/M metagenome (GOLD analysis project Ga0210396, IMG submission 155466) | Forest soil microbial communities from Barre Woods Harvard Forest LTER site, Petersham, Massachusetts, United States - Inc-BW-H-17-O ... | reverse complement strand
AAAGACGCTTACGGCGAAGCTCTGCGCCATTCGCAGCGATACTTCGACTATCTCATCGACCGAGCCCGCAGCCATTTTCCAGGGCGCACCGGCGAGAGCAAACAGAAGGCGGTGAACTACCTGCTGCCGCACATTCAGCGCGTCCCCAGCCGGATCGTCCGCGATGAATTAAGCCAGGAGATCGCTCAGAAACTGGGCATCGACTCGTCTGTCTTGCGCCAGGAGTTGCGGCACGTCGCGTCGGAACGTTCAGCGACCGCGGTGAAAGCTCCAGCCGAGGCGCAACCAACCGACGCCGAGCGAATTCTGATCCGCGCGCTGGCCTCGGCGCGTCAGATGCAGGCAGGCGCGCATGTCTCGGCCCGCGACGGCGCTCATGAGGTTATAAAACGTGAAGTTATAAAAGACGAAGAGTTTGATCCCGCTCGGCAGGCGCAGTACGCGCTCCAGAGCGAAGGCCTGCATCACGGCCTCGCGACCGAATCGCTGGTCGAGGCCCTACTCAACGCCGGGACCGAAGTTGCCGATGTAATGGAGGTGCCATGCTCCGAAACCGAGCGCCGGATGCTGGCTTCCATCCTCTTGAAAGAGGACGAAGAACTCAGCGCCGAGCGCCTGGAGGGCGCAGTCCGCGCCCTGCGCCGCATTCACCTGCGCCGCCGCCTCGAGCAGGTACAGCGCGAACTAACCAAGCCGGGCGTTAGTGACGATAAGGTCATCAGGAACGAATTGCTTCTGGAAAAAGATCGCCTGAGCCGGGCCCTAAGGGATCCCAGCCTGGCCGAGCACGGACTGAGGGGCGCTCCCGGAAACAAGAAAAGTGCATGAAACAAAACGACCATTAAAATCATCTAACTATTTAGCGGAGTTATAGATAGCGGCGAACGGCGGGGAGCTTTCGGGGCAAGTGATAGACCGGCCAGTACTTATGTGCTAGAATCCATAAGTTTGTGCTAGGCGCACAACTCCGCGCTACCCCAGATTCCCACCTGAACAGGCCGTATCACACGCTCCTCGCGGGCGAATTGAAGAATTTGAGGAACACCTCTTGGCTCTTGAAGACAAGTACGACGACATAAAGAAGCTGGTCGACGCCGGCAAAGAGAAGGGCTATTTGACCTATGACCAGGTCAACGAATTAATCCCTCAGGACGTTGTCAGTCCGGACGATTTGGACGACCTGCTCACGACGATCGGCACGCAAGGTATCGACGTGCTCGAAGGCCCCAAGCTGCCTTCGGCCGCGCTCGATAAGAAGTTCGAAGAAGGCGAAGAGGGCGAGGACGTTGAACTCGACCTCACTCCCGGCGCTCTCGAAAAAACCAACGACCCCGTCCGCATGTATTTGCGCGAGATGGGAACCGTCCCCTTGCTGACGCGCGAAGGCGAAGTAGAAATCGCCAAGCGCATCGAGCGCGGCCAGTTGCGCGTGCTCAAGGCGCTCTCGCGCTCTCCCATCGTCATCCATGAGCTTCTTGCAATGGGTGAAGACCTGAAGAAGGGCGTGCGATCCATTAAAGAAGTCGTGACCTTCGACGAGGAAGAAATCACCGACGAGATTCTGCAGAACCGGCTGAACGAGTTCACCGGGAAGATCGACGCCATGGCCAAGCTGTACAAGAAGGCCGGCATTCTGCAGGAAAAGTACGCCGCAATGTCGCAGAAGAAGCGGCCCAAGGACCATCGCCGCGCCCGCCGCAACCTGGCTCGCGGCATCGTCCGGGTTTCTCTGGCGGTGCGGAAGCTTGGTTTCACCAACGCCGAGCGCAAGCGGCTGATCGACCGGGTCAACAAGACGGTCGACAGCATGCGATCGCTCGACCGGCAGGCGGGAAATCTCGAGCGCAAGGCCGAAGCCACTCGCAGTGAAGAGCAAAAAAAAGAATACCGCCGCCAGGCGCGCGCTGTACGAAGCGAGATTGAGAAGCTCGAAGTCGAAGCTGGACTGTTGTTCCAGGAGATTAAGCGCACGCAGCGCGAGATCATCCAGGGCGACATGGACGCGGAGCAGGCCAAGCGCGAACTGATCGAGGCCAACCTCCGCTTGGTGGTTTCGATCGCGAAAAAGTACACCAACCGCGGCCTGCAGTTCCTCGACTTGATTCAGGAAGGCAACATCGGCCTGATGAAAGCCGTCGACAAGTTTGAATACCGCCGTGGATACAAGTTTTCCACCTATGCCACGTGGTGGATTCGACAGGCGATTACGCGTGCTATTGCCGATCAGGCGCGTACGATCCGCATCCCGGTGCACATGATCGAAACCATCAATAAGCTGATCCGCACCTCGCGGCAACTGGTACAGGAACTGGGACGCGAGCCCACGTCCGATCGGCGAAGAGGAAGATTCGCATCTCGGCGACTTCATCGAAGACCGCGCCGTAGTCTCTCCCGCCGAAGCCGTAATCAACGTGAACCTCAAAGACCAGACCGGCCAGGTCCTGCGCACGCTGACGCCGCGCGAAGAAAAAGTAATCAAGATGCGCTTCGGCCTGGAAGACGGCAGCGAGCACACCCTTGAAGAAGTAGGCCAGTCCTTCGCCGTAACCCGCGAACGCATCCGCCAGATCGAAGCCAAAGCGCTGCGTAAGCTGAGGCACCCATCGAGGTCGCGGAAATTAAGGGCGTTTATGGATGGAGTTAGGGACTAAAGGGTTCAGCCGCGAAGCGGCGAAAGAATGCCGCCCAGGGCGCAAGCCCTGGGTTTTCTTTCGAAGGCGGGAATCAAGCCCGGAAGGGGCGGAAGACCCGGTATCGCTGTCAGACTAATCCACGAAATCCTACTCCTCCTGCTCAGTAGCCGGCCACAAGCCTTATGCGCCCGGCACGTTTGATTTTCTGGCGGCTTATGTTGTCTTCGAAGACGCCTGGTACATCATTCCTGCGGAAAAGATCCTGGGCATGGACTGCATAGCGCTTCATTCCCGTAACTCCAATTAGGAAGAGTACCGTGGGGCTTGGCACCTGCTAGATCCTGATCCGAACTGCACGATAGGGCCAATCGATATTCACGGCTGCGCGGAAGAGTTCTCATCCGACTGGATTGAATGAAGGCACTCTTTTCCTCAGGCTTCCACAAGGAAGGCTCATCGTCCACAGTTTCTGCACAAAAGGGAGATATTTTTCGATTGCGGCTTGAGGCGATCTGCCGCAGAGTGGTTGCATCGAAAACGTGGAATTCTCAAAGCTTGCCGGATGATGAATGCAGTGACACCGGTGGCAGCCGGCAATTCTCGAGGGTGAATTGCCGGGGGAAATTGGAGACGCGCGAGAGCGCGTACCGGTTGCCCGGGCTTTGCGGCCTTCCTCTACAGTCCGCTCTTTGAGCAGGCTGGACCACTGGCCCAACGCAGGGGATGCAGAGCGGTGATTCTCAGAATCATGATTCTGCAGCCAGTACTGGTAAATGCGGCACTCCTGAGTGCCGGCAGACCAGAACCGTCGTCCCGACGCTCCTAGCGGCGGGAAGGCAAGACGAGAGATCCACGAAACGATGCGGCTCGGGTGGCTGGCCCGGGCCGCATTTGTTTTTGGAGGAGCTCTTCCTACGGATTTGGCGCGGGCCTGCGCGGATCTATGCGGATAACCGAATTTGTCGATCGGATGGCGCTATTTTCTGTTTAAGGACCTGTTTTCTCGGGGCTTCCACAGTTTATTGGCGAGCCTTCACAGCTTCTGCACAATTCATTTTGCGCTTCGCTTTGTCTTCGCTTATCCTAGCTGAGAGTTTCGGACACAGTGTTGTACGCAACGTTGCACGGAATTATGGCGACCACTGACTACAGCATCAGCACTCTTCCGGCGAACGTAGAAGCGGAGCGCTCGATTCTAGGCGCGATCCTGCTCGACAACTTTGCTTATAACCAGGCGGCGGAGCATCTGCGAATCGAGGATTTCTCGCTGGATTCGCACCGGCGGATTTATGGGCGGATGGTCGATCTGGCGGAGTCGTCGCGGCCGATCGACATGATCACGCTGATCGAGGAACTGGATCGGCACAAGGATCTGCAGGCGATCGGCGATGTGGGTTATGTGTCGAGCCTGTTGGATGGGGTGCCGGACCGGCCGAGCATTGAGCATTACGTCAAGATTGTGCGCGACAAGGCGCTGCTGCGCGGACTGATTCATGCGGCCAATACGGCGATTGCGCGGGCCGCTGATCAGTCCGATACGGCCGAGGAGGTGCTCAGCGATGCTGAGGCTGCGATCTTCCAGCTTTCTGAGAAGCGTATTGGGCGCGGCTTTCTGGGGGTGCAGGAAATCGTCCGCGAGTCGTTTGGATCGGTCGATGCACTGCTGCAACGCGGGCAGCGCATTACGGGACTGGCCACGCACTACGAAAATCTTGACGAGATGACCAGTGGGCTGCAGCGTTCGGAACTGGTGATCATCGCGGCGCGGCCTTCCATGGGCAAGACGGCGTTCGCCATGAACATCGCCGAGAACGCCGCGATCAAGGATCAGCAGGTAGTGGGAGTGTTTTCGCTGGAAATGTCGCGCGAGGCGCTGCTACTGCGGCTGCTATGCTCGACGGCGGAAGTGGATGCGCACAAGATGCGCACCGGTTCGCTGTGGCAGGACGATACCAAGAAGCTGGTGCGGGCCATGGAGCAATTGGCACATGCACCGATTTTTATCGACGACACTCCCGGAATCGCGCTGAGCGAGATGCGGGCCAAGGCGCGGCGACTGAAGCAATCGCAGGGCAGGCTTGACCTGATTATCGTGGACTATCTGCAACTCATGTCGGGCGGGAGCAAGCGCTACGAAAACCGCACCCAGGAAGTGTCGGCGATTTCGCGGGGATTGAAGGCGCTGGCCAAGGAACTCAGCGTGCCGGTGGTGGCGCTCTCGCAGTTGAGCCGCGCGCCGGAGAGCCGCGGCGGCGATCATCGCCCGCAACTCTCCGATTTGCGGGAGTCGGGATCGATCGAGCAGGACGCCGATCTGGTGATGTTCATTTTCCGGGAAGAAGTTTACAAACAGGACGACCTCGATTTGCAGGGGAAGGCTGAAATTATCATCTCCAAGCAGCGCAACGGACCGACGGGCAAGCTTATGTTGGCCTTCCGCAAAAGCTGCACCAGGTTTGAGATGATGGCCGAAGGCGGATTGGACCCCGAGGAGTGAGTCCAAGGGGTACAGGAATGCCTGTAGTTTTTCGCGATAAGTACCTTAGGTGCTTTGGTTTGCGGTTCAGCTGGCGTGCTGTGGAAAAGCTTGTGGAATTGGTGGCTGCGAGAAAAATGTCTACCGGTAAAGATTTGTCAACTTTTGGCTGCGGCAAGTTTTCCGCCTCCTAAGGCTCTGAATAGTAACCAGTTAGGCAATTCACTCGGCATTAACAGAGGTTTGACCCGCGAGAAGCCAACTCATTCCAGCTTTGGAGATTTGCACATTTTAGGGTTCCTAGCGTTTTCGATTTTGCCCTGCCGGGTCGAGGAAAAGCCGCTCAATTGCTGTCTTCGCCGACCTTCAGCACGGCCAGGAAAGCTTCCTGGGGGATATCGACGCGGCCGATGCGTTTCATGCGCTTTTTGCCTTCTTTTTGTTTCTCCAGCAGCTTGCGTTTGCGGGAAATATCGCCGCCGTAGCACTTGGCGATCACGTTCTTGCGGATGGCCGAGACGGTCTCGCGGGCGATGATTTTGGAGCCGATGGATGCCTGGATCGCAACTTCGAACATTTGCCGGGGAATGAGCTCGCGCATTTTCGATACCAGCAGTTTGCCGCGCTCGTAGGCGAAATCGCGATGGACGATGATGGAAAGTGCGTCCACGGGTTCGCCGGCGACGAGGATGTCGAGCTTGACCATGGGCGATTCCCAGTAATCTGCCAGGTGGTAGTCGAGCGAGGCGTAGCCGCGGGAGACTGACTTCAGGCGATCGTAAAAATCGAGCACGATTTCGTTCAGCGGTAACTCATAGTGCAACATCACGCGCGATGAACTGACGTACTCGAAGGTCTTTTGCTTGCCGCGCTTGTCCTCGACCAGCTTCAGGATTCCGCCAACGTACTCTTCGTTGGTGAGGATCGTTGCGAGGATGACTGGCTCTTCCACCTTGGCGATCTCGCTGGGATCGGGCCAGCGCGAGGGGTTGTCGACTTCAATCAGAACGCCGTCGGTCTTGGTGATTTTGTAGCGCACGCCGGGAGCGGTGGTGATGAGTTCGAGAGCAAACTCTCGCTCCAGGCGCTCCTGAATGATCTCCATGTGGAGCAGGCCCAGGAAGCCGCAACGGAAGCCGAAACCAAGGGCTACGGAACTTTCCGGTTCGAAAAAGAAAGACGAATCATTCAGCCGCAGTTTTTCAAGTGCTTCGCGCAGCCGGGTGTGCTCATGAGCGTCCACGGTGTAGAGTCCGGCGAAGACCATGGGCTTGATTTCTTCGAAGCCGGGGAGCGCTTCGAAGGCGGGATTGGCGTCGTCGGTGATGGTGTCACCGATTTTTGTGTCGGCAACATTCTTGATGTTGGCGATGAGGAATCCGACTTCGCCAGCTTTCAGTTCGTCGATTTCCACGGGCTTGGGGCACTGCACGCCGAGAGTTTCAGCGTCGAAGGTTGTGCCGTTCGACCAGAGACGAATTCTCTGGCCCTTGCGCAGCGTGCCCTGGAAGACGCGGGTGAGGATGACCACGCCGCGATAGGCGTCGAACCAGGAATCGAAAATGAGCGCCTGGAGACGGCTGTCAGGATTGCCTTTGGGCGGTGGAATGCGCTTCACAATGGCTTCCAGCACGTCGGGCACGCCTTGGCCGGTCTTGGCGCTGATGAGGACGGCATCGGACGCGTCGAGGCCGACGGCGCTTTCGATCATTTCCTTGGTGCGCGGGATGTCGGCGCTCTGCAGGTCGATCTTGTTGATGACGGGAATGATTTCAAGGCCATTATTAATGGCAAGGTAGGCGTTGGCGAGGGTTTGGGCTTCAACGCCCTGGGAGGCGTCGACTATGAGCAACGCGCCTTCGCACGAGGCTAGCGATCTAGAGACCTCGTAGGAAAAGTCGACGTGTCCGGGGGTGTCGATCAGGTTGAGTTGGTAGGTGTGGCCGTCGTGGGCTGTGTACATCATGCGGACTGCATGCGCTTTGATGGTGATGCCGCGCTCGCGCTCAAGGTCCATGGAGTCGAGCACCTGAGCCTGCATCTCGCGCGCGGTGAGGGATCCGGTCAGCTCCAGAAGGCGATCCGCCAGCGTAGATTTACCGTGGTCGATATGCGCGATGATGGCAAAGTTGCGGAGGAAAGGGGCGTCCATAGATTCAGTTGCCAGTTGCCAGCGGTCAGTTGCCAGTTAGATCGGACGAGACTGGCAGCCTAGGCCTGGCAACTGCTCTTGAGAAGCTGCAGGCTAATCTTTGATTTTAGCAGGCGGGGAGATTTCTCAGTTTCGAGAGCAGTTTCGGGTTCCTGTGTGAGTCTGGGCTTGGATAGCGTCTTAAGATCTTTAACCACAGGGGGCACGGGGTCACACAGGGTAAGGCTTGGGCTTTCTCTTGGGCGGACTGTTGCTTTCTTCGGTAGAATCCTGCCTTGCGGTTAGGGGGAAAGAATCATGCGCAAACTGGTAGTTGCCATCCTCTTGATTTTTGGTTGCTCCGTCGCCGCGGTGTGCCAGACTCTCTCGCCACAGGTGCGCGGGTTTGTGAAGGTTGATTCGCCGGTTGTGGCTCTAACCCACGTGCGCGTGATTGATGGTACGGGTGCGGCGGCGCGGGACGACCAGACCGTTGTGATCTCCAAAGGGAAGATCGAATCGATCTCCGATGCGGCTTCGGCGAATGTCTCCAAAGATGCACAGGTGCTCGACCTGCATGGATACAGCGTTATTCCCGGACTGGTCGGCATGCACGATCACCTTGTCTACCCCATGGGAAATGGCATTTTCGGCGAAATGGCGTTCAGCTTTCCGCGCCTGTACCTGGCTGGAGGCGTGACGACTATCCGCACCACGGGGGCGCTCGAGCCTTACACTGATCTTGAACTCAAGAAGCAGATTGACAAGGGCGAAACGCCGGGACCGAAGATTCATGTTACCGGACCTTATCTTGAGGGACCGGGCACTTTCGCAGTGCAGATGCACGAACTCACCGGGCCTGACGACGCGACGAAGACTGTCAATTTCTGGTTGGACCAAGGCGTCGACAATTTCAAGGCGTACATGTTCATCACTCCGGCGGAACTGTCAGCCGCGGTGGCTGCGGCGCATAAGCGCGGGGCCAAGGTTACGGGGCATCTTTGCTCGATTGGTTTTCGGGAAGCTGCTGCTATCGGCATCGACGACCTGGAACATGGTTTGCTCGTCGATACGGAATTCTTTCCCTGGAAGAAGCCGGGCGAGTGTCCGGAGAACCTTGATTATGAATTCCTTTCCAAGCTGGACGTGCAGAGTGGGCCGCTGCATGACACGATCGTCGATCTGGTTCAACATCACGTCGCAGTTACGTCGACGCTTCCAGTGTTTGAACTGTTCGTGCCCGGACGACCCACGATCGAGCAGCGCGTTCTCGATGCGCTGTCGCCGGACGCGCGTAGCGCATTGCTCAACAACAAGGTACGCACGAGCGACACAAATTCGATCCGGCAGCGTTATCACAGTGACACTTCTCCCTTCGCCGCCGCTTTCAAGAAGGAGATGGAATTTGAGCATGCCTTTGCGCAGGCTGGGGGTGTGCTGCTGGCGGGGTTGGATCCGACCGGCATGGGAGGGGTGATCGCTGGTTTTGGAGATCAGCGTGAAGTCGAGTTGTTGGTGGAAGCTGGATTCACGCCGGTGGAGGCAATTCACATCGCGACCGCGAACGGGGCGCAGTTCCTGGGGGAGCTGGATCGTATAGGAACAATCGCTGTCGGCAAGCAAGCTGACTTGGTTGTGATCAAGGGCGATCCGTCTAAGAAGATCGAGGACATCGAGAATGTGGAGACTGTATTCAAAGACGGGATCGGCTACGATTCGGCGAAGCTGATTGAAGCGGTGCGCGGGGTGGTTGGGAGCCGATGAAGTGCAGTGCCCAGTGGTCAGTGTTCAGCGGGCAGTAGAAGCCTTTAGAATCTGATCTGCATGATTGTTCTTGCTTCTGCCTCGCCTCGCCGCCAGGAGTTGCTGCGCAACGCGGGGATTCCGTTTTCGGTGCAGCCCGCTGACATCGATGAAAGGCCGCTCGCCGGTGAATCACCGCGAGCTTGCGCCGAGCGGCTGGCGCGCGGAAAGGCACTGGCAGTTTTTCAGAGCCGGCAGTTGGATTATGTTCTCGGCGCCGACACGATCGTTGTGGTTCGTGACACCGTCCTCGGTAAACCTCGCGATAAAGACGATGCCGCACGCATGTTGCGAATGTTGTCGGGGCGTACGCACGAAGTGATCACCGGAGTTTGCGTTGCAGAGCCAGTGGCCGGTGGTCAGTGGTCAGCGGCCAGTAACGGCAACGCGCCGACTGCTTCCGAGAGCACGCTCGTGACCATGGGCCAGTTGTCTGATGAGGAAATCCGCGACTACGTTGCCACCGGGGAACCCATGGATAAGGCGGGAGCGTATGCGATTCAAGGTATGGCTTCGCGCTGGATTCCGCGCATCGAAGGCGACTACAGCAATGTGGTGGGACTGCCGGTGGCGCTGGTTTATCGCGTGCTGCGAGAGCTTGGAGCGCTCTGAAGGCGATTTTCTTTGGATTGCAGCTTCAGCTAGGACTTCTTTTCTTCCTCTTTTTCCTTCTTTGGTTCTTCCCCGTCTTTCATTGCGGCCTTGAAGTTGCGGATGCCTTCGCCGATACCTTTGCCGACAGCGGTAAACTTGCTGGTCCCGAAGAGCAGAAGGGCGATGGCTATTACTAACAGCCAATGCAGAGGTGAAAATTCACCCATAACTCCTCCAAGGGTCATTCGGGCGTTCCGAACGCGGCGCGGATCGGCGGAACTGCCTGTAAAAAGTCTAGGCTATGACAACTGCAGAGTCAAAACAATGTGGGCGGCGAATTCGTTCCGCAGCCGAACGAATGCCTGGTGCTCACCAAGTTGACCTCTCGAGGTCTATTCTCAAAGGCATGGGTTTCCGGAGGTCCACGGTGATTCACAAGAGTTGCGTTCTGATGATGGCATTGCTGGTTTCGTGCGGGACGGTCTCGCTCATTTCTGCTCAAGGGGCGATGCAGGCGGCGTCCACTCCGCAGGGCGAGCATCGCAAGACCAGCGAACCCTACACGGGAGACCTTTCGATTTTCGACTCCCCCGGGCGAGATGAGCGCCTGCAGGTGAATCGCGTGATGGACATTCTAGGCATCAAGGCGGGGAAGGCGGCGGCGGATATTGGAGCCGGGTCAGGCTGGTTCACGGTACGAGCGGCGCGGCGCGTGGGCGAGGGCGGCGTGGTTTATGCGGTGGACATCAATCCGGATTCGATTCGCTATGTCGACGCTCGCGCGCAAAAGGAGCAGTTGCGCAATGTGAAGACCATCCTCAGCAAAGCTGACGACCCGATGCTACCCGCAGGTGCGGTGGATGCGGTTCTGATGCTGAAGACGTATCACGAAGTTGCGGAACCGGTTGCTCTCTTGCGGAACCTGCGGGCAGCGCTTCGTGCCGGTGCCAAGGTGGGGATCATCGACCGCGATGGTAATGGCGAGAACCATGGGGTGAGCCGCGACGTCGTGCTCCGCGAATGTGCGCAAGCGGGCTACCGGTTGCTCGAGCAGTATGACTTTGTGAAGGGCGACAAGATGGATTACTTCCTGGTCTTGGTTCCCAGAGAATAGCGCTCGGCAGAGTAGTTTCTTCGAATTCTAAGCTCCTCAGACCTTCTCAATCATTCCTGCAAGTAAAAGTGCACGGCGCGGCAATTCGGAAATGACGATGAATTCGTGGACGGCGTGTGCGCCTTCGCCTACGCCGCCCATGCCATCAAGCGTTGGGATGCCCATGCCGGCCGTGAAGTTGCCGTCAGAGCCCCCGCCCACTGCGGCCTCTTCGAGCTTCCATCCCACCTGGCGAGCGATTGCCTGGGCTTTCTTGTAGAGTGCCGCTACTCCCGCGGTTCGCTCCATCGGGAGGCGGTTGATACCGCCCGTCATCTCGAGTTTGCAATGCTTGTCGAATGGTTTGAGGGAGCGCAACTTGCGGTCAAGGCCGGTGGCTTGCTTCGCGCTTTTGATACGGACATCTATGCCGGCGGATGCTTCGGCTGCGATCACATTGGTGCGCGTTCCGCCCTGAACCACACCCGAGTTTACTGACACGCCTTGCCGCAAATTGTTCAGCTTGGCGACCGCCGCGATCTGGCGTGCCAGCTCAAGAATGGCACTGTGGCCCTTGCCGGGATCGAGTCCGGCATGCGCGGCGACGCCTTTGACGCAAAGGTTATATTCACCGACGCCCTTGCGAGCGGTCTTGACGGCGCCTCGTAGTCCGGCGGCAGGTTCGAGCACGAGCACTCCGGCAGACTCCTTGGCCAGTGCCTCGGTGATCTTCCGCGAAGAGTGGCTGCCCACTTCTTCGTCGGAGACCAGAAAAACCGTGACCTGGCGAGGCAAGGCGCCGTGCCATGTTTGCAGCGCTTCAATGGCATGGAGCATGAGCGCAATGCCTGACTTCATGTCGAGGACGCCCGGTCCGCGCAGGCGGCCATTTTCGATTTTGCAGGGCATCCCAGCCAGCGTGCCCAGGGGATAGACCGTGTCGTAGTGCCCGAGCAGAAGAACCGGTCGGCGATCGGCTGCTCCCAGGTGAGAAGGCCCGCCGAAATCAATTTGCAAACTGTTGCCGAAGTCGTTGCTGGGGTGGAGTCGAGCCCCTCCGCCGAGCGCTTCAAATTTGAGCGCGAGAAAGGTCGCGATGCGGTCGACCGCCGGCTTGTTATCGCTGGGAGACTCGATTTCGACGAGTTCACGAATCGTGTCGACCATTCGATCCAGATGTTGTGAGAAATAGCGCAGGCGATCGTCCCACGCGGGCTGGGTATTACCTGCTGACGATTTTCCTGTTTTCTTAGTGGGCACAATTTCCTTTTGCTGGGCGGGGTTGCCGGGTCCGCCGTGAAGGCAACGCGGTACAGTATAATCTTCAGGCTGATTGGGGCGAACTATGATTCAGAGCACTCCACTTGTGACCGACGTTGCCCCATCCAAGACGGGGCTGGATATTCACGAGATCCTGAAAATTCTGCCGCACCGCTATCCTTTTCTGCTGATCGATCGAGTCCTGGAACTGAAGCGTAAAGAGCGCATTGTGGCCATCAAGAACGTCAGCATCAATGAACCCTTCTTCAGCGGTCATTTTCCCGGATTGCCCATTATGCCGGGCGTGCTCATTGTGGAGGCCATTGCTCAGGCCGGAGGCGCGTTGCTGCTTACCGAACTGGAAGATCGCAGTGGCAAGCTGATGGTCTTTACCGGAATCGAACGCGCCAAGTTTCGCCGTCCCGTGAGTCCTGGCGACCAGCTGAGGATTGAGGTGGAAGTAAAAGGATGGCGCGTCATCCCGCGCATGATCGCGGCGAAGATGCAGGGTTTCGCGTATGTTGCGGGTAAGCGCGTGGCGGAAGCGACGGTGTCATGCCAGCTCATCGACAGTTCGCGCGGACGCGGCGATGCCCCGGAGGACAATGGCGACGCTGAGCAATGAACTGCAATCGGGCAGCTAGTGCAAATCAGTCCATTCAGTCCATTCCTGATGATGCAGTGACTCAATCATGAGTGTTCATCCCACCGCTATCATCGATCCGCGAGCTAAAGTGCCAGCATCGTGCAAGGTCGGTCCCTACTGCGTGATCGGTGCCGAGGTCGAACTCGGCGAGGGCTGCCGTCTGGTGTCACACGTGGCCATGGAAGGGCCGACGAGAATCGGCGCCGATAACGCGTTCTTTCCGTTCTGTGCCGTGGGCATGGATCCACAGGATACTTCCTACAAAGGCGAGCCGACGCGGCTGGAGATTGGCGACCACAACGAGATTCGCGAGTGCGTCACCATCAGCCGCGGCACCGTGAAAGGCGGCGGACTCACTCGCGTCGGCAGCCACACGCTGATCATGGCCTACGCGCACATCGGACACGACAGCGTGATCGGCGACCACTGCATGCTGGTGAATGGTGCGACGCTGGGCGGGCACGTGACCGTGGACGAGTGGGCAGTGGTGGGCGCGCTTTGCCCGGTGCATCAGTTTGTGCGCATCGGCGCTCACGCCTATGTCGGCGGCGGCACTACGATTACCCAAGATGTTCTGCCGTTTTCCATGACATCAGCGGCGCGCGATACGCACGCGTATGGGATGAATAAAGTAGGCCTTGAGCGCCGGGGCTTTTCGAAAGAACGAGTCCGCAAGATTCATCATGCTTATAAGACTTTGCTGGCGTCGAAGAGGAACACTTCGCAGGCGCTGGAGAAACTGAAGTCTGAGCCGGATCGCGGGGAAGACGTGGACCTGCTGATCCGGTTTATCGAGGGGGCGGAGCGGGGGATCATCAAGTAGGCGTCAGCCGCCGCCGCTTCCATCGGGAACGCCAGGATCCGATCAGTGATCCGGTCAATGACGTGCTGCTATGAAGGCATCGCACCATGGGCTGGACCCGCGAGTGGCCTTGGTTTTGCACCCATGATTAGCAGCCAGAGCATGAACAGCTGTTCGCCAAAATGGAATGGGCGCATCCATCGGTGGGCGAGTGCCCCATAGTGTGGCAGAACTAACGACGTAAGACTGCTTATCAGAAAGGCGAAGCAATTCAGCATCAGCGCCACCCCGAGGATGCGGGGAAGAAAGCCCGACCGGTACACCAGAAGCCCAAGCGGAAACAGCCAAAGGCCCCAAAATATTCCGGCGACATCAAATCCATACCCATGCACATTGAGGAACAGCATAGCCAGTGCATCGCGTTGAGGCTGGTCAAACGAGGAGAGGAAATTGGCTCCCTGTACCAGGACAAGGGCGGCGATAGCGTTCAGCTCATTCAGAAATGCGATCGGGGTTGCGACCAAGATCAAAGTCAACATGCACAAGGCGTTCCGGCTGTTAACCGCCTTGAGCAAGTCATATAGAGCCAGAGCGACAAAAACAAATAGAGCTTCGCCGATGAGGTGCGCAGCAATGCCCAGACGAAACAGTGTCTCGGAGGCGGCGATGTTCCGGGCGGTCTCCACCGCATTCCCGTTCACGATCAGCTTGCTGGGAACGTACAAGAGGCCAAAAATGCCCACGATTGACGCGAGCACGTATAGCAAGCCTGCGATCCTGCCTGGGTTGGTGAAGCGCATAGATCCCCCGGAAGTCCTAGGGCTAGGATACGGCGACGGCTGCCCACTGGTTCCACCGAGAAGGTTAGTCTCTTGTGTCAAACGACGGATGGGAGTGATAGATGCTGCGGGCCCGGGATCGACAGCTCGATGAAAAGCTAAATGCTAGACTGGCTCCGGATCTTTCTGTCGGGATCTGTCTCATGTCCTCCCAAAGTGGAAAAATCGGCGTCATTGCGGGCAACGGCAAGTTCCCGCTCGTTCTGCTCGACGCCGCTCGCGCCCAGGGTTACGAGGTCGTTGTGGCTGCGATCAAGGAGGAAGCATCTTCTGAGATCGAGTCGCACGGTGCGGCTTCGGTTCACTGGCTTTCTCTGGGCGAGCTTTCGAAGCTGATCGAAACTTTCCAGCGGGAAGGTGTGCGGCGCGCCATCATGGCGGGGCAGGTGAAGCACAAGCAGATTTTCTCCGCCATCCGGCCCGATTGGCGGCTGGCCAGGCTTTTGCTCTCGCTGACCACGCGCAACACTGACAGTCTACTGGGCGCAGTCGCCAAGGTTCTGGCCGAGGAGGGCATCACTCTGGAGAGTTCAACTGGGCTGCTGGAACCGCTGCTGGCGAAGCCGGGAACGCTTACACTCCGCGCGCCCACCGAACAGGAACGCAAGAGCATCGACTACGGCCGCGCCGTGGCCCGCCAGCTGGCGCAGTATGACATTGGCCAGACCGTTGTTATCGCCGAATCGGCTTGCGTGGCGGTCGAAGCCATGGAGGGCACCGACGCCGCCATTGAGCGTGCCGGGCACATTATGAGTTCGCTGCGCGGAGATGCATCCACGCTCAGCCGCGCCCTCACGGTGGTGAAGATCGCCAAGCCTAATCAGGATATGCGCTACGATGTTCCCGTGATCGGAGTGAAGACTATCGAAGTGATGCAGGCGGCAGGAGCAACCTGCCTTGCTATAGATGCGGGAAAGTGCCTGCTGCTCGATGGAAAGAAGCTTCTCGACGCGGCGAATGCTGCCGGAATCACAGTGGTAGCGGACCTGGCGTGACCTGACAGCTCTCTAAATTCCACAAATCTGCTGACTGATAATTTCTGAGGAAGGAAACGAGGATATGACCTCTTCAAACTCCGAACCCGCTCTGATCGCCGAACAGCTTCGCCGTGCCTTCGAGGGTGATGCCTGGCATGGTCCTGCTCTGCTTGAGCTGCTGTGGGGTGTGGATGCTGCCACGGCTGCGGCTCATCCACTTCCCGATGTTCATAGCATCTGGGAGCTGGTGCTGCACGTGGCGGCGTGGGACGTTGCTGCCTGCCGCCGATTGGACGGGGAGAAAGTGCAGCTCACGGGTACGGCAAATTTCCCCCACGTTCCGAGACCTACCCAAGCCTCGTGGCGCAAAGACGTTGCCCAGGTGAAGCGACACCACGATGTCCTGGTAAGAACGGTCGCGGCCTTACCCGAATCGCGCCTGCGCGAGCGCGTTCCGGGCAAAAAGTACGATTTCTATCACATGCTGCACGG
>Ga0210396_10003445_pt1 | contig 15752 bp, 14 predicted proteins | sample IncBWH17OmetaG_FD_155466 | JGI IMG/M metagenome (GOLD analysis project Ga0210396, IMG submission 155466) | Forest soil microbial communities from Barre Woods Harvard Forest LTER site, Petersham, Massachusetts, United States - Inc-BW-H-17-O ... | reverse complement strand
GATGGCATGAGCATGTATCCCCGCCTTTTGCCGGGAGCCACCGTTCTCATCGACCGCCACTATAACTCGCTCAAGCCTTATCGCAAAGGCGAGTCCAACATGTATGCCGTAAACAAAGACGGCACATCCACGGTCAAGTATGTGGAATTAGCCGCGAGCAACCTGGTCTTGCGTCCACATAACCAGGCGTATCCGGTCGAAATCATACCCATCGAGGCAGACAAGAACGCCAGCAGTTACCTGGTCGGCCGGGTTTGCTATGTGGGAATTGAGACCTAAGGGCTCGCTCATTACCTTGGCGAGATAGGGCGCGAGAGTGCAGGGGGGGCAGTTCCGTGACCTCCTGTCGTGTTCGTTTGTGTCCTTTATAGCTGATGACGTGACCACGGAGGACACGAAGGCACAAAGAGATTTCAACGCTAAACGAATCGGCACTTGCCAATTTTCGATTGTCGATCAAACCGTGAGTGTAGGGATTTCACGCGTCGGGCAGATTGCGATCAACGTGCACGATCTCGACCGCGCGACGGCATTCGAGCGAGACAAGCTCGGTCTGTCCCTGTTATTCACCGACGGTCAGCTAGCCTTCTTCGACTGCGGCGGCGTGTGCCTGATGCTCGATATCGCCGAGAAACCGGAATTCGATCACCCCAGCTCGATCCTGGGCGTCTTGCCGGCTGCCGCGGAGGCATATGGTCCTCGCCGGTGCGGGCGGGACGACCCGCCACTGCTGCCACGACGGGGGCGCAACGGATACTTCGGTTCACTGCCTTTTTCCGCTTCTATCCCGTTCTACCAAGGGGCCACTCTTCCCGAGTTCTGCTATCATTTTTTCTGCCGCACTAATTTCGTGAAGTATGGACGAAGAAATATCCAGCATTCGTGTCTCCACGGAGGAATTCATGGACGAAGCATCCGCCATCACACCCGGTTCACGCCGTAATGAAGACATCGCGCTGGACCTGATGAAATTTGTCGCAATGACGACCGGCTACGGCCGGACGAGTTCGTCGGGCGTTGGCTTTCAGGGCTCGGGCGCTGCCTCAAAGCCGGAAGACTATGCCAATCACCTGCTCGAGCTTTACGGGAGGTGTCTGGAGGCGGTGCAGCGAAAGAAGTAGTGTGCGCTGGAGCACACATCCGCGAGATGAGTTGCCCAACGACGCGCTGAGGAGATGCACAACCAGGAATTGACACCGCGAAACAGCTAGCGGAAAAACTCTTGGCGTTGGATTTTTAAAAGCGCACGGCTTCCCAGCCAGTTTTTTAAAACGATGTGCGGTGCGGCTTGAAAGCCGCGCCCTTTCACGGCCCCAGCCGCTGATTTCGACGTTTGTCCGCAAGCTGGAAAGCAGTGAGTGCTTTGTTCCGGCGTTCGATCGTTGGCAAATAAAGCTCGTTAAATAAGAAAGCCGCAGCAATCAGCTGCGGCTTGATATCAAATCGTAGCCCTCGAAGCTCAGCGACGACGGCGCGCCGCCTTCTTGCCAGCCTTCTTCTTCGCTTTCTTTGCCGGCTTTTTCTTGGCGGCTTTCTTCTTCGCAGCTTTGCGGGCCGGTTTCTTTTTAGCTGCCTTCTTCGCGGCTTTCTTCTTCGCCGCCTTTTTGGGAGCGGCCTTCTTAGGAGCGGCCTTTTTTGCGGCAGGTTTGGACGAGCCGCCACCGCCTCCACCCGCGGGCACCGACGGCGCGGGCATTGGCGTTTCCGCTCCCACCTCTGAGTCGGTCACTCCCGGCAGTTCAGCTTCCTCTTCTTCCTCTTCTTCTTCGTAATCCTCTTCCAGCGATTCGCCATAGGCGCCGCTGTCGCCAAACTCATCCATTTCGTCGTCTCGTAGATAGAGGGTTTCGTGAACGTTCATTTCTCCTCCTGGAATTTTCTCCGCAATGCATGCCTCAAGAATTAAAAAGACTACCGAAAGTTTTGCTGCCAGACTGAACGGGCCGCGATTATAGCACAGTGGTTTTTCGCATTGCAGTGACGAAACACTGATTGCCGCTCCCCATGCATATTACACCGAAGTTGAATTCCTGTTTCCAGTTCTGTCGGGTCATGCGAAAAAATTCTGTGTCAGAAGGTGGCGCTAGATTGAGATAGAACCGGTTTGAAGCAGGCAGACTATCGACTGGGATTGCCGATAACCAACACCATCCCGGGCCTGAGGTTCGCGAGATTCCCGTTATTTTCTTTTAAGTCGTCGACGGTGACGTTGTGAGACTTGGCAATCGAATAGAGAGTTTCGCCGGGCTGGACTTTGTGGTGCACCACGCTCTTGGAAGCATCCGCCTGTAACTTCTTCTTGGATTTCGACTTAGATGCAACTCCTTCGTGGCTTTCGGCGGCGTCAGGCGCTACCGGCAGGTGAATATACAAAACACGCCGGCCCCGTACGCTGTCGCCCTTCAGATGATTCCAGCGCCGAACCATGGCAGGCGGCACGCCGAAATTGTCGGCCACGGTTTCAACCGTGTCTCCCTTACGCACTTTGTAGGTGGTTGCGCGTCGCGAGTAGCTCGCCATCTCGTCCGCAGGGTGCTTGCCGGGGGCCACCGGGATGATGAGTTCGCTTTCCGCGCGCAGGTTTTCATCTCCGTCGAGGTTATTCGCCTGAACGATTGCCCGAGGGCTGGTGTGAAACGAGCGGGCGACCGACGATAAGGTATCGCCCGGCGCGACTTTATGATAGCGCCACCACACCCGCATGTCCGGCGGAATGGCGGTAATCGCAGTGAGGTAGCGATCCTTGGTGCCAACCGGCAGATGCAGTTCGAACTCGCGATCCTTGGGCGTAGTCAGGCGCAACAAGCTGGGATTCAAATCCTGCATCGTGGTCGCGGAAGTATCGACGCATTCCGCTACCAGGCGGAGGTCGACGGGGTAATCAATCTTTACCGAGTCATAGGGAAACGGCTTCTCCGTGACCACCTTGTCCAACCCGTACTGCTCCGGGTTCTTGGCCATAATGGTCACGGCCAGGATAATGGGTACGTAATTCCGCGTTTCCTTGGGCAACACGTTCCGCTTGTAGAGTTGCCAGTAATCCGCGTAGCCGGTGCGCTTCACCGCGTTCTGGACCGTGCCCGGGCCAGAGTTGTAGGCGGCCATGGCCAAATACCAATCGCCGAATTCGGTATAGAGATCCTTGAGGTGATGCGCAGCGGCTCGCGTGGATTTTTCGGGATCCTGGCGCTCGTCCACCCACCAGTCGCGTTCTAATCCATAACCGGTAGCGCGGCTGGCCATGAATTGCCACATTCCACGAGCTCCGGCGCGCGAAAGGGCGAGCGGATGGAATCCAGATTCGGCCTGGGCCAGGTAGATCAAGTCCTGGGGAACACCTTCTTCCTTCAAGATCCTCCGGATCATGTAGTCATAACGGCCGCTACGGGCAAGTGCGCGCTCGAGAGTTCCGCGTCCGCGGGTTGAGAAGTAGCTGATGTAGCTGGCTACGGGATCCGTCATCATCAAAGGCAGATCGGAATGCGTAGCCTTGACTTCGGCCTCGGCCTTGGCTTTGAGATTCGGGTCGACTGGGTACGTGACCTCGTTGGCCTCGTCAATGGGCGCGGGTTCCGACTTTTGCTCGGTGAAGCCGTCGCCTTCTTGCAAGGCTTGCAGTTCCAGGCCGTTTACTCCGTCCAGAACGTGGTCAAATTCCTGCTGTAGCCGCTGGTCGCTGCGAACATCCAATGAGCTTCCCAGCAGTAAATTGAAAGCACGATCGAAATTCTCTTTGGCCGCGTCGAGGTGCCCAGCTTTGTAGTTGTCCTGACCAGTCTGGTACTCCTTCTCGACCTGCGCAATCAACTCAGCGACCGGATCAGGCTTAGCTTCAATCGGGGCTGGCGCGGTGGGGGCAGTCTTGGTGTCGGCTTTGGACTGCGGAGCGGGTGCGGGAGTCGCGCTTATATTTGGAGCCGTGGCAGTTCCCGGAGGCAACAACGTAGCCGGCCGCTGTGCCGTCTGACACGCGATGCTGCCTAAAACCGAGGCAAATACCGGCGCGATCAGAAGATAGAGTTTCCGAATCCTCATGTTTCTCTATGACTTACCGCGATCAACCGCTGGCTTTCATGGAAGACTCAATGCTACTATCCCTGTTTTGATGGGTCAATCCGCAACTTGGTTGGTCCAAGTTACTTTAGGAACAGGCGGGAATATTACTTCAGCGGCCCCGGCGACCGCAACCATTCTGTGCATGCCCAGCTTTTGTGTGGCAGGTTCAGGCGGGCGATTATAGTTCTATTCCGAATCTCACGCAGCGCGAAAGCCATCGAACCCGAACATGAAAGCCATTCAGATCAAGCAAACCGGCGGGCCGGAAGTTCTGCAACTGGCGGACTTGCCTGTCCCGCAACCCAAGCCCAACGAAGCCGTAGTCAAGATTGCAGCGTCGGGCGTGAACTTCATTGATGTGTACCAGCGCGAGGGCAGATACAAAGTCGCCCTCCCCTTCGTGCCCGGACAAGAAGGCGCAGGCGTGGTCACGGCAGTGGGCCTCGATGTGAAATCCCTGAAGCCCGGAGATCACGTAGCCTGGACCAGCATCCTGGGCTCCTACGCCGAGTATGCGGCCGTCCCGGCCGAACGACTGGTGCACGTTCCACAAAGCCTGAACGATGTACAAGCGGCCTCCGCCATGCTGCAAGGAGTGACCGCGCACTATTTGATTTACGACACTTTTCCCCTCAAGCGCGGCCAGACGGCTCTGGTGCACGCGGCTGCAGGCGGCGTGGGTCGACTGCTGGTGCAGATGGCACACCACCTCGGAGCCCGTGTGATTGCCACGGCTTCGACCGAAGAAAAAGCCAAGCTCGCGCAGGAAGCCGGCGCCGACGAGGTGATTCGGTACACCCAGACGGACTTCGAAGTTGAGACCAAGCGCCTCACCGGCGGCAGCGGTGTGGACGTGGTTTACGACGGAGTGGGCAAGACGACCTTCGAGAAAGGTTTAAACGTCCTGCGGCCGCGCGGAATGATGGTGTTGTTCGGCGGATCCAGCGGAGCCGTGCCGCCATTCGATCTAATTCAACTTGCACAGAAGGGCTCGCTCTACGTGACCCGTCCAACCCTCGTGAACTACATCGCAACCACAGAGGAACTGCAATCGCGCTCGGGCGCCGTATTCAAGATGATCGCCGAAGGCAAGCTGGAACTGCGAATCGCCCACACCTACCCACTCGCCGATGCCGCCAGAGCACATCAGGACTTAGAGGGGCGCACGACGACGGGAAAGTTGTTGCTGATACCGTAGCGGCGTTTACGACCGGTTTATCTCACTACTATTTGTGACTTACCCTTATTCTCTCAGCTATGACGAGGCGTAGAGCCCCCTGCTTCTTGAGCACGGCAGGATCGGGCTTCTCCTGCCGACGATGCTGACAAGTCTAGTCACAAACGCAGCGGCCCAGGATCAGTCAACGATCGATGCGAAGCGACAGCCGTCGCCGCCGGGAGTGTCCAGCCTACTTCTTGACGAGAACGCGTATTACAGCGCAGCGATGATCGATCTCCCTGTTGGTGCCGACACGCAGATCCGTCAGATTAAGCGAGACGTAGTGATTGCGGTAGTCGGTGGGGGTCCTCTTAATCTAATATTTTCGAAGTCCCCCAACGCCGAACAAATCGCAACCGACGAAGTTCGCTTCCTGGCTCGAGACACGGACCTAAGAATTCTGAACTCAAGTGACAAACCCTCACAGGCGCTGGTTATCGAACTGAAGCAACACTGGGATGCGGAAGTGCGAACCTGCGTCGAACCCATGAAATGCTCGCGCCCCGTCCGGATGGGTCCGAGTGAAATTGGGGACACGACCTCGCTGTTTACAAACGGTTTCATCCCCGCGTATCGGCACCGGCTGGTCGTCCGCGGAGCACGGACCAGTAGGTATTACTCTACGAAGGGGAAAGATCATCTCTTGCTTATTCCGTTGACCAACCTGCGGGCGAATTTCGACGGTACGGAAGAAAACCTGAAGCAAGGTCAGGCCTATACCTCGGACGCGACCGAGGTTGAAGTGAATGCTGATCTTTCCGCGGCGCGGTGGGTCGTTGTCCGGGTCGAAACTCCTGAGTAATTCACGCCTATCTTTTTCTGGAATACTTTTCCACATACGTCGGAACCGCACACCCCAGGTTGAGTCTGGGATCATTGATCGGGTTTCCTGCCACCATCTCCAAAGGAATCACTCCAGCCCAAGTCGAAAACGCGTAATCCTCTTCGTCATCCACCGGCGGACCTTGCCGCACTTTCGCGGAGAATTCCTCGATCGGCAACCGCATGACCAATGTCGCCTTAAGCTCCTTCTCATTAGGCAGCCGCGATTCCACCCATCGCCCTGGCAAAATATGTTCCGACAAAAGCCGCAAAGCCTCCAGCTTCTCTGTCGGATCGTTCACTGCCCGCGCCGTTCCCAGGATCACGACCGAGCGATAATTCATCGAGTGATTGAAAATCGAGCGAGCCAGCACGAGTCCATCCAGCAACGTAACCGTGACACAGACCGCGAGGCCTTCATCCACCCGCCGCAGCATCCTGCTCGCGGCCGAGCCATGAATGTAGAGGTTGTCGCCCACCCGGCCATAGCCGGTCGGAATCACAAAGGGTTGCCCATCCACCACAAATCCCACGTGGCAAATGAAGCCTTCATCCAGAATTCGGTAAGCGGCGTCGCGATCGTACACCGCACGATCAGCTTCGCGGACCAGACGCGTCCGCGCACTCGGAGCAGAGGGTTGTGCCATTCAGGAGAAGCTCCCGGCAATCGCGAAGGATGAAAAGAGTGTAGCAGGAGAAGCCGTCAGCCCTCAGCCCTCAGCAGGTGTCCTCAAGACTCAACAGCGAGCGCTTCTACTGTTTGGCTGAGAGCTGATAGCTGCTTTTCTACCAATTCACTTTCAGGCTCCAGTCGTCGATTTCGAGGTTTTTCCGCAACGGCGCGGCTTGAATCCCCGCTCTTTCAAGGCCCCAGCCGCTGATTTCGACCTTTTTCTGCAAGCGCTTACGGTGCCGACGGTTGGGCCTGCGACCCAGGCAACCATACCGGCCGGTCAAAGCTGACATTCATCTCGGTGAATCGGGGCAAAACCACATCCCGCCCATGGCGCGTAAGCAGGAACAAGCTGGAAGCACAAATTCCGACAATCCTCGCAGTTCCGGCCGTGGAAGCGTCGGTTGCAGTGGACACCAGCGCCTCGACCAGCAACTGAGTTCCATCATCGGCCTCCTTGGCAATTCCCGCCGTCACCCCAATGTTAATCGCCATCCAAAGCTTGCCCGGTCGATCGCCGTGCAGCTTTCCTTCCAGATCAATCTTGGTGTGCGACCTTTGGTCGAGCTCCGCCGCGGTGACCGACGCCAGCGCCGGAATGCTTGTACTCCCCGGCAAAGTCAGATCCGTGAACGCAAGCAAAAGCGAACCTGCCCGGCTCAACACTCGCGGGGGTGTGCTCCTCACAACCTTTCCTCCGAGCAGCGTCCCCTCCGGCAACACGACTTGTGAATCCAATCGAACTGGCTCGACAAGGCGTGCCTGGAAGGAATCCCCGGGCCGGCTCTCGGAGGCGCTCACCCCACCCAGAAGAATAATCTTCGCCATTGTCCCGGCCGGCAGCATCACCGGGCCGGGCAAGGCAAAACCTTCGCCAGACGCTGCCGGATTCGCCGCCTCCAAAGTTACGAATGGGCCGCCATTTCTACCACCGGCGGTCGCGGGTTCAGCATTGTTCGATTGAGTCTGATCTGAGGACGGAAGCGACCCAGCGCTGGCTCCGTTGGACGGAACCCCCGAGAGGGCAGCCGCGTGAGACTTCTTTGTCTTGATCTGGGCACGTATTTCCGTCTCGCGATTAATGGAGATCAGAGAAACTCGCAGAGCAACATCCTTGCCATCAGGTGAAGAGACGGTGGCAGATTGAAAGGTAGGATAGTTTTCATGGCGTGGGGTGAAAGCCTTGATCACCCAGGGCCAATGATCGTTGGGCACTCTTCGTCGCCGCCCCAGCTTGTCCACGGTCAAATGTACCTGGCTGCCGGCGGCAAAAAGTTCACGGTCTCCCGAATATACGTCCTGCGCAAGCTTCCCCTCAATTACGTCGCCAGGCTTCAAAGCGGAAACTTTTACGGGCTTCCCCAGTTGCACCTTAACGTAGACGGTGGATTGCTGCGCGAGGTCAGGATGCTGCAGGCCAGTCGAAGACTGTTCGGACGGCAAGGACTGAGCACAGGCGGAGCCAGAAACGGCTAGCACCGCAAACAGTGATACGAGAAGTCGCATGGAATATCGTACAAGCCTCAATGTCAGCCGGGAAGACCCAACTGAAAACTCTTCTTGCACCCTGAACTCGTTGAGACCACGCCGTTTCCAATCTCTGTACATGTATAGCCATACATATATTTTGGTACTAACAGTGTTCCACGTGGAACATTTCTCACTCCTGGCGGCTGATCCCTGAGCTCTCTTCCCGCATGGTCTTGAGCGCCCAAGCCATGCGGGGCGTGTTGTGGGCGACGCCAAGACGCCCGCGCGGGTCGAGCAAAATCATGCCGCCATGACCGTTCACGCGAGCCTGCAAATAGTTGATTGCCTCCGCCGCCACCCACTCCGGCAGACTGCCTGAGGCCACGCGGTCCGCCGCCCACTTGGCCAGCACCAGTTTCATGATGGGCTCGCCCCACCCCGTGGTCGACGCGGCCGCGGTCTTGTTGTCGGCGTAGCATCCGCAGCCGATCAAGGATGAGTCTCCCAGGCGGCCGGGAGCTTTGTTGAGTGTGCCTCCGGTCGAAGTGGCGGCAGCGATGTCGCCTCTGGTGTCGAGTGCGACGGCGCCCACAGTGTCGTGCGAGAGCGTGGCGGCAAACAGGTCAGGCTTCTCATCAGAGGCGTGCGCCTGGAACTCGCGCAAGCGCTCAACCTCGCGCGGAATGATGAGGTCTTCGTTCTTGCACAGCGGAATGCCACGCTCGGCCGCGAAGCGCTCCGCGCCTTCGGCGACGAAATATACGTGCGGGCTTTCGCTCAGGATCTTGCGAGCGGCGCGCACTGGGTTCCGCAAATGCTCCACGCAACCCACGCCCCCGGCGCGCAGCGTGGCGCCCTCCATGATGAGGGCATCGAGTTGCACTTTGCCTTCGCGATTGAGGAAGCTGCCGCGGCCAGCATCGAAGGTCTCGTCGTCTTCCATGACCACAACTGCCTCCTCGACAGCGTCGAGAGCCGAGCCGCCTCGGCTGAGCACTTGCCAGCCTGCTGCCGCGGCGTTGCGCACACCGTTGAGATGAGCCTCGACCATGTCATCCGGAATGGCCCAGGCGCCTCCATGGACAACCAGAACAGGATCAATTGGCAAGAGCGGTTCCCCCTGAAGGATCAGTCTAGCACTGTGGAGGTTTTCGTCTAACCATGGGCCACCCATAAAACTGATGGGCCGTGCTCAAGGTCAGCGGCTGAAGCCGGATTTATGTGGATCGGCTTGCGATATGGCTGCAGCCATATCCTGATACAAATCTGATGTGATAGGGCTGAAGTCGTCCTGATATGAATCCAGGTGGGCATCCTGGGCAAACCTCGCGGAGCTTTCGTTGGCTCCCCGGACGGGGGCGTCCGGGGCTACGTGGGCGCCATTCAATTGGAATTTATCGCCTCAGGGGGTGAAGCCCAGAATGGTTTTCAGCAGCAAAGTGAACTCGTGTCCTTCCCTAACTCGATGGACTTGGGAGAGCTTTGGCTGCTCCCCCTGGACGGGGCATCCGGGGCTACGTGGGCTTGATTGGAGCTCTCTAGTGTCCGAATCGTCTGGCATCTGGACTTGCGGTTGGTGGCTTTCCCAAATTGGGAAGACGTACCGTAAACATTTTGCACGGGATTGGTTCGACGATGAATAGAAAGTGCATAAGCACGCAGTTTTCTATTGACTCTCACTTTTGGGTGTACTACTCTCGCGCCCACTCCGGCTGCCGCCACTCGGCCGAAATTTTTCCCGCGTCCCTCGTTGGCTGTGCGCCGCGCTGCGCGTCAGCAAAATTGCGTTGGGTGACCTCCGCGTTTTTGAAAGTCGAGACGACTTCACTGGAGTGTGCTCCATGACTGGGTGCAGCCTCAGGCGCTATTGGTGTGTCTGAAGCTGCCCACCGAAAACCCTTCACCCGCCACGTTTTTGCGGATCCACGTTGTCTGGTCTGCGTGACGGAGATCCCCCGGGGATTTTGTGGAACACAGACAATCAAGGAGGAATCGTGATCAAGAGAACTAGACCCTTGTCAGTTTTGACCTTTGCGGTGCTGTTCCTTGCCGGAATGGCATTCGCGCAAACCGACCCTGGAGTGCAGAGTGCCAACCGAAACACAGGCGCGACAATCATTACGAGTGACCCGAACGGGTTCTTGTCGTTTTTCGAGGACGGTAAGGCTCGCTTCCAGGAAGTGGAGGCGGTTTCAGGCGGCGCCAACAATGGACTGGGACCGCGGTTTAACTCAAACAGCTGCAGTTCTTGCCACGCGCAACCTGCGTTGGGCGGGTCTGGCGCAGCGGTCAATCCCCAATTCGCGTTTGCCGGCAGCTCAGTCGCCCCTAAAGACTCGACCCCGTATTTCATTACTGCCAATGGCCCCACTCGTGAAGCCCGGTTCCCATTCTTCTTCAACCCGAACGGCACGGTGAACACGAGCAATCCCAATGGTGGAGTAGAAGACCTGTTTACAGTTAGTGGCCGCGGCGATGCTGGCAGTTGCAGTCTGCAGCAGCCCAGCTTTAATGCTGCAGAGCAGGCGAACGACATTATCTTCCGCATTCCCACTCCAACTTTTGGTGCGGGGCTAATTGAGAACCTGGACGATTCCACTCTGCTAAAGAACCAGGCGACCAATCTCAACAACAATTTCGGCGTCGCTGGCACTTTCAACCACAACGGTAACGATGGCACCATCAGCCGTTTCGGCTGGAAGGCGCAGAACAAGTCACTGCACATCTTTACGGGTGAGGCTTACAACGTGGAGATGGGCATCACCAATGAGCTGTTCACTCAGGATCGTCCGCTGCCTGGGGAAGACGGCAATGGTGGCAGCGGCCTTACGGGGCTTCCGTCGAACTGCCTGAACCTCTCCGGTAAGGGTTACCCGGAAGACACATCCAATCCCAAATCGTCGCCGAATGCGGCGGTGCTTGATGACGTCTCGGCATTCGCCAACTTCATGCGGTTCCTGGCTCCGCCGTCAACGGGTGGAGTTGTACTGAATGGACAGCAGGTTTCTTCACAGACAATCGCTACCGGCAGTGCCTTGTTCGTCTCGGTCGGCTGCGCGAGTTGCCACAATTCGACGCCCGGAACGACGCAGGGGTCGAATTTCGTTCCTGCGTTGAGCAATGCCCCGGTGCCTGCGTACTCGGATATCGAGATCCATCACATGGGCAGCGGATTGGCAGACAACGTCTCGCAGGGCGGCGCCGGCGGAGATCAGTTCCGTACTGCTCCTTTGTGGGGGCTTGGACAACGAATCTTCCTTCTCCACGATGGCCGCACCACGGACCTGAATGCCGCCATTCAGGCCCACCAGGGCAATGGCAGCGAGGCCACTACGGTTGAGGAGAATTTCGACAACCTGAGCAGGACCCAACAGCAGGAGATCCTCGACTTCCTGCGCTCGCTATAACGGCCGTTTGGCGAGACGCGAGGCGTCTCGCCAGCAGTTTTGATCCGAGAACGGCGAGGGATCTGGGTTTTTCGCGGGGCACGGGGAAACCTGGATTCCTCGTCGGCTTCGCCGCTCGGAATGACAGGACGGTGGCTTTGGGGGGCCGCACGGGCGGGGCCGCCCGCGCCTACATTTGGCTTGGGATCCGAAGGAGAACTATGCTTCCGCGATTTTTGTTTAGCTCTGCCATTGTGGCCTTGTTTCTATCGTTGCTGGCCTGGGGTCAAAGCGCCCCGCCACAGAACGCGCCGAAAAACGGTGGTGACTTTTCGAACGACCTGCAGCCCGTAACCAAGGTTCCCGCGAATGTGATTCTGGTCAAGGGCGCATGGTCGAGTGCCAGCGATTCCGTCACTCCGGTGCCAGAGGGCGGGAACGTGGCCAACAACGTTTTCCGCGACGCGTATTTCGGAATCACCTACCCCCTCCCCAAGGATTGGACGGAAAAATACAAAGGCCCGCCGCCATCGGACACCGGTCGTTACGTGCTGGCCCAGATCAGGCCCGCCGTCACATTCAAAGGGCCCGCCCGAGGCACGATCTTGATTACTGCCGAGGACATGTTCTTCACCGCTCTGCCTGCAACCAGCGCGGTGCAGCTCATCAATTATGAAAAAGACAATCTCCAGACCGATTACAAATTGGAACTGCCGCCTACCCAAGCCAAGATCGCGGGCCGCTCCTTTACCTTCTTTGCCTATTGGTCTCCGGTCGCGGAGCTGCATTGGTACGCTCTGGCCACGCAAATCCGCTGCCACGCAGTCGAGGTCGTCCTGACCAGCCGCGACACCAAGCTGCTGGAGAGCCTGATGCTCGACCTGAACAGAATGGAATTGCCCGCAGAAGGCATCCCCCCGGCGGGCACGGGCGGGAACGAGGTTCCGGTGTGCATTAAAGACTATGCGAGCGACGAACACGTGATCACGCGGGTCGCTCCAGTCTTCCCCGAGCGTCGGTTCAACTCCGTTCCCGTCCGAATCATTATCGATAAAGAGGGCAAGGTAAAACACATTCACTTCCTCAGCGCATTTCCCGATCAGGCGAAAGCCATTACCGACGCCTTCAAACAGTGGAAGTTCAAGCCGTACCTGCAAAGCGGGAAGCCGGTTGAAGTGGAGACCGGAATTATGTTTGGACGCTCGTCGCGGCCGACGACGGCTTCGACAGAAAACGCTTCGACCGATTGACTCGCGAGAGTCGCCGATGAAAGGAGGAGGGGTGATCAGGATCTGGGTCAGCAAAATTCGGTCACCGAAGATAATCCTCGGCCTCGCCCTTATCGCTGGTTGCTCGCTGGCGACGCTGGCAGCGGAGACGGTCACAGGTGTAGCCCGCAACCAGACCCTCGGCCAGTTCGCAATCGGAGACGAAGTGATTCTGCTTCGTCTGGACCAGGGCATGCAGGAGGAAGCACGCACCAAGACGGATTCGCAGGGGTCCTTTACTTTCAAGGTGCAGTTCCCTGACAAGTTGCACCTGCTGCGCGTGCTTCATCAGGGGGTCAATTACGATCAGCAGGTTGCAGTGGGGGATACTGTCTCCATCGACGTGTTCGATGCTGCGACCAAGGTGCAAGGCCTGGCCGGCAGCATTGAGATCATTCGCCCCGGCACCAAGGGAGACCTGCTTCATGTCTCCGATATGATCGAGATCAGGAATGATTCCAACCCGCCGCTGACGCAGGCGGGCGAGCGCACGTTTGAAGTCTACCTGCCAACGCGCGCGAAGATCGATTGGGTGCTGGCCGCCAGCTCGGGAAAGATGGGAGTAATGATTTCGGCGACGGCGGTGCCCGCCAAGCCCGGACACTTCACGGTGAACTTCCCCTTACGGCCGGGAGCCACGAAGTTCGCGTTCAACTACGACCTGCCCTACGATGGCCGCGCCGCCTTTCGTACACGGAGGCTGTATCCGCTGCAACAGTTGGCGGTCATGATTCCGCCGACAATGAAATTTAGCTCACGGTCCCCCGCTTTTCAGGTTCTTCCCACGGGCAACAGCAACTATCAAGTTCGGGCGGCCAACCGGGTGAATGCGGGACAAGGGCCAGAGTTCGAAATCTCGGGAGTGGGCGCGCTTCCCGCGCTCCAGGCTCAGGCGCAGCCTGCGCCGAAGGCTCCGACTACCGTCGCTACTCCTGCGCCTTCGGCTATGAGCAGCTCCCAAGCGCTAACTCAACCCGCGAGCGCTTCGGGTACGGTGGCTGGCTCCAAGCCCTCCACGCCGGTTTCACGCCGGCAGTGGTGGGTTCTGGGCGTCGGTGGTTTTCTCGCGCTTGGTGCCGGGGGATTCCTCCTGTGGCGCGGAGAGCGCATATCCGCCAACTCGGGGGAGCAAAGTGGACAAGGGTTGGCGTATTCGTCGGAGGTTCTTAAGGAAGAGCTTTTCCGGCTGGAAATCGACCGCTTGCACGGTACCATCTCCGGGGAAGAGTACGATTCGGCAAAGCAGGCTCTCGAAGGAACGATCAAGCGGGCTTTGGCACGGGCCGGAGCGAAACCGTGAATGGCTGTCACGCCGCAGATTTGCGGGTCTTCAGGACACAGACGCGGCAATGGGTGGGGCATCCTTAGGCGAGGCTGCCAGCTCTTCCCGCAGGATGTTGATCAGGGCGGCGATCACGGAGATGACCACTGGCCCGATAAAAATTCCGATAAATCCAAATACTTGAAGCCCGCCCAGCAGCGCGAATAGCAGAAGGAGCGGATGGAGTTCGACCTTGCTGCCAATGACCAGCGGCCGAATGATGTTGTCAATCGTGCCTACTACGAGCGTGCCCCACAAGATCAGGATAATTCCCCTCCACAGATGGCCGGTGGCCATGAGGTAGAAGGCAGCGGGCAGCCAGACCAGCATTGTTCCCACGATCGGGACAAGAGAACAAACGGCGGCGGCTAAGCCCAGCAGCAAGGCTGACGGCACGTGGAGGACGGCGCAGGCGATTCCGGTGAGCAGGCCCTGGGCGAAGCCGACGGCTAGAATGCCGTACAGGTTGGCGACGATGCTGTCGCGAATTCCGCTCAACAAACGCACCGCTTGCTCCGGGCTTAGTGGGAGCATTGCGGTGAGGTTCTGGACTGCGGCCGGTCCGTCACGGAATACGAAGAACAGGATCAGGAATGTGAGGATCGCGTCCCCGGCAAAGCCGGCCAGTCCAGCCACCAAGCCGGTGCCCGCCGCCAGCAAGAACTTGCTCGCCAGGCTGGGAAGATTCGCGAGACTGTCCTCCAGACGCAGGGTTTCGACGTCCACATATTTTCCCAACCAGCTTAGAACGCTTTGCTGCGCATGGCTCAGGTAGACGACGGCTCCGCCTTCCTGGATGCTCCGGTCGCTTAGGTACCGAGCGGCTTTGATCAACTCGCCACCAGCGGAGGAAGCAACGAGCACGGCCGGCAGCACGATGATGAGAACTACGGCTAAGGTCGTTAGCAGGGCGGATTTGTTCGGACCGTAGGCGATGCGACTAATAGCGATGTGGAGAGGATAGAATCCGATGCCGAGGATGGTGGCGAAGGCAATCGGTTGCAAGAATGGGCGGAAAAGCCAGAAGCCCACGAGCAGGGCTCCGGCCAGCAGAGCCAGAAGGAACAACACGCTGACGCTCGGGTTCGGCCTTTTCACGGGTAAACCGGAAGGTTGGCGTTGAATCGCCGGTGCTGGTCAGTCTACCGTATTTTTTCAGGCGGTGGTCAGAACCATTTCCGTAGTCGATTCCTTTTAGAAAATCTGGTGTCTGCACATAAGATAACGATTGGGATCGTTCTTCACCAGAGGTGTCCGGCCCGGCGACGGATTACTTTTTGAGAGTGATGAGGGCGGAACTCGAGTTCGTCCCGCCCGTATTGAGAGCCCGTTCGCCAAGTATCGGGGCATCGGGAATCCGGGCATTCCGTCTGGCAAGAAAGCGATTGTGCAACGAATTCGTGAGTTGCGCGGCCGATGACCACGGTGGTCGACAGCAATGTCATTGTTGCGCTATGGGATCGGGACGACAATCTCAATGCAGCCGCGCAGATGGCGTTGGACGCGGCACTAAACCGCGGGCGCCTGGTGGTTCCCG